>Ga0315291_10005521_pt1 | contig 15845 bp, 17 predicted proteins | sample YL17G12_20_MG_FD_203070 | JGI IMG/M metagenome (GOLD analysis project Ga0315291, IMG submission 203070) | Sediment microbial communities from Yellowstone Lake, YNP, Wyoming, USA - YL17G12_20 | ecosystem: Environmental > Aquatic > Freshwater > Lake > Sediment | place: USA: Wyoming | collected...
ACCAAGCAGCATGCAGAGAGCTAATCCTGCAATGAGGGTGACGAATAGAGAGATACCTATCAATATGTAATCTTGAGCGGTGGGCGTCAGGCCATATTTGGCAATATTTACACCTCCAGATACTCCTAAGCCTTGGAAATAATAGCTCATCCCTACCATGTAGATCACGGAGAGAAGCAAACCGATGACTGCAGCAGCAACAATTTTTCCTGTAACAATACTGGTTCGATTCACTGGTAACGTCAACAGTGTCTCAAGGGTTTTATTCTCCTTTTCCAGAGCCATCGAGGTGATTACAATGCTTCCTGCCATAATAATAATCATCATCATGACAATCGGGATAAGCATGGACTGTGAGGACAGCATACTGACGATGGCGTCCGGTGACAGGTCTTTGAACTCTCGGTCTTTAAAATACGTGGTTTCGACCTTTCGTGTCGGCGTAAGAATAAATGAGGAGTTAACAGAGGAATTACCTTGGATTAGTTCCGTGGAGATGTTAGTGTTAATGTAGGTAATCAAGGATTGTAAAATGCTTGATGAAATGGTATCCATGAGTCCTGCGCCTTTCATAATCCAATAGACTTCGATTTGCCCTGGCTGTCCATTAAGTATTTGTTTGGTGAAATTCTCAGGAATAATGATAAGTGCCACTCCATTTTTTTGTTTGACTGCATCTCTCCCAATTTGCTTGTCATCGATCGATGTTGAGTTATAGATTACATTTGCATTGTTATGTAGAATCGTTGCAGTGTTCATGGCTAATGTGCCATTATCAGCATTTATAACGCCGATGATAGGTTTTTCTTTTGCCTGCTCTTGGATTCCTTGAATGCTACTACCCATAGTGCCAAAAATAAGTGCGACAATAATAATTGGTACAAATGTTGCTGGCGTGAGCAGTTCTTTGATTTCTTTTTTAATTATATTTCCAAGCCCGCTCATTGTTGCACCACCCTCATGAAAACTTCTTCTATGTTATTTGCTTCGTATTTATCCATCAAAGTTTTTGGTTCCCCTTCTTCTAAGATCCTTCCGTCCGATATCAAAGCGATACGCTCACACAGGTATTCCACTTCAAGCATGTTGTGTGAAGATAGTAATATTGTAGTTCCTTTTTTTGCAGTATTTTTTACAAGTTTCCTAATCTCCTGAGCATTAATTACATCCAGCCCTGAGGTTGGTTCATCAAGTATTGCAAGTTTTGGGTTTATCATCAACGCCCGTCCAACTAATAGACGTCGCATCATACCTTTGCTATACGTATCAACCCTGTCGTCGATTCTTTCGTCAAGATTCGCTATTTCTATTCCTTTTTGAATCATTTGTTGGTTTTGTTTTGCGTCAAAAAAATTTGCGATAAATTGAAGATATGCCCTACCTGTTAGATTTTTGTATGCCCCTGCATCTTCAGGTAAATAACTGATAATTTTACGTATTTTGTCTGCATCTTTTTCCACATCAAGGTTCGTAATTTTTACTGATCCTGAGGTTATTTTAAGTAAAGTTGAAACAACCCGCAATACCGTTGTTTTACCGGCACCATTTGGTCCAATAAGTCCAAATATCTCTCCATCTTTAACGCTAAATGATACGCCCTTTACAGCTTCAATTGATCCATAATTTTTTACAAGATTTTTCACTTCAATAGCAACCATTGTCTTTTTCTCCCACAATGTTTATTCATGAAAATTTTTAAGCGATAATCTACCACTCACCACGCACTATGTATCATCACTCATTTTTCAATCTTATTCTTATTTTTAAGTTGCTCTTTTTTAATATATTCTTTTCGTACGGCATCTGCCATTTTTCCATCTTCAACTATTAATGCTCCTACGTATCCGCAATCTTTGCATTCATATTTTTGTCGATCGTAGGGCAGAACCCAGCCGATGTCTGTTGATCCGCATCTTGGACAGAATTTCATATCTTGTCACCTTCTATATTCAAGGCTATGTTTCGAACACCGTATGTTTTACCAATAAATATAAGTTTTTCACTTTTACCCATTTTTATGAAAAGACCCAACTATTTACAGTGGAGGCTGGTTATAAGGACTTTCAGTATATACAGTTTATAGTTCTGGTGTTTTGTTTTCCCAAAGTCTCCAGATAGCCACACATAAAAAAATTATAAAGACGGCAAGGCAGACAAGACCAATATAAAATAATGTGGGATCTTGGACTGAGGCTACGAGATTAGAGCTGTGGGGAGTAGCAGACCATTGTATCTTATCATCAGAAAATGCATTACCCATGAGACCGTTTACATTTGCGTTACTATTGATAGCTTGCGATAGTTGAATAAGTGTTTGATTGTGGGTAGGAACTTCTGCGACATTTTGAAATGCCTGTTGAGAAAATAGTGCTGTGCCGGCTCCTTTAGGAACAGCAAAGATTTGTGTAGTTTCGGCATTTGGTAGAGTCTGAGCAAATCCTACAATTGTTCCTTTTGCAAAATTGAGTAATTGTATCACACCTACAAAGAACGAAACAAAGGCAATACTAAATAATACAACAATTCTGGTGTTTTCTGGATGGAGTAGACATTCCCCCTTCCATGTAAGTTGATAGTATATCCATTTATGTCCCTCTCTTTCTTTTTTCTTTATGAATTCCGCCTCAAGAAGCTTTGATAAATGCGCATGAAGAGTTGCTTTGTTTAGCTTTGTAATATCCGATATATCTTTTAGACCCAACTTTTTTCCATCAAGAGCTTTAAGAATTTCAAGTCTTGAATCTGATGCTAATGCTTTGATATCCTCCAACTCAAGTGAGATTTTTGTCATATCTATACCATAATTAGGTTATCTTCATTTAAATACTATGTGTTTTTGTTCGTAAATTTACGAACGTTTTCCGACAATATATAAACTTAGGCCGATATAATTGTAGATAAAAGGATCAGATGTGATAATATGAAAAATAAAAACTCGATATTAATTGGAATGATGCTGGTGGGAACCATAATCATCGCAACCTTTGGTTATACTTTTAACATAAAAACTGTTGCAGCTGATGAATCAAATAATTTGATAATAAACTATTCAAATCTTAAAACATTTACTTCTTATAGTAATTTAACCGAATTTTTAGGTATAAATTCTGGTAATTCCTATCTATCTAATCCATGGTCTATTAATCGGCCAATAATGCTTTCAGGTAGAGCTCCTAGTAGTTTTACCAAAGCCATGATTGATATTGATTATTCCAATGAAGCGTTTTATAAAGGAGACGGGGGATATTTAATTGATTATTCTCAGACTAATGTTCAAGTAACTGGTGTTGATGAACCTGATTTTGTAAAAACAGATGGAAAATATCTATACATTGTTCATGAAAATAAAGTGTTAATTGTAAAAGCAACCCCTGCAAAAGATGCAAAAATCGAATGCGAAATAACTGTTAACGACGCCAGTTCTATATTAAACATTTTTATCAGTAACAACACATTGGTTATCTTTACTGAAACCTATAATTATCCTATTTATAATGATCCTGAATTAGAGTGGGATTGGTTAAACAAAGAAGCCATAACTGGGGATATATCTATAGACATTACTTCCCCTCCAAGATGGTGTTCATCTCCAGATACTCATATCCTGGTTTATGATTTAGCAAATTTAGAAGAACCTGATCTGGTTAAAGACGTAGTTGTACCTGGTCGTTTTTCTAGCGCTAGATTAATTTTCGACTATGTTTATGTGATAACCACTCAGTATCCATATGATATTATGTATTTAGAGAGTAATCAGACAGCAGTTCCAAGGATAATGGTTAATAACGTAGTAAAAGAAATACCTGTTTCTAACATTTTTTATGTTGATACATGCGATGAAAGTAAAACCATTACTAACATAGTATCTGTTAACATTAAAGATGATGAAGAAAACGTAACAGCTAAGATGTTCTTCCTAGGTAACACTCAGCTTTTATATGTTTCAAGAACAAATATTTACCTGGGGGCTTCCTCGGTAGACTATTACAGCTATGATCTACTTAAGACCATTGTTGAAGAAATAATGATGCCTCGTCTAAATGATTCATTTAAACAGGATATTCAACTAGTTGAAAATTTCAGTAACCTTGATGAATATCAGAAGAAATCTATTACTGAATGGATTCTTCAAAAATATGTAAGTACATTAACAGATGAAGAAAAACTAGAGCTATACAACGAAACTGTAAAACGTTTTGAAAGAACAACGATACACAGGATTAGTATAAATGATGGTAAAATTGATTACGCCGCACAAGGAGATATCCCTGGTCAAATTCAAAATCAATTCCAGATGAATGAGCATGATGGATACCTAAGGGTATCATCAACCGTGGAAGGTAATGCGGTATCTAATTTCTTATACATCTGGCCAGGGGAAAGAAACAGTATCTATGTACTAGATATGGGCCTTGAAATCGTAGGAAGCCTTGAAAATATTGCTCCCGGGGAAGATATTTATGCTACACGTTTCCTTGGAGAAAAATGTTATCTTGTAACTTTCAGACAGACTGACCCGTTCTTCGTAATAGATCTTAGCGACCCGACAAACCCAACAAAACTCGGGGAATTAAAAATACCAGGATACTCAACATACTTACACCCATATGATGAAACACATGTTATCGGTATCGGAATGGAAAACTGGAGTATCAAAATCTCATTATTTGATGTCAGTGATATGAGCAACCCTGTTGAACTATCAAAATATATCATAAACAATGATGGTGACACTTGGGGTTCAGGCAACTCCTATGCATTAAATGAACACAAAGCTTTCCTTTTTGACAAAGAAAAGAACCTCCTAGTGATACCTGCAGGTAGCTACTATAAACAATCAGCATATGTTTTCAACATAACAATTGAAAATGGTTTAAAACTATTGGGAAGTGTCACGCATGAAAATAATGCCGATGAAAACACAAAGGAGGATTATTACTGGTACGGATATGATAATAGTTACTCAATAAAAAGATCTCTCTATATCGGAGATGTTCTCTATACCATTTCAGATAACATGGTTAAGATGAACAGTCTTTATGACCTTAGCGAGATAAACAGTATAAAACTAAAATAAAATATAGGAGATATTTTCTCCTCTATTTTTTTGATATTTTTATTTTGATTTTTTCTGAATGTTTTCTGGCATTATATAAATCCTTAAGTCGAAATATGAAATTGTGATGAATGTAGAAGGTGAAATTTCCTCGTAGTAGGCAGTTTACAAAAAATTGCATCGTTTCTGTCGCTAAGATTAAAGTAAATATTCGCCAAGCACGCAGATGCATAACAAAATTAAAGAGGCGATGATAATACTGACTAAGATAAAAATCGGGTGATTTTTCAATTGAACAAAAAACCTTCCAACAAAACTTTTCATTACAACGGACTTGCCATCGAGCTTCATTCTGAAATCTACGAACCTGCAGAGGATACTTTTCAAATTTTAGAAGTCCTAGATGTCAACGAATGTGATAGAGTTCTTGAAATTGGCACTGGGTGTGGAATTATAGCTCTCGAATGTGCACGTCGCGGAGCAAAGGCCGTATGCACGGACATTAATCCCCATGCAGTTGAACTTACTCAAATCAATTATTCGAAAAATTTATCTTTGTTGAAAGGAAATATTGAGGTTAGATGCGGAAATCTTTTTTCTGTGGTTAAACCTGGTGAACTGTTCGATGTAGTAATTTTCAACCCACCATATCTTCCGACATGTGCCAAAGACCGCATCGGTGGTAGCGGATGGTTTGACGTTGCCACAGATGGAGGTGCAACGGGTCTAGTTGTTACCAAACGTTTCATCGAAGGTCTGCGTAAGCATCTTACTAAGAATGGCCGTGCATATTTTGTCTTTAGCTCACTTTCAGATAGAAAAAAACTTGATAAATACCTATCAAACGCCAAATTAAAATCTGAAATAATATTGAGCCGTCGGTTTAATGATGAAAAAATTGATATCTATCGCATATATTTTTAGGTGCGGGAGATAACAATGGAATATGAAGAGATTATTCAGAAACTGAAATCATTGTCAAACCTAGAAAACGTCAAGGGAATGGCACGATATGGAATCAACCCAAAAAACAACCTCGGGATATCGATTTATCAATTAAGACCTCTAGCAAAAGAAATAGGCAGAAGCCATCCTCTTGCATTGAAGTTATGGGACTCCAAGATTCATGACGCAAGATTACTCGCCTGTTTTATCGATGACCCTAAAAAAGTAACTGCAGATCAAATGGATAAATGGGCAGAAGATTTTGATTCATGGGACATTTGCGATCAGGCATGTACGAGCCTTTTTGATCTTTCTCCGCTTGCATGCGAAAAAGTATACTGGTGGTCAGAATCCGATAGGGAATTTATGAAACGAGGAGCCTTTTCTCTTATCGCAGGATTGGCAGTGCATGATAAAACCGCTACTGATAAAAAATTTGAAGATTTTTTGCCCATTATAATAAAGCATTCTGTCGATGAACGCAACTACGTAAAAAAAGCCGTGAATTGGGCTTTACGAAACATTGGAAAACGAAATTCGCATCTTAATAAAAGAGCTATTGAAACCGCAAAAGAGATACAAAAAATTAATTCAAAATCTTCGAGATGGATTGCAGCAGATGCACTTCGCGAATTAACAAGTGATAAAATAAAAAGAAGGTTTGTTAATAAAAGTAAGTGATTTTGATGTAAGGGATAGTATAAAACATGGATAAAAAATCATTTCTGAGGGGCTTTACAAGAAACATTATCATTGTTGGTTTTGTTAGTCTTTTTACAGATCTGAGCAGCCAGATGATATTTCCCTTGATTCCATTATATTTGATATCTCTTGGTGCTGGTGCATGGGTTGTTGGTCTTGTTGAGGGAGCAGCAGAAACTACCGCATCTTTATTGAAGGTATTTTCAGGTTATTGGTCTGATAAAATTAAACGACGTAAACCGTTTGTTTTTGCCGGATATAGTTTATCATCAATTACTAAACCTTTGTTTGCGTTAACAACCTCATGGCCATTCATCCTTCTTGTACGAGTGGTTGAACGTATTGGTAAAGGTATCAGAGACGCCCCGAGGGATGCAATTGTCGCCGAATCCTGCGATGCATGTGTGAGGGGAAAAGCCTACGGCTTTCAGCGGGCAATGGATGGTCTTGGATCAGTTTCAGGTGCGGCTCTTGCTTTCATTCTTCTGCCTTTGATGGGATTTAAAAGTATATTCCTTTTTGCATTTTTGCCTGGAGTTATAGCTGTATTATGTGTATTGCTAATAAAAGAAGAACGCAGGCCTTTAACAATCAAGAAACAAAAACCTGAATCATTTAAAGTTAGTTTGAAACGACTGCCTTGGAATTTAAAACTCTTTGTAATAATTTCAACTATTTTTGCTCTGGGAAATTTTGGATTCGCATTTCTCTTATTAAAAGCAAAAAATGTTGGATTTACAGATGAGAATGCGATTCTTCTCTACGTTTTATTCTATGTTGTTTATTCTCTATTCACTATTCCTGCAGGAATCCTTTCTGATAAGAAAGGTCGGAAACCTGTTCTTATGGCCGGATATGTATTGTTTTCTGCTACAGCAATAGGACTTATCTTGACTTCCCAGATTTATGCAATAATAATTCTCTTTGTAACATACGGAATCTTTTTTGCCATGATTGACGGTGTTCAAAGGGCATTTGTAGTTGATTTAGCACCGCCAAATTTAAAGGGAACTGCTCTAGGGACATTCCATACTTTTACAGGAATCGTAGCTCTCCCTGGAGGATTTATTTTAGGTCTTCTTTGGGACAAGATATCTCCCCAAGCGACATTCATCTTTGCATTCTTGTTATCTATTTGTTCTCTTGTGTTATTCATCTTTGTTAAAAATACAAAACAATCTGCTTAAAAAAATATAAGTACCATCTAAGCGATTCTACCATAATACTTTGGATGGTATAATTAAGAAGAGGGGAAGAGAATATATACTAAATTTATTTCCCTGAAATTATAAGATGGGATTGCCAAATGAGAAGAACCATATCGTTAAAGTTGACTCCTGATGAAGAGAGGATAGTCGATTTGATACATGGGCGAGGCGTGTCTCATAGTATTCTTTTGAGAGATGCATTGAGACACTACTTTAATTTGGTAGACCAGGCGGTAGACCACTTTACAGGAGAAGCGGTAAACCACAAGGTAGACCCGGTAAACCGCTTTACAGGGGAAGTGGTAGACCAGGTAGACCAAGCGGTAGACCACTTTACAGGGGAAGAGGTAAACCAAAAGGTAGACCAGGTAGACCGGAAGGTAAACCCGGTAGACTGGGCTGATAACTATCTAGCTCTCTACATTGAACAACTCAACACAAGGATGCATCAGCTGGAGAATGAGACACAGGAATGGAAGACCAAACACGCAGCAGAAGTTCAATATTTGAAAGATTCTTATAATTTGCTTCAAACTGAATATCACAACCAGGTTAAGGATTCAATTAATCGAATCGATGAAAAATTTAATCGCATAATGTTTTATCTCGAAGAATCTCACAAACCTGCATTACATACCATGGACGTGAAATCCGACCCTAAAGCTAAATCCGATTCCATAGTTGATGATGCTATCAAAGTTGAAAAAAAGATAAGTGTCGAAAAAGCAAAGAAAGGCTGGACTTTTAAACTATATAGGATGTAAAGTCTTTTTATCAAAGATTTAGTCAACAGCAACATTAACATTTATATGCCATGAAATTATTGCTGGTTTACTGGAATGGGATGCATATGGGACGAGCAATTGCTTTAAAGTTAACCGATAAGGAAGAGAAAATAGTTAACCAATTGAGCCAACAAGGCATGACTCATAGTGAACTTCTTAGAGATGCACTATGGCGTTATTTTGATTCGATAGGTCATCCCGTTAACCAAATACAACAGGAGAAGGTCAACCATATTGAAATAGAGTCAGTTAACCCTGTTAATCGCGATTACATAAAGCACTTGGAAGACGAAATACATCATCTACGTGAACAGAACCAAAGACTTCAAGATCAGCTTGGAGGTGAAATTACTCGATTGCACGGGCAGATATATCGATTCTCTACGATGAAAGCAAATAATGAAACACCAAGACAAACGTCAGTTCATAGAGAAATAAAATCTGTTACAGATCGTCCTAGTGAAGTAGACAATTTTCTAAAAAAGAATCAAAAAAAGTATGAATTTTAGTGCATCATTCTTTGTTTTGTTGCAAAAATTTTGTTTTAAATCGCAAAAGTCTTTTATTTGAAATATATTGTCATGTTGAATATTATGAAAACGCTCGTAGTATATTATTCACGGACTGGGCGAACAAAAAAGATTGCCGAAGCTATTTCAAATAATCTTGGCTGTGACATTGAAGAAATCATCGATACTAAGAAGAGATCCGGTCCTTTCGGTTATTTACGCTCAGAACGTGAAGCTAAGAAGAAAAAACTAACGATGATTAATGGTATTAAGAACGATCCATCTCTCTATGACCTTGTAATAATCGGTACACCTGTTTGGGTTAGTACTATGTCTTCTCCTGTTAGAACGTATGTCCATCAAAATAAAAATCGTTTCAAAAACGTAGCTTTTTTCTGCACCATGGGCAGAAGTGATTTTGAAACTACATTCTCTCAAATGGAAGAACTCTGTGAAAAGAAACCAGTTGGTTCACTCTATGTTGAAGTGATGGACGTCTTAAAAGAAAATTATACCGATAAAATTAAAAGATTCATCGATGACATACAAAAATAATGAATTCAAAGCACATCACAAAATATATATTATTTTAGTATATACTTCTGTTTGGTTTGGAGGTAGAGTTGAATGATAAATATTATAGAGGAATTTGGTCGGAATGCTGGAGAGTTATGGAAAACACTTAACACACATGGGCCTCTTCCGGAAACCAAGTTAATGGAAAACGCTAGGCTTCAAGAAGACGAATTCTATGTTGCGATTGGATGGCTTGCAAGAGAGAATAAGATTTCTAAAACTGGCCCACTGTATAAAATCGGTGAAACCAATTTAACAAACAAGATTGGAATAGACGCAGGCAAAGTATTGAAAGTGCTCGAGACAAGAGGAAAGGTTGACGTGCTCGATATTGCAAATATAACACAGCTTGAAGAGAGGGAAGTATACTCTGCGTTAGGATGGCTAGCAAGAGAAAACAAGATAGAACCAAAGACAACCATACCAAAAGAATACAAAATAAAAACCAAGTAACACCTTGGTTGAAATATATTTCGAAATCGTTACTATTTTTTCTTTTGCCATATTTAATTGGCTGAATATAAGATAAAAAATAAGAGGTATAGGGATGCCAAAATCTATAGGAATATTTTACTTTTCAGGTACCGGAAATACTAGAATTGTTGCAGATCTATTTGCAAAAGAATTAGAAAACAAAGGATGTGCTGTCGAAATTTTTGCTATCGATGATATTCTAAAAAACAATATAAATATCGACATGGAAAAGTATGACATCTTTGGATTTGGTTATCCGGTCCATGCTTTTAATGCACCAAGAATTTCCTTTGATTTTGTTAAAATGTTGCCAACCGTTAAACAGAAGAAAACATTTGTGTTCAAATCATCTGGTGATCCGTTTTTTAATGGTGGGTCAAACACAATTGTGCGGAAAAGTCTCATGCGAAAAGGGTACAATGTTTTCAACGAAAGCTTGTTTGTAATGCCCGCCAATGTTCTCTTGCGATATCCTGATGATATGATCAAACAGTTGTATAATGCTGCGGCAGGTAATGTAAAAATACAAGTTGATTCGATCCTTTCTGGCGTAGTTTGTCTTCAGAAGAGCAATCTCTTTTTGAGATCCGCTACTGCGATGTTTAGCGGTTTGGAGAGTTTCGGTGCCAGATTTTTTGGAAAGGATCTTACAGTCTCAAGATCCTGCACACTATGTGAGATATGTGTGAGGAAGTGTCCTACTCGCAATATTTGCAGACAGGAAAAGATTATAACGTTTGGGTTGAAATGTACTCTTTGCATGAGATGTATATATGCGTGCCCTGAAAAAGCAATTTCGCCGCGTTTTTTAAAGTTTTTTATGATTAAAAATTGGTATGATTTTCAAAAAATAATAAATGATCCTGCCATCAAAGGTACGTATATTTCTAGTACGACGAAAGGGTATTTCAAACATTACTGGCAGTATCTTACGAAAAAATAATAGCATCGCCCTCTGGAAAAAACTTAGAAAGTAATTTATGGAGCTTAGTTATTCACAGGTTGCGTGATTCTATGGCAGATAAAGAAGCTCATAGCTATTCAATGGAAGATGTTTTTACAAATGCCAATAAAATTTTGAAGATTTTCAAAGAAGAAAAAATAGATCCTGCGGTATTTCTCCACTCCATAATTTTTGTTTCAGAATTGATGATTAAGAATTATCGTTTTGTTCCAAAAGATGTTGCAGAAATCAGGCGGCAATCAAGGAAAATTGTTGATGATTTAAATAAGATGCCGCCAAAAACACCCAAGTGAATTCATTTTATATTTTGCCCTGGAAATGAAAAGGAAAAAAAATTTTGTACTGATTTTTTTCCCTCAAACTACGATTTTAAAAAAGGTTAGTAATTTTATTCTCCATCTAAGATTTTACCCAAGTACCACCCTCATCAAAAACCAAAACAGTTGGTGACTCAAAGTGATAAGCAGAACACAGGGTTTGAGGTGGCTCCACATCAGGATAAAGTACTGTCAAACAAAGTGTATCATTAGATAAACTCCATCTTGCTTGATTAGGAATCCCGTTATATGAGGTGTAAGTCGCAGTTTTGTCTTTATTAAAAACCCAAACTTTTTCGCCTGATTCAAAAGACCAAGTACCAACAAGCTTTTCTTCATCTGTCATTTCTTTTATAGTAAATTCATTAGAATAATAAATCCCACTGCCATCTCCTATTACTTTTATGACACCACCAAGCCTTGTAGAGATTCTATAAATACCAGGTTTAACTTGTCCTGTGTCTCTTTGTTGCTGATCCCAAGAGCCACTACAGGGTGTAGATTCAGACACAATCTTTGGACCAGAAGACACACATTGAGCACAAATAATCTCACTAGGATCTCTTCCAGTTGGGATATAAGTCCAATTACTGCCATTTAAAAAATGGATTTTAAATCTCTCTTCATTTAAATAGCATTTATCACAATCATAAACCAAATAAGATATGTTACCGGATAAACTATTTATTGTAAAATTAATATTTTCTCCTTGCTGATATTCAGCTTTATCTGTAGTAATCAGCACATCGTTTGAGTTATCAAATATAATAAACTCATTTGAATAAACTGTTTGCCATGCCCAAGTTTCTGATAAATTGCCCTCTCTGATTTGATAATAAATTACTAATCTATACACTCCTGGTTCTAATTTGGAATAGTTACCAGTAATCCATATTCGGGACCGCCATTCAAATGATGCAGATTGACCTGATTTTATCTCTCCGGGGGCATCAATATCATATTTACAATCTTGGCAATGTACAAAAAATGATTGCCATCCCTCTGATGTTTTTTTCTCAATATTTTCTATACAAAAATCAGGTGTAAAACTTGCAGAATGAGAAAATATACTTACATTTAAACCATTAAATATGGTTATATTAATAGTCTCATTTTGTCTATATTCAATTTTATTTGTCGTAGCAGTTACTTTCCCTGACAAGGGAGTAATATTACTTCCATTATTCTCTTTATTATTTTCTAAACATCCACTTAATCCAACAGCAATTAGCAAAACGATAATTCCAATTATCAATAGTTGTTTTTTCATGTTTTTTTATCCTAAAGAAATAAATGGGGAATTACTTCCCCAAGATACGACAAACTGTCGTTCCGCATTTAGGGCATTTGCCCTTCATCATTCTCATTCCCTTTTTGTTCCTTACTTCTTTTCCTTCTTTTATATCTGTCTTATGTTTACATTTTACACAATATGCTTCCATATTTTTTCCATCCTTAACTGCAATTTAAAAACAACTACTGCTTTATAAATCCTCAGATAACGGATGTTAATCTATGTAGATAATGAATTACTTTATGATCTCCAATTTTTTCATCTTACTGTAATTTTCAGGATGTTTTTCGAAATACTCATGAACAGGTTCAAGAATCTTGTTTATGTAACTTGCTGTAGCATTCTTTAAATCAAGGGGATGAAGACCACCAACAAACGCTTGTTCTAATTCTTTGTAGCCTACAAACTCAAGATTTCCACCAAACTTTTCAGGCCGCTCAATCAAAAATGATCCGCTTTTCAATTCAGGGAAAATAACATACTTACACATCTCAAGTATTGGGTTTCCTTCAACCTGCTTTTCAGGACAGAAAGCCTTACCAATCTTCTTCTTCACACTTTCATGATCGTCATGAATAGAAATCATCGAGTCAGGTTTGCTTTTACTCATCTTTGCTTCAATCGGGTCCATGCGACCGCCCGCCTGAAGTCCAGTTAAAAGAGGCGTGTGCAATGCAGCTGGCGATTTCTTTCCAATTTTTTTGGAAACATCTCTAGCAAGCATATGCGCATGACGTTGATCCATTCCACCATAGGCAACATCCAAATCAAGATAAAAGATGTCGGATACCTGCATCGCCGGATAAAACAATTTAGAAACGTCCTTCTCTGCTTCTTCTTCGCCTCTGCCCATGATATCCATCGCTCGTTTCATTCGTGCAACAGACGTGGCTTTAGCTGTTTTCAAGACAAGCTCCCAGTATTTCGGGTCGCTTACGTAATCGCTTGCATAAACAAATCTTACTTTGTCTTTTGCAACACCCATGGCAGCGAAACAATCTTCCATGTATTTTCCACAGAGTTTTATTTTCTCAAGATCCCCACCTAGTTTATCGTTAATGTACGCGTGCCAATCCGCAAGCAAGATTGTAAAATCAAAACCACAATCAAGGAAATCTTTAATCTTGTTCGTACAAATCTTCCAACCAATATGAACGGTGCCAGACGGTTCAAAACCAATGTATCCCTTTGGTTTGGATTTACCAAGAACAGCCTTTAGCTCCTCAACTGTAACAATCTCTTCTGTATTGGCTGTTATTTTTTCTAATTTGTCCATGTTATCTATCTCTCTAGTTTCTTGATGGCACGCTCAACTATCTGCTTAGAAACACCCAGATACTTCTTAGGGTCTAATGCTTCGTCTATTTCATTTAACTTTAAAAGTTTTAACTTTTTATTTTCCTGTATGAAAACTTCTTTCAGCGATTTGTTTTGTTCAATTGCTTTCATCGACAACTTTCGCATCAAACTATGTGCTTCATCACGCCCAAATCCCTTTTCAATGAGTTTTGTCATCAATGATTCGGCCATGGGGAGACCTTTTGATATCTCCATGTTTTTCTTCATGCGCTCAGGAAAAACTTTTAGATTTTTGAACACGTCATTTGTCTGGAAAATAATCCAATCAGTCAGAATAAAAGAGTGCGGCAAGATGAAACGCTCACCAGCGGAATTACATAAATCCCTTTCATGCCATTGAATTGCATTCTCAAAAGTAGGCGTCATAAAACCGCGAACCACCCGAGCCAAACCGCATATCTGTTCACACATAATTGGATTTCGTTTGTGTGGCATCGTCGAAGAACCAACTTGCCTCTTTGATTCAAAGGCTTCGGCAACTTCACCTATTTCATCTCTTTGTAGATTACGAATTTCAGTCGCAAACTTTTCCATGCTAGTTGCAACATTACACAAAACAGCAATCAGTTCATTGTAACGATCACGGTCAACGATCTGAGTTGAAACGTCCTCAACACCAAGCTTCAAGTCGCTAAGCATGAGCTCTTGAAGTTTCAATGCGTTTTTTCCAAGAGCAGCACCAGTGCCAACAGCACCAGAGAGTTTTCCAACAAGCAAACGACTTTTGCACTCATACATGCGCTCGAGATGTCGCTCAACTTCCATTGCAAAGCCGGCCATCTTAAGTCCAAAAGTTATTGGAATCGTATGCTGTCCGTGGGTCCTACCAAGCATAATCGTATTCTTATGTTTCTTAGCAAGGTCGACCAACGTTCTTCTTAGATCCTTCAAATTTTTCTGGATATAGGTCGTTGCAGCAGCAAATTGCAATGCATTTGCAGTATCAACGATGTCGTAACTTGTTGCGCCAAGATGAACGTATTTCCCAGCATCTTTTTTGCATACTTCGCTAAGCGCTCTAGTAACGGCCATGATGTCATGTTTTGTTTCAGCCTCAATCTTTTTCACACGTTCGACATCCACATATTCTACTGATGCCTTTTTAGAAATCTCGTCAGCAGCACTTTGTGGAATATTACCAACTTTTGCATGGGCACGGGCCAATGCTGCCTCAACATCAAGTAAAAATTGGAGGCGATGTTTCTCACCAAAAATCTCTTTTATTTCCTTTCTACCATACCTGAAATCAAGCGGACAAACTGCATTCTCCATATTAAATCTCCAATCCAAGAATCAATTAATACTTAATTTCTTTTTCCAAAGAAGCATAGTTTATAAGTAAGAAATCGTTATAAAACGATAGTTTGGGGAGAAAACCATGATTTATTGCCCAAAATGTGGAAAAGAAAATGATGAAGATGCAGAATATTGTACTAAATGCGGGGCTTCTTTAACCAGTACAAAAAAGAAATACAAGAAAACTCAGAAAAAAACTCCATCGTTAGAAAAACAGGTTGAAGATTTTGCTGAAGAAGTTGAACAACTTGGAATGAGAGCAGGTAAAACAATTGAACAAGGAATGAAGAATTTTGGCGAAGAAGTCAAGGATATTGGAAAAAAAGTCGAAAAAGAAATTAGTGGCAATTCGAAATCTTT
>Ga0315291_10005522_pt1 | contig 15840 bp, 15 predicted proteins | sample YL17G12_20_MG_FD_203070 | JGI IMG/M metagenome (GOLD analysis project Ga0315291, IMG submission 203070) | Sediment microbial communities from Yellowstone Lake, YNP, Wyoming, USA - YL17G12_20 | ecosystem: Environmental > Aquatic > Freshwater > Lake > Sediment | place: USA: Wyoming | collected...
GCCTTAAGGGGTCGTACGACGCGGACGTTTTTGATCAACAGATCGAAGATTTTGCTCATCGTGATTCCTCTGATGTCGCTGATGTCGCTAATTCGTGGGTTCGGATGATGTGCTTTGCCGTGAGCCCTGCCACCTCAGTCGGTGTCAAGTTGAGCCACGAGTTTAAGACTTCAGTGCTATGTTCGCCGACCTTGGGTGGCTGGCCATTGCTCGGAATGCGTTGATCGTTCCATTCCAGGGGAAGACGCGGTAGCTTGCCGCGTTGCCCGCCGGGGAAGCGAATCGTTTCGAGGCCTTGCCCTTGATTGAGCTGCGGATCATCAAATAGGTCCTCGGGCTTGGCGATCGGGGCAAAGGGGATGCTCGCCTCCTCGCATTTGGCCATGACGACTGCACTGCTTAGCTGCGATAGCATGAGCTTTAGATCCGGCAGCAGGAGTTCTTGGGCGGCGATGCGCAGATTATTGGTCTTGAACTCGGCTCGTAGTAACAGGTCCTCGCGGCCAAAGACGCGGCAGAAGGACTCCCAGTGGCGGTCGCTGATCACGCCGATAAACACCGGCTGATCGACGGTCGTAAAGACTTGGTAGATGGCCCAAGCGCTGACTCGCTCTGGCATGGGTGGGATCGGACTTTGACTGATCGTCGACCACGCGAGGTGTTGCCCCATGAGAAAGGCGGTGGTTTCAAATAAAGAACTTTTGATGAGCTGCCCGGTGCCGGTTAGGTCCCGCTCACGGAGGGCGGCGAGGATGCCGATGACGCCAAACATTCCGCCGGCGATATCGACGACCGAAGTGCCCGCACGCAGGGGGCGGCCTGAGGGGCCGGTCATGTAGGCCAAGCCGCCCATCATTTGGACGACTTCATCAAGCGCTGGTCGGTGCTCATAGGGTCCGCTGAGAAAGCCCTTCATGGCACAGTAGATCAGTCGGGGGTTGAGGCTCTTGGTGTCCTCATAGCCCAGGCCGAGGCGGTCCATCGTGCCAGGCGCGAAGTTCTCGATCAGAATATCGGCCTTGGCGACGAGACGCCGCGCGATCGCTAGGCCTTCAGCACTCTTCAGGTCGAGGCAAAGGCTCTTTTTGCTGCGGCCAAAATACGGAAAATAGCCGCTACCAAATCCCTTGAGCGTGCGGGTGGGGGTGCCATCTAAAGGCTCAATGGCAACGACCTCGCCGCCGAGGTCGCCGAGAATCATGCCGCACGAGGGGCCCATCACCGCATGGGTGAACTCGAGAACCTTCAGTCCCAAGAGCGGTCTTATCGGTTGATCCGACTGTGGTGATGTCGCAGATGGCATTAGTGGTAGCCCTCATGGTTGCGCATATAGGGGACTAGGCCGCCAGCAGCAATGATGGCGCGCAAGAAAGGCGGCAGCGGCTCGACGCGGTATTGCCGGTCGTAACGGTAGTCGCTGACGGTGCCGTCACTTAGGTTGAAGTCGAGCATGGAGTCCGCAGCGATGCTGTGATCAGGTATCTCCAGCACGGGTAGACCGATATTGATGGCGTTGCGAAAGAAGATACGGGCAAAGGAGCGTGCGATCACCGCTGCCACACCGGCCGCTTTGATCGCTATGGCTGCTTGCTCACGTGACGAGCCGCAGCCGAAGTTTGAGCCGCAGACGACGATTGCTCCCGGCTGCACCAGTTGGCCAAAGGTCGGATCGAGATCTTCAAAGGCGTGCTTTGCCAGCTCGCTGGGGTCCAAGGTCTTGGTGTACTTACCGGCAATGATGCGATCGGTGTCGATGTCGTCGCCATAGATAAAGACGCGTCTAATCATGGTTTAGTCCAAGATATTCTTGTGGATTGCAGATCCGTCCCTTGAGCGCCGAGGCCGCCACGGTCGCTGGCGAGGCGAGGTAAACCTTGGCCTTTGGGTTGCCCATGCGACCTTTGAAATTGCGGTTTGCCGCCGAGATCACTTGTTCGTCGTCACCCGGAACGCCTAGATGAGTGCCAACGCAGGGGCCACAGCCCGAGGGGAGAAAGGTTGCGCCGGCCTCCGTCAGAATTTCCATCGTGCCGTCCTTGATGGCTTCTAGCAGAATCGCCCTCGTCGCAGGCACGACGTAAAAGCGAACCCCATTCGCCACCTGATGGCCTTTGACCACCGCAGCGGCGGCCCGTAGGTCTTCGATTCTGGTATTGGTGCAGGAACCGAGAAAGGCCATGGTGATCTTGGTGTCCACGAGTGCGTCAACGTCATGGCTCAGCTGGGGAGCGTGCGGCAGACTGACCTGTGGCTGGATACGGCTGATATCGAAGTTGAAGACTTCAGCGTAGGTGGCGTCAGCATCGGCTTGCAGCGAGGCCCCGACAAAACCCTCGACGATTCCGGTCTTGGCGCCGAGCTCGGCGCTCATATTAGCAAACGGGATGCGTGCGGCGAGCGTGCTGTGGCGAAAAAAATCGCCGCCAAACTCGACGGCGCGATAGGAGGTCAGGCTTGATGTGATACGGCCCAGTATGGTGAGCATCAGGTCCTTGGCTGCGACACCTGGGCGCATGGTCCCATGGAGGTTGACGCGGATGGTTTCAGGAACCTTCAACCAAATGGTGCCGGTCAAGGCGACCGCAGCGAGGTCGGTGCTACCGACACCGCAAGCTAAGGCGCCGATGGCGCCGTAGGTGCAGGTGTGCGAGTCCGCGCCGATAAAGACATCACCAGGCTTGACGTGGCCATGATCGATCATCAAATGATGGCAAATGCCACTGCCGGTCTCGTAGAGTTTAGCGCCTTGCTCGGCCGCAAAGTTGCGGATGTATTGATGCAGCCTGGCGACGGTTTCATTGGGTGCAGGCGAGGCGTGATCAAGGACCAAGGATAGCTTGCTTGGGTCCCACACGCGTCGGCCACCCATCTCCTGGAAGGAGCGGATCATCTGCGGCGCCGTCGTGTCACTGGCCATGGCGCCATCGACGGGCACAAAGACATACTGGCCTGCCTTGACCTCATGCCCCAATTTCGTACCGAGGATCTTCTGGACGATCGTTAAGCCCATGCCGAGACTCCCGCGCTTGGTTCGTGGGCGCCAGGCGCCGTTCTCGCCTTGTTGTGGAGCTGGTAGACCTTGCCGGGCAGCGGGTAGCCTAGGGTGCGCTCTAACGACCGTGTCGCCGGGAGCAGATCAGCCAAGGCGATTCCGGTTGTCACGCCCATGCGGTCGAACAGATGAACCACGTCTTCGATGGCGATATTGCCGGTGGCGCCGGGAATAAAGTTGCAGCCGCCGACTCCGCCCAGCGAGGCGTCAAAGGCACGCACTCCGACTTGATATCCGGCTAGCAAATTAGCGATCGCTAGTCCCCTGGTGTCGTGCAAGTGGAGAATCAATGGCAAGTTAGTCCATTCACGCACCGCAAAAATCATATTTTTGATATCGTTTGGCACTGCTTGGCCAGTCGAATCGGCTAGAGCAATCGCGTCGCAGCCGGCCGCAGTGAGTTCGCGCGCCAGCGCTGCGACGTGGTTTGCGGGTATGGCGCCGCTGATGTTGCAGCCAAAGGCGCATTGCAAGCCGACGCGTACGGCCAGTCCAGCGGTCTTCGCTGTATGGACCATGGCGATGGTTTGCGTCAGCGCGGCTGGGAGGCTTAGTCCTGTATTACTTCTGCTGTGCGCCTCGCTGCAAGATAGCGAGAGATCGACGTGTCCGAGGCCGCTCGCCAGGAGTCGACTCAGGCCTTTCGTGTTGAGCACTAGACCGCTATAGGCGACGCCGTCTGCGGCCGGCAATTGCGCCACCAGCGCTTCGACGTCGGCCATCTGCGGTACGCGCGTTGGATGGACGAAAGAGGCTATTTGCAGGCTTTTCACGCCTGCTGCGAGCAGCTGGTCGATGATTTCCAGGCGTTGATGCAGCGGGATCAATACGGCTTCGTTCTGGATACCATCTCGCATGGAGACGTCGATGATCGACACTTGAGTCGTGGCCATGTCGATGCTCCTTTCCGTTCTGGAAACACGTATCACTTTTGCACAACATCTAGCGGATCGCTTGGACCACTACTTATCAGAAATTTCGTGTAAAGAAACTGGTTTCATGTTTTAGCGAACTGGATTATAAATCAGCGCAGATTTCCCTTGGTACAGTTGATTCGAATCTTGAAAGCGTTGGGATGAGAGGCCTTCACGGGTTCACACCGGAAACCGTCTTGATTGGGAGAAGCGTCGATGAAACGAATCTGGCTTTTAGCGGCACTGATCAGTCCTGCGTGCTCAAATAGTTCAAAGAAAGACCCAGCCCCGGCGGCATCGGCGGCCCCTTCTGAAAAAAAGGGTGAACCGAAGCCGAGCGAGGAGCGAACTGATCCCCCAAAGAAGGTCGATCCCATCAAGAAGGCTGGGGACGGCGAGCAGAGTCAGTCCGGTGATGTCCCAGGCTGCAGTTCTGCGGTCATGCCGGGAAGCGATCATAACCTCGCTGTGTCCATCGACAAGGATAGTGGTCGCTACCTGATCGACTTTGCAACCCCGGGTGATCGCGCCTTGCATGTGATCGCGCTATACGTCACGGCGCCCGAAGATGCGATCCCCACCTTTAAGAACGGATTTAAGTTTAAGGGAACCCCGTATTGGATGGTTGCGGTAGAAAAGCCATTTGCCACCTACTTCCAGCTGCCGATCTTGTACGGAACGGTCTCTGGCAAGGCCCTCGATGTCAGCAAGAATTACAAGGGGCTTGAGGGAGGCCAACTGCTGAACTCTTTGACGGCACCGACTTGCCTCAAGATCACCGTGGTGAGCTTTGAGGCGGATCAGGAGCAATCGTTCAAAAGCAGTGAGTACCAGCTTTCGTACAAACCATGACTTTGGGAATGGGGTTGGAGCAACTCATGGATGAAGTACTGATCATTGGGGCCGGTCCAGTTGGTCTATCCCTGGCCGTTGATTTGACGAGTCGCGGCATTCCCGTGGTCGTATTTGAGCAGGATCAGCAGATCGTCAAAGAAATCCGAGCCAGTACGTTTCACGCTGCGACCATGGAAAAGATGGAAGAATGGGGAGTGTTAGACGCGGTTCTGGCAAGAGGGCACCGCGTCGATCACCTGCAGTTTTGGGATCGTCGGGAGCGCAAGATCGTCGGTGATTTTGATTATAGCGCTATTGCCGCCGATACTAAGTTCCCTTTTCGCCTGCAATGTCCACAGCATGTTTATGCCGAGACGCTGCTCGAGAGGCTGCAACGGGAACCTCTGGCGACCATTCACTTTGGCCACGAGTTCCTGAGTAGCCGCGAAGGGCGCTCTGGTATCGAGGCTAAGTTTGAAACCAGTCGTGGGGTGCGCAGCTATAGCGGCCGCTTGCTATGTGGAGCTGACGGGGCGAATAGCGCGCTGCGGCGGTCGCTGGGTCTGAGCTTTGACGGGATGACCTATGAAGACCGCTTTCTCCTGATCGGTACCGACTTAGACTTGTCGCGTTACTACCCAGGAATGGCGAGCGTCAGCTACATTTTTGACCCAGATGAATGGGTCATCACGCTGCAGTTAAATGAACTGCTGCGCATCGTCTTTCAGGTGGCGGATGGCCAAGATGGTGAAGTCGAGCTGAGCGATGACAACATCCGGCGGCGGGTCTGGAAGTTCATCGGCGAGGAGATCGATTTCCCGATTCTGCACAAGTCGATCTATCGGGTGCATCAGCGCGTCGCCGATACCTTTCGCGTCGGGCGTTGCTTGCTCCTAGGCGATGCCGCGCATATCAATAACCCAGCCTCCGGTATGGGCATGAATAGTGGCATCCTCGACGCACACTGCCTTGGCGAGAAGATCAGTGAGTACCTGACCTACGAGCGCGACGAAGCGCTCGATGGCTACAGCACTCTACGCAGAAGTTATGCGTTGGATAAGATCAGAGGATACACCAGACAGCGTTATCAGGATTTGAGCGCTGCTGACGTCGAGACGCGCCAGCAGCGTAACCAGCAGTATGAGGCGATCAGTCGGGATCCGCAGCGGGCACGTGATTTTCTGTTGCGTGCGGCCATGCTCGAACACCGGATTTGATTGCAGCTGGGCGGTTGTAGGTTAACCCTGTCAACTCGTTAGAGGGATAAAATATCATGATCGACATGTGGTTAGGTGGGGAGCGGTATGCGCCGCCAAGCCGAAAGCGCATCGAGGTTGTGAATCCGATGTCGCGTGTTGCGATCGGTGAGCTGGTCGTCGCCGATGCATCGGATGTTGATCATGCCTTTGCGATTGCCAGCGCCAGCAGCATTCATTGGCGATCGTTCTTGCCCGATGCGAAGGAGCAGATCTTTCATCGTGCTGCCGCATTGCTCGACGCCCAGACCGAGGCACTTGCTGCGCTGGTGGTGGAGGAAAGCGGTTCGACCCTGAAAAAAGCTCGTCACGAAGTCAGCTATGCGGCGCAGATCCTACGCGCAGCTGGAGGGGAAGCCCGACGCCTTTATGGCGACACCATACCGGACGATCGCGCCGAACGCATGTCTATCGTCATCCGTGAAGCCCTCGGCGTGGTGGCCGTGATCAGTCCGTTCAATTCTCCCTTGGCCTTGTTGGTCAAGATGATCGCGTTCCCCTTGATCGCCGGCAACACTCTGGTGGTTAAACCATCGGAGCTGACGCCGCGGACTGCGGTTGAAGTGGCCAAGGTCTTTGCCGCCGCTGGGCTGCCGTCGGGGGCGCTAAACGTGCTCCACGGTAGCGGTAGCGAGGTTGGCGAGGCCATCATTCAACACCAACTGTTAGATGGACTGACCTTCACGGGATCTACGGCGGTTGGACGGCATATCGGTGCAACCCTAGGCGCCAAGCTGAAGACCCTGCACCTTGAGTTGGGTGGCAATAACCCACTTATTGTTAAGGAAGATTTTGACCTCGATGCGGCAGTCGACGCAGCTGTCTTTGGCAGTTTCTATCATGCCGGTCAGATCTGCATGGCTAGCTCCAGACTGCTGGTGGCAGCAAGCTGTTACGGGGCGTTTCGCGACCAACTAAAGCATAAGCTCGAGACCTTGTGGTTTGGCCGTCTTGATGATGAACGTACCTTTTATGGTCCATTGATCCATGGTGCTGCGGTCGATAAGGTCCGCCACGCGGTTAGCGACGCGCTTGGTCAAGGTGCGACCCTACTCACCGGTGGGCAGGTCTTAGATGGCTGGCGCTTTGCGCCAACGGTACTCGAGAATGTCCCACGGGGAGCCAATCTATGGCGCCACGAAACCTTTGGTCCAGTGGTTTCGCTGACGCCTTTTTCCACCGACGAGGAAGCCCTCAACCTGGCCAACGATAGCGACTACGGACTGAGTTCTGGTGTCCTGACGCGCGACTTTGGCAAAGCCCTAGCCTTTGCCAAAGGCCTGCGCTGCGGCGGCGTGCATATCGGGTCGCATCCCTTCCAGAGTGGCACGATGACCCCGGTCGGTGGCCGAGGTCAGTCTGGAGTTGGGATGAGTGGCGGACGTTACTCGATTGAGCATTTTACCCAGTATAAGTGGATTAGCTTGCACAGCTAAGCCACCGCCAGTGAGGAGGTCATGGGTCTTGGGACAAACTCTCTTTGACAAAGTGTGGCAACAAAATACCGTCAAAGCGGAAACCCCTGACCAACCGGCGTTGCTCTATGTCGGACTGCATCTGCTGCACGAGATTACGGCACCGCAAGCGTTTGCTATGCTCGAGGAGTGGCGGCTTCCGGTGCGTCGTCCCGATTTGACCTTGGCGATGGTGGACCATTGTGCGCCGACAAGCAAGGATGCCGACGGCCGCTTCGTGGTCAAGGATCAAGCGACCGTAGCACAGATCGACGCGCTGACATCGGACTGCACCCGTCATGACATTCCGTGTTTTAGTTTAGACCATCCCTTCCAGGGCATTGTCCATGCTGTCGCGCCTGAACTCGGGCTATCGCGGCCAGGCCAGGTGATCGTGTGTGGTGATAGCCATACCAGCACGCACGGAGCCTTCGGGGCTATCGCGTTTGGCATTGGCTCAAGCGAGGTGGCCGAGGTTCTGGCCACTCAATGCATCCTGCAGCGGCGGCCGAAAAACCTGCGGGTAATCGTTGACAAGGTGCTCAGTCCAGGCGTCTCGGCGAAGGATCTTGCCCTGTATATCACCACAAAGCTCGGTGCTGTGGGCGGCAAAGGCTACGCCATCGAGTACCAAGGTGCGGGGATTCGTGCTTTGTCGATGGAGCAGCGTTTGACGTTGTGCAATATGACGATCGAAATGGGGGCCCGGTTTGGTCTCATCGCGCCGGACCAAACGACTCTGGATTATTTAGGTCGGTGCTTACTGCAGCGTGAGATCGAGGCATCGGTTCTGGGGCTGTTCAGTGATCCAGATGCGCCGTGGGATAAGGAGCTGGTGATCGATGCTGATCAGGTGTCGCCGATGATGAGTTGGGGCACCAACCCTGCGATGTCGATCGCACTCGGTGATGAATTGCCGTTGCCGACCACCGCCACCGAGCGTCAGGCCTATGCGTATATGGGCTGGCAGGGGCAGAAGGTGGCAAGTGGTCGAGTCGTCGATCATGTGTTTATCGGTAGCTGCACCAATGGGCGCATCTCCGATCTGCGAATCGCCGCCGCACAGATGCAAGGAAAAACCGTCGCGACGAACACCCAGTGCTTGATCGTGCCGGCGTCTAAACTCGTCAAGCAACAAGCTGAGGACGAAGGCTTAGACCTCGTCTTTCGCCAGGCGGGTGCGACATGGGGTGAGCCCAGCTGCTCACTTTGCAATGCGATGAATGGCGACCTGGTCGCTCCAGGCCGACTCTCAGTAAGCACCAGCAACCGCAATTTCGAGGGCCGCCAGGGCCAAGGTGCCAGGACCGTCCTGGTCAGCCCTGCGAGCGCCGCGCAAATTGCCATTCGGGGTCACCTATGACGCCTGTGACTGTGGTCAGAAGTCAGTCGATTAAGCTACTTGATGAGGACGTCGATACCGATCAAATGGTGCCGGCCAGGTTTCTGCGCACCTCAGCCGCCACGGGTCTCGGCGCCTGTCTGTTTTACGATCGCAGGTTTGGCCTAGACGGTGAGCGCCTGGCAGGGTTTCCTCTGAATCCCCCCATGTACCAGGGCGAACGGATCTTGATCGGCGGCGCTAATTTTGGTTGCGGCTCGTCTAGGGAGCATGCGCCATGGGCGTTTAAGGACTTTGGGTTCGATGTCCTCATCGCGCCTTCGTTTGGCGAGATTTTTTATCATAACTGTTTGAAAAACGCCCTGCTGGCCATCGCGGTCGATCCTGAGTCACACCGTTTTCTCAGTCTTTGGGACGGATTAGTCACTGTGGACCTAGATCAACAAGTGATTCAGGCGGGAGACGTTCAGGTGCCGTTTGCGATTGATCCATTCATGCGCTTTTGTTTGATGCGGGGCCTTAGTCAACTTGGCTACGTCACCGAGCAAGAGCCACTCATCGCGCTTTTTGAGCAAAAAAATGATCAGCGGATCGTACCGCTAAGTGGTGTCGGTTCGATATGAATAGCAGTGCTTTGTTTCTATTACCAAGAACCTGAGGAGATGACAGATGACGGATGCATTAGGCTGGCGGCGCAAATTCGGTGTATTGGCGCCAAGCACCAATACGATTGTTGAGCCGGATTTTTACCGCATGGCGGTGCCCGGTGTTACTTCGCACTTCTCGCGGATTCATATTCGCGATCAGGACCTGTCAAACAATGCGAAGATGGAGGCCTTGCTGATTCAAATTCGCGAAGAGATCCTCCACGCCATCGACCGGGTAAAGACGGCCGAAGTGGACTATTTGGTGATGGGCATGAGTGCTGAGACCTTTTGGGGCGGCATGGAGGGCAACCGCCAGTTCGTCAAGCGCTTGGAGGATTACTCCGGATTGAAAGTGGCTTCGGGCGCCGAGGCTTGCGAACGCGCCTTGCATTTATTCAAGGCAAAAACCGTTGGCGTGATTACTCCTTATCAAGCCATTGGCGATGAGAACGTGATTAAATTCTTCAGCGATATCGGCGTCGAGGTGAAGTTCATTAAAGGCTTGAAGTGCCCGACTGCGGTGTCGATTGCTCACGTCAGCGAAGACGAGCTGCGGGCGGCGCTGATCGAGGTGAACGCTGCGGGCGTCGACGCGATCGTTCAGGCTGGAACCAATTTAAGTATGTTGCGCTTGGCCGATGAAGCGGAGCGCTGGCTGAATAAACCTGTGATTGCGATCAACGCCGCCACTTGGTGGTACGCGCTGCGGGAAAACGATATCCAGGATCGCGTCGAAGGCTGCGGCCGACTACTCCGGGAGTTTTAGGCCGATGGCGCACCTGCAATCCAGCTACAAGGGCGTTTTTGACCACCAGCTTGGCTTTGGTAAAAGGCCGGCGGTGCTCGTCGTCGATTTTGTCAAGGCTTATACCACCCCTGGTAGCCCGCTCTACGCAGCCCCAGTGGTTGACGCCGTCGCTAAAACCCAGTATCTGATCGCCGCGGCGCGTCAGGCTCAGGTGCCGGTGATCTACACCAAGGTGTTATATAGCCGCAGCCTCCTCGACGGTGGCTTGTTCGTGCAAAAAATTCCGGTACTGCAAACCATGGTGGCAGGCGAACCCCTTGCAGAGATCGCCTCTGAGTTAGAGGTGCGCGAAGATGATTTAGTGTTGGTCAAACAATATGCCAGCGCCTTCTTTGCGACGCCGCTTGCGGCCACACTGACGAGTCTGCAAGTAGACACCCTGATCCTCGCCGGCTGCAGCACCAGTGGTTGCATTCGCGCTACGGCCGTCGATGGCATGCAGCATGGCTTCCGGGTGATCGTGCCGCGCGACTGCGTCGGCGATCGTCATGAAGCGCCACATGAGGCAAATCTTTTTGATATCAATGCTAAATATGGTGACGTCGTGAGTCTCGGCGAAGTCGTTGAGCGCCTCAATATGCTAGGGAGCCGTGCGCCATGAAGCCACTGGAACATATCAAGATCCTCGATTTGACGCATATGCTGAGCGGTCCCTATGCGACGCAGCTGCTCGCAGACCTTGGTGCCGAAACGATCAAAGTCGAGCCCCCCGGGCAGGGCGAAGGGACCCGCCGACTGCTCGAGCATGACGCCGCTCATAGTATCGACGGCATGGGCGCCTATTTTCTGACTCTTGGGCGTAATAAGCAGAGCATCTGTATCGACCTAAAGTCGGACTCGGGGCTGGCCCTGTTCTACGATCTCGTCAAGCAAGTCGATGTCGTCGTCTATAATTTTCGCGCCGGAGTCGCTGAAAAGTTACGCATCGATCATGGCCATTTGCAGGAGCTTAACCCGCGTATCGTCACCTGCAGTATCACCGGCTTTGGTGAAACCGGACGGAATAAGGGGGCGCTCAGCTTTGACCTGGTGGCACAGGCGACCGGTGGCGGCATGAGCATCACCGGTAGCGAGGAGCAACCACTGCGCTCTGGGATTCCGATCGGTGACCTCGGCGGCGGTCTGATGGGAGCGATCGGTATCCTTTCAGCTCTGGAGTCGCGGCATGTCTCGGGTAAGGGACAGCATATCGACATCTCGATGCAGGATGCTCAGTTATCGATGCTCAACTATATGGCGACGATGTACTTCCTGTCCGGCAAGCAGCCTCCGGCTAGCGGCAATTCGCATTTTGTCCACGTACCCTACGACAGCTTTAAGACTCGGGACGGCCACATCATCGTTGCGATCATCACCGATGGGCTGTGGGATCGTTTCGTTGGCATCATGGGTCTCAAGCATTTAGATACCGAAGAAAATAAGGGGCAGCCGGGTCGTTGGAAAAATCGTCAAACCATCATGGCCGAGGTCAGCCAGCTGTTGGCCACTGAGGACAACCAGGTGTGGCTTGATCGCTTGCAAAAGGATGGCATTCCCTGTGCGCCGGTGAATACCTTCGCCAGTGCGCTGAGTGATCCGCACGTGCTTGATCGCGGCATGGTGGTCGAGGTTCAGCACCCGCATGGCCAAGTCGTTAAGCAGGTCGGTAACCCGATTAAGCTGTCGGATTATCCTCATGAGACCTTCCAGTCGCCGCCTCTTTTAGGTCAAAACACCGACGCGGTACTGACCCGCCTTCTAGGTCTAGATGAAGACACCTTGTCCGGTCTGCGATGTCGAGGGGTGATCCAATGAGTGGTGCAAATCAACGAGAGTTTGTCAGCATCTGCGAAGTTGGTCCACGCGACGGACTGCAAAACGAACGCGTTCACCTTGCGCTCGACGACAAGAGTCAGCTGGTTGCGGGCCTCGTCAAGGCAGGGCTTAGGCAGATCGAGATCGGCAGTTTCGTCAGTCCTAAAGCCGTGCCGGCGATGGCAGACACGGATGCCTTGACCACCAGGGTCAAACGGACCCATGGGACGGGGATTCGAACATTGGGCTTGGTCGTCAATGCCCAGGGCTTTGATCGCGCTTTGGCCGCCGGGGTCGATGGAGTCTGCATCGTCACGGTAGTGTCCGAGACCCTGTGTCAAAAAAACAATCGCTGCTCGTCGCAGCAAGCAACGGATACGGCCGTGGCGCTGATCAAGCGGGCTAAGGAAGAAGGACTATCGACGCGGGTCGATGTCGCCACCTCTTGGGTGTGCCCCTACGAGGGTCAAGTTTCCTTAGAGGCGGTACAAAGAGTTGCCGACCAGGTGTGGGAGTATCAACCCGACGAACTGGCCTTTTGCGATAGCATTGGTCACGCCCATCCCTATCAGGTGGCTAAGCTCTTCGCGGCCTTTGGCGAGCGCTATGACCGTTCGCGTTTGGTGGCACACTTTCATGATACCCAGGCACTTGGCCTGGCCAATGCGACGGCGGCGTTATTTCAAGGCATTCGCCGCTTCGATGCGAGCGTGGGTGGACTCGGTGGCTGTCCATTCGCACCAGGTGCAAAGGGTAATTTAGCCACCGAAGATCTCGTCCATCTGTGCCACCGTTCCGGCTTTGAGACCGGGGTTCACCTTGAGGACCTTTGGGCCGCCGTAGCGCTCCTCGAACAACAGATAGGTAGGCCGCTTGGCGGTCAGAGTCGGTCGTGGTTTCACTCGACGCAGCGAACGCAACATAACTAAGCGCATTACCTGAGGTGTTAGCGATGGCAAAAGTCACAGCTGAGAGTTTTATCGAAGATCTGACGCCGGAAGAAAAGGCTCGGGCGGCTCTGGTGGACCTGATCTTGCCGGCTCTGCGCGAACGGGTCGTAGCCGCCGACCATGACGGCGAGTTCAACCGCGACAATTTGTCCTTGTTTCGCGAGCACAATCTGACCGGCCTGGTCATTCCCAAGGAGTTTGGCGGACTTGGCGGCGGTTTGCGCGACCTAGCGGCGGCGACTTTTGCCCTCGGTACGGCCTGTCCATCCACAGCCCTGTGCTTCTTCTTTCACTGCAGCACGTCTTCGCGGGGGTTGTTGGCACTGGAGGCGATCGAGCGCGGATTGTTTACTTCGGAAGAGATTCCGGTGGTCCGCGACTTTGCGCATAAATTGCTGCATCGCATGGGGACGGAGCGCAAATGGTTTGGCAATTTCGCGAGCGAAAGTACAAAGAGCGAAAAGGCTCTGATCACCATCAATACCAGAGCGAAGAAGGTGCCGGGTGGATATCAATTGACGGGCGTCAAGTCTTTTGGCTGCTCGACGGGAGTCGCCGACTATTATTTGGTGACCGCCCAACTTGAAGACCATGCCGACGCACGTGGCCTGACCACATTTACCGTACCGCCGCAAGCGGTCGGTGTGGGTCAGCGTAGCAAGTGGGACGCCATCGGCATGCGTGCCACCAATACCCACGGCATCACCCTCGACCAGGTCTTTATTCCGGACGCCGAGGCTTTGGTCATACCAGCGGCGTTTACTCGCATGATGCAGGTGAGTCGGGGCAGCTTCGTCGGCAATCAGGTCGCGGGAACGGCGGTATACTTGGGCGTGGCGCACGCAGTCTATCACAACACCGTTGATACCCTACTTAGCCGCAAATATGCCGATACCGATCGTTCCATTGCCAATTCGCCGATGCACCGCGAGCTGATTGGTCGCATGGCGGTCAATCTTGAAACGGCGACGCTTTGGTTGCGCCGTCAGTTGCAGCTGGAAAGCTCCGAGTCCCCGACGCTGGACAAAGACGAAGTCGTCAGGAACTGGCGCCTGTGCAAAGGCGCGGTGAGCGATGCGGCTTTTGCCGTCGGGGTGGATGCGCTTAAATGCTGCGGCACGTCGGGGACAGGCAATTCCGGCTTTATAGCCCGGTCGCTGCGTGATTTGTCGATGGGTCTGGTGCAGGCGTTTCCTAGCGAGCGTGGCCGTCTCGAAGCCGCGGAGATGATTATCTCCAAGAAGCAATCCGTCCTTTTTGGGAGTTAAGACTCTATGAGATTTCCACCCGGATCCGTTGGCGAAACCCTCACTGCTATGCAGGGCGTGTGGCACGATCATATTCAGCTCTATCATCTGAACGGCGATGTCCTCAGCGAGGATGCGTGGAGCGGAACGCCTGGACCGGCGCCGTTCGACAATCTGGTCTACATTGAGTTCGACGGCGAAAACTACCGGCAGACCAACGTCACGTTTCGCGGCAGGCCGCTGCATGTGCGAAGCTTTCGCGGGGTTTTGCAAGACGGAGTGTTGCGCTTTGGTCACTTGGGACCCAATGATCCGGTGCATATCGGTACCGCCGCGGGCCCTGGCCGCCTTATTTTTAGCCCGCAACAGGTGACCGATGCTTGGGGGCAATATGTTGAGCCGGACTTCATTCAACTGACCGGCGCTGGGCAACGCACGCGTACCACGGTGTTGTATCGTCACGGTGTGGCGGTGCGAACCCTGCATGCGTCTGGATATATGCTCAGTCCCGATCCGACCAGGCGACTTAGCTGTGACCCGCGCCCGGGCGACGGCCCTGTACACGAGGACCCTAAGCCCACGACGTCCTTTCAAAGGTGAATAGGGGAATTCTATGAACACCGCAGTGACATGGCCCGTTCTCAGGAACTATATCGGCAATGAATTTGTCGAGCCGCTATGGCGCGAGCAGAGCCTGGTTAATCCGAGCGACGGAGCCGTCCTCGGGCAGCAGGCTGGCAGCTCGAACCAGGCGTTGCAGGCTGCATTACGCTGTGCCGAGGCCTGCCATAAGTCTGGCGACTGGTTTTCTCTGGGCAAAGGCCGCGCTGATGTCTTGATGAAGATCGCTGACCAGGTGTCCCTGCATGTAGATGAATTAGCACTGCTCGAGACGCGCAATAGTGGCGTCATCCTAAGGCAAACGAAGTCGTTGATCGGTTTGCTGCCGCTGATTTTTAAAGCGGCGGCGGCGCAGCTGTTGCAACATCCAGATTGTGAAAAGCTCGGCACCGCCCAGGCGATCCAGGTGTGGCACAAACCTTGGGGTCCAGCGCTGTGTCTGGCGCCGTGGAATTCACCGGCGCCGATCGGCGCGCATAAATTGGCCTCGGCATTGGCGGCCGGAGCCCCGGCCATTCTCAAGCCCTCGGAGTTCACACCGTTCACCAGTCAGCGTCTGTTTGAGATCATCTCGTCTTGTGGATTGCCTCGGGGGGCGGCGCAGCTCATTCATGGTTCAGGCTTGGAAGGAGCAACGCTGGCTGCCGACCGTCGGATCAAAGCGGTGTCTTTTACCGGAGGGCTAAAAAGTGGTCAGGCAGTCGGTCAGATCTGTATGCAGCAGCTCAAGCCAGTCCAATTGGAGCTAGGTGGACATAATCCCTTTGTTATTCTGCCGGATGCGGATCTAAATCGGGTCGTCGATGGTTTGGTCGCTGGCCTGACGACCTTGAATGGTCAATGGTGCAGGGCGATCGGCCGCATCTTTGTTCCGGCGGCGATGAAGGCCACCGTGATCGATGCCTTTCTACAGCGGGTGGA
>Ga0315291_10005524_pt1 | contig 15840 bp, 12 predicted proteins | sample YL17G12_20_MG_FD_203070 | JGI IMG/M metagenome (GOLD analysis project Ga0315291, IMG submission 203070) | Sediment microbial communities from Yellowstone Lake, YNP, Wyoming, USA - YL17G12_20 | ecosystem: Environmental > Aquatic > Freshwater > Lake > Sediment | place: USA: Wyoming | collected...
AACGAAACTGAGACCAAAAGCTCGGCCTCGTCCTCAACGGAAAAGGACAGTTCGACGTTGTGGCTGTCAACGACCCTTATGTGCAGCGAGTTGATCATTGTTTTACCTATTGACTGACATTGACTGAACCCAACCAAATGCCGAAGTGCACGTATACGCCCTCGATAACCGAATCCCTCTGGAAGCCGTTGGCGGGGTAGTTCGCCAGCGTCAGGGCTATCGTCCACTTGTATCCAGTCCCGGTATTGGCCCGGAAAAGATAGTATGCCCCGTGGGTGTAGTAGTGGGCGGACTCGTATTCCCCCGCATAGGAATACGCCCCAGTGACATCGGGACTCATCCCAGACACCTCGGTGACGTGCAGGACGTCGGTCGAGGATGAACTGGACGATGACTGGCTCGACGGCATGGCATGGGTGCTGGAAGAGGAGCTGGACGAGGATCTGGACGACGGAAGAACGTGGGTGCTGGAAGAGGAGCTGATAGAAGACTGGCTCGACAGAAGGGCGTGTGTACTGGACGACGACGACTGGCTCGACGGCAAGGCCTGAGTGCTGGAACTGGACGCATCGCCCTCATGCATGATGCCAGCAGGGTTGTCATCATAGTCAACCCACTGCCCGCCGGCATCGGCCGGACACTCTTCATAAGGAGGACTGTAGACCCCGTGTTGCTGGTGCCATGACACATTCCAATAATCGCCCAAACTCCAAGTGCCAACATAGCTCTCCCAATTGAATGACCACCATATGTTGAACACACCTAGCGATGTTCCCTTGGTGTAGTAAGGATGCGTATAACCATTGGAAGTGTAATCTCCGCCGACGGTCCACGTCCCGTTCAACTCGCTCCATATAGAGGCGCCCTCCATCGTGTAGGTCTTCGAGCAATACATCTCTGGTGCGCTGGACGAATCGCTGCTCGACGACGGAGAGCTGCTGGATGGAGAGCTGCTGGATGAACTAGAAGGGCTGGAAGAACTAGAGCTGCTGGAAGAAGAAGGCGAACTTGAGGAGGAGGACGAAGGCGAACTTGAGGAGGAGGACGAAGGGAATCTTGCCGTGCTGGACGACGAACTGCTCGACGACGACGAGCTGCTGGACGAACTTGAGGGACTGGATGAACTGGAGGATGATGTGAACCTCCTAGTGCTGGACGACGAGCTGCTGGAATAGTCGCACGGGGCTTGCCTCGCGATGGGGCTGCCGACATAGGCTCCGCGACCCACATAATCACCCACCACATTGCTGTCTGACACATTGACGAAACAGTCGTCTGGGATGTCCGTTGACTGGGTCGGCGAGATGACATAATGATAGCCGTATATCCCCCAATATGTCAGATACAGCCAATAGACGCCGTTCGTATAGGCCGGGGAAGAATAGAACGTCCCGCTCTGGTTGTATGTCCCGATCACGTTCGGCGACAGGCCCTCCCCGCAGACATAGATGACGTCTCCTGAGCTGCTGGACGATACCGACGACGTAGACGACGAGCTCACACTGGAGTTAGACAACGACGAGCTGCTGGACGAACTGGACGAACTGGACGAACTGGACGACGAGCTGGAACTTGAGGACGAGATTGACGAGGACGAGCTGCTGCTTAACGACGAGCTGGAACTTGAGGATACCGAACTTGAAGAAGACGAAGACGAGGACAAGCTGGATCTTGAACTGGAACTGGAACTGCTTGACGACTTTGACGAGCTTGAGGAGCTGGAACTGGACATACTGGAGGAACTTGAACTGGAGAAGAAGTCCTCCGCATATTCGTGCCCAGGAACCGCCTCGACAAGAACGTCGTCGTCCATTACGACAGAAATAGGCAGAGCCTCGGTGACGTTGGACTGGATCGTGGCGTTTACCGTCCTGATCCCAGTGGCTCCGAACATGACGCCAGATCCGGCGCGGCCGGATCCCTCGTAGTCGGACACGAGTATCCGAAGAGGATCCCTGAACCGGTAAGTCGTCTGGGCGTGGTCTGAAACGACATCCCCGAGCTGGTAGATATCGTTGGTCATTACAGGAACCCCGTCAAGACTGAAGAGCCTGTTTTTCTCAGGGGAGATCGATTCAACCTCGGCATCGCGAACAGTTGGCAAATATGGGTCGGCGGGATCAGGAGCGGCTTCCGTGATGCTCATGCCTATCTCGGCGGCATAGGGAGCGTCGCTGGGCAGCAGCGGCCCCTGCGTTGACAGGAGAGACATGCAGCTATCCCTGAGCACGACCTCCTTCTGCTCGTCGGTCAAGTCAAAGACAACATTCCCCGCCTTCCGCTTATAGGCGGGGAACTTGGTATTCCTGTTGAACACCCTCGGCACCGACTCGTCGGCGTTCAGGTCAACATAGTTCCTGACAAAATCGGCCTCGGAAAGGAACGCCACGTTGTGCGCGGGGTTAACGGCAACTTCCGACATCGTCCTCTTCCACCAATAGGAGTCTATCTGGAGCCAGCCGCCGTTGGACGGAGGCACCGTGCCGGCGTCCAATTCAAGCTGTTCGGACCAGTCGGCCTTGACATAGTAGGAATCCCTCTCCTCGACCCTGATGGCGAACCTCCCGTACAGTCCGTCCTGGCTGTAGAGGGGCTTGTTGATGTCGCTGACCTCCGGAACCTCCCAGAGTATGTAGCGGCTGGGGTCGCCAGCTGGGGATGAGAAGCTGTCAAACGACACCGTCTTCTCAACACCCCTCACGGTGTCAAAGAGGGTGATGTCCAAAACCGTCTTCGTGAAGGCAACGCCGTCCGGAGCCGATGCAAGATACCCGACCCCGTGGCCCAGAGGGGCTATGTAGATGACAACCTTCTCGCCAATCTGTACGGCCGCCTTGGACAGCCACTTGGATGGGTGACGTGTGCCCCAGAACCCCCATGTCGCGTCCCCGTCCCTGAAATCGCCCCTGAACCTCTCGTCGGCCGTCGAACGGAGGACGGGCGGCAGAGTTCCGCCGAACCTCTGCTCGGTCATGTCCTTCAGACCGGCCTTGTTGACAATGTCTATGACAATCGAAGGCTGGTCAACCGCCTTCCCGTAGAACCTGAAGACGGTCGCGTCCCACACCGACGACGAGCTGGAAACGGATGAGACCGAAGAACTGGATATGGAGGAGATGGAACTCGATGAGACGCTGGATATCGACGACGCCAGAACCTTCGTGCTGGACGAACTGCTGGAACTCGATGAGTTGGACGACTTGGACGACGAACTGGAACTTGACGACGACGATTTGGAGCTGGAACTGGACGAGGATTTGGAACTGGAGCTGGAAGAACTGGAACTGGACGACAAGGAGTGTGACGAGCTGGAAGAGCTGGAACTAGAACTGGACGAGGAAGGACTGGACTTCGAACTGGACGAGGAACTGGAACTGGAGCTGGGCGAACTCTTGGATGAACTGGAGCTAGATGAGACCGAACTTGATGAGGCCGAACTTGATGATGGCGAGGAGGACGATGAAGAAGAAACGCTGGAAGAAGAACTGGACGAGGATGAACTGGAAAAACTGGAACACTCCCCCGACCAAATGTTTCCACTATTATATTGTCCGACAGGAGTCCCAAAATTGGATGTTTTATAGCAATATGGGGTTCCGTACCATATTTCCCACCGATAAGTTCCAGGGATATATCCCGTGACATACCAAAGCTTAGCTCCGAACCTTGTACCGTCATAGACTGGCTTATGATTGTGATGTGTTCCATTCTTTGTGAATGTAACCTTCTCATACGGACTGTTATCAAAACACAATGGGCTATGACATGCAAGTGAACTGAAGCTGGACGAAGATGTTGAACTTGACGACGACGAACTGACACTGGACGAGCTTGACGAGCTTCTGGAACTGGAACTGTGCCCCATGCACTCCCACTTGTAGGCCCTGAGGCCGTCGATGTAGTTGGCCAGATATATGTAGGATGCGTCCCCAAACACCCCGAAACCCTCGCCGCCGTTGTCAATGTGTCCGGCCAGACTGAAGTTGGCTCCGTCAAACTTATATGCGCTAAGCCCGTTTGTGCCGTCAGCCAGATAGATGTACGTCCCGTCGCCCCAGACGGAGTGGGTGCTGGAAACGACGATGCTACCGGCCAATGAGAATCCAGCGGGATCTGCAAACGTGTAAGCCTTCAGGGTTTGAACACCGCCAGCGGCCGCTGTGTCGGCCAGATAGATGTACGTTCCGTCGCCCCAGACACCGCGATAGCTGCCGCTTGGTTCGCCGCCGCCTATCGACAGGCCAACGGTGAAGCCGTTGATTATGTCAAACTTGTAGGCACGCAGGCGGTCAACGCTGTTGGCGATATATATATACGTCCCGTCACCCCAGACGCCAGTCGTTTTGCCGCCGTCATTGACATGACCGACTTGGGTGAAATTAACGCCGTTAAAAGTATAGGCATATAGGCCGTAAAGGCCGTCTGCCAGATAAATGTACGTGCCGTCACCCCAGACGCCATAAGGATTTGTCCCAACGGCAGTGTACCCGACCTGAGTAAAGTTGGCCCCGTCATAGGTGTAGGCATATAGGCCCTCAGCAGTATATCCCTGTTGGACCGACAGATAGACATAACTTCCGTCACCCCAGACGCCCATGCTATCGGAATCAAGAATAATGTGCCCCACGTTTGTGAAACTAGAACCGTCAAATGTGTATGCAGTGAGACCGCCGGGCTGGCCGGCGGCGGAGCGCCCCTCATGTGCCAGAAACACATACGCTCCGTTGACCCAGACGGCGTATGCCTTCCTACCGTTATTGGTGTGCCCGACGTTGTGCAGGCCCCATTTGCAGGAACTCGAACTCGACATAATGTGCGTGCTGCTACTTGACAAAATGCGGGTACTGCTTGAGCTTGGACTGGATGAACTGGAACTGGACGAGCTGGGATTGTCCCTCTCCATATATTTTATCAATACGATGCCGGAGCCGCCGTTAGCCCCCGCCGTGTTGGCTCCATTCCATGCTGCTCCGCCGCCTCCGCCACCTGTGTTGGCGATCCCCACAACGGGGGTTCTCAGAGGGACGCTCGGATCCGACCTTCTGCCGCCGCGGCCGCCGCCGCCACTGCCGCCTGTCCCAGCTACTCCGTACGGCAGCGTGTCATAGGTTGCCCCGCCGCCGCCGCCGCCGGCAAACCAACCAGACACTCCATATGACATTCCAAAAATGGAAGAATAATCAAGCCCGTTTCCGCCATCACCGCCTCCGCCATGATATGCCGTCAAAGTTGCGCCGGTTCCAGCCGCCCCCGCCCCGCCGCCGCCGCTACCTCCATAACAAGATCCTGAAACAGGAACGGTGGTTCCGCCAGCATTTCCCTGCGATGCTGAACCGCCGGCCAAATTTCCTGCCGAATTCTTACCTGCCGCTCCGCCGCCAGATCCATTTAACCCGCCTGACCCGTTGGTGCTGCCACCAACTGTGTTATACGGGCCGCCGCCGCCGCCCCCGCCCCTAGCGGTTATTGTCCCAAAAACAGAGTTGCCGCCGCCAACCCCCATCCCGCTCGATACGATCACACCTCCGAGGCCGACCGTGACTGCCATGGTCGTCCCAGGAGTGGTGACATAAGCGGGATCATAAACAAGACCACCAGCTCCGCCTCCGCCCGACGCTATGCCACCCTGCGCTCCACCACCCGATCCGCCGCCGCCGACCACCAACACTTTTATGCTGGTCACATATTCTGGGACCTTCCATGTTCCACTTGAATTAAATGCGACTATCACATAGTCGTTGGCGGAAGACGAAGACGAACTAGAAGATGATGAATTGTCAGCCATTTTATCCCTCGAGCGGCCTTATCACAGGCTTAAACAACACGTTCCCATATTCGGCCATCTCATCCTTCCTGTCTGGATCCGAATGATCCGAAACAGCCCTCACCAAGGCGGGATGAACCGTCCTGTCAGGGCTGAAAGACTCCTGCTCGCCAGTCCCCTCAGCGGTGTGCATCCATCCGTCCGCCGAAAGGACGCGCAGCGGCTCATGAAGGCCGAGGGCCGCAGAACCAAATGACACGTTGCCGACAAGGGAAACCGTGTCGGCAGGAGGGGCGCGGTCAACCACCACGACCCTCGAATTCCCCCAGTCAGCTATCAATACGACATCCCCAGCCCCGAAATGCCTCATTATCCCCTCGGGTGCGTCCAACTGGTTGACGCCGGAGCCAGGAAGAGCCTGACCGTGGCTCCACAGGACCGTCCCATAGTCCCTCGGATCCCAGGAAATCTCATACACCTTCGGAATTGACCCACCCGACAGGAACACGTTTCCGGTTGACTCGTCGAACCAGAAATAGGGCGGAGCGCTCGCTATCGCCGAAGTGTCGACCGACCTGACGGTCGTTCCGGTCTCGTCAATCTCCAGCAGGCGATTGTCGCCGGAACACAGAACCAGATAGTTTCCCGCCGCCTTCTCCTGCGCGTGGACGGGGTTGGACAAGCCAGGGACAGTCAGAATCGTTCTGCCGTGCCTATCCGCCACGACGAACTCAGTCGAAGCCACGCAAAGAAGGTTCCCATTGCCATCCCTGTTGACGACCCGCATTTTCAGGATGTCCTCCAAGATCCTGCCGCTCGGCCCCGTCATAGCCTCAACAAACGAATATCCCACGCATCGTGAGAACAGAACCGGAGACGGCGACACCGCGAGGCGTATCTCGCAGGACGACCCGTAACCGACGGCGTTGCCGGAATGCCTCCACCTGAATGTACTGAACGTCCCAGCCGGAGAACACGGGACTCCAAACATCGAGCTTCCGTTCGCTGATGCGGCGTTGTCGGAGATGATGACGGCGTCGTCCAGCCACTCCGACACTGCATCGAGCCTGTACTGGAACTTGACGTCGGCGTGGCGGAACAGTCCGCTGAACATCCACAAGTCAAAACGGATGCTCCCAGACTCCTCGGACGACGGAGACTGGGCAACCCAGTAGCTCACATCACCCTGAAGCATCATTCCCATGATCAAACCTGACACTATTGAACCCTCCATTGCTCGTAAAATCAACACGGAGCCGTTTGCACAACCGCAGATCCGGCCCACGGCGGACTCGACGACCCTGGATACGGAATATAGTTCCCCAAAATCTGAGCGGACTGGAGATTGGAAAAAGACGGGGTAGTCCAACCTGAGGTCTTGGCCGACGCTATGACGTAATACAAACTTCCGGCGACGGCAAACAGCCAATAAGTCCCATTCGTGTAACACGGCAGCCCGTTCCACGAGCCGGAACGATGATACGTCCCAGCTATGGCGATGGGGAACGTGATACCGCACGCATGCATCTCGACGACGGACGACGACGAGCTCTTGGACGAACTTGAGCTGGAACTGGACGAGCTCTTGGACGAACTTGAGGACGACGACGATGACTTTGAAGAAGACGACGAGCTGGATGACGACGAGCTGGATGACGAAGACGAAGACGACGAGGGCGAACTGACCGACGAGGGCGAACTCGATGACGAGGAGCTGACCGAACTGGAACTGAAGGAACTGGATGACGAACTCGAACTTGAAGCGGAACTCGACGACGAACTGCTCTCGTGAACCGGCTCATCCGGCCCGTAAACGGCCGCAGCCCTCCCGAACGCGTGGCACGCCGGATATGACGACGGGACGAAGCCGAATGCCGCCGCCCCGCCTCCGACGTCAACGGTCTTCCCGAACGGCCACCCCTCTCCGACCATATCCCTGATGGTTCCCGCAACATCCAACGTCCAGAATGCCACCGTGCGGCCATGAACCTCCTGCCCATAGGCGGCCTCGATGTCCATCTGCGCGGCATGGGTTGTGGACGGAAGCGGCTCCTTCCAAAGCAGGGCTCCGGTCGAGGCGTTTACCTTGCAGACCAAGTTCCTCGACCTGTCCAGAAAGTAGAAGTCCCCTCCTTCGGCGCAGGAAAGCCTGTATACCCGGACGCTCATCCCCGTGAAGCTGTAATATGCTATAGTGACGGCGCCGTTGGCATAATGGGCGATCTTCGCCGTTCCGTGTGCCATAAGCACCCCGTCATACCCCCATCCGCTGATGTCTGTCACGGTGCCAGCCCACTCGAAGAAATACCCGCCGCGACACAGGTTGACGAACTTGGGCCCCGCAGACGTGTCAAACGAGGCGAAAAGCTCGCCGGTATGAGGCGAAAGGTGAACCGCCACGACCGACAACACGCCGTACAGCAGGCTTTGGGTCAACAGCGTCGAGCTGTCAGACGAGGACTTCAGGAGTATGGTGTCGCCAGTAACCAGCCAGTACGTTCCCCGCGGCCCGTCTACGACAACCGCCTTCGACCCCAGCGGAGCCACAAGCGAGCCGTCAAAGGTCGCAAGGTCAGATTTGACCCTGTGGATCATGGCGTTCGAGTCAAGTACCCACAGGGCATTGGAAGACGAATCCAAACTGGCCCATACGGGATCAATCCCGTCCAGATCCATCCTTTTCAGCACCCTCTTGCCGTCAACCGAGAACTTTGTCAGGACACTGCCGCTGAGGCATATCAGGCCGGCCTCCGGCCTCTCCCCCCTGAGTGAGAACCTCACAAGAATCTTCGTAAACGGATGGGCGATCCCGGCCTTCGGGAACGGAACGAGGTCGGCCTCCCTGCCGGTATAGGAGCAGGCGAACTCGCCGGTCCTGTTGAAGCTGTTGTGGGAGGCTGTGAACGACGGGAAATGAGGATCGGGGCCGAGCTCGACCTCGTAGCCGAGCGGCCTGCCGACTATGTCGCCTGAGGCGACATTCCACTGGATGTGCCGATTTGATGACATATATACCAGAAATTGACTTTATGCCGATTACAACTAGGAAACCAAGAAGACTCCAACCTTGGGAGCAATAGCCGCTTTCTAGGCCACTTTGCTATATCTCCAACTTCCGAACCGCAAGACCTTCAAATCGCTCTTCTTCGCACTCCTACAAACCCTCTCCCCATCCGTCAACTGATGGAGACTTATCTTCTCCCCCATATTCCCGCCGACATAGCACGTTCCCCATTTGGGATGCCTGACGAGGGAACCCCTTTTCAGCCCCAATGACATCGTTCCACCATACGCCCTTCTGATACCGCCGGAAGACGGCTGAAAATAATGCAGTTGCCTCCTGTGAAACCTCAGCGGAACCATCCGCCAAATGGACTCATTGTCCGACTTACCGTTTCCTCCGACGGACGAATGGGCGAGAACCCAGGAGTCGACGTTATGGGCAGAGAACCTCTCCTCCATCTTGCCGTTCGTCTTCACAAGGCCAAGGGCGTCCCTCATGCACTTGGTGTCCCAACCGGACTTCAGAGCCAGTTCGCCTCTTTTCATCATCTCTCCGTAGAACCACCCCTTGCCGACCTCAAGCGGGGAAAACGAGATGTTCCACCTTTTACCGCCCCTCCGTGTTTTGGCCTTTATGTCCTCAACCACCCACGTCTTCACGGGATACAAGGAATAGAGGATATTCACAATTCTCAACTTAGCCTGCCACCTAGCTTTCGTGGATGGTGGAATCCCTCCTCTGGCCCTGTTTTCCCTGTTGGCACGGCAGGGGGTCTTCCTGGAACGCCTAGCTCTCCGTACATTCCTACGGGCCTCCACCCTGTCCTTAACGTCCGTAACCGCATCGCTCAGGATGTTGAGATAGGTGTGCCTTTCTGACTTGACCGTGAACCCCTCCCTCTTGCTCCCGGGATCGATCCCGACTGCTATTGGTTGAACCTCTCCAACATCCCTGTCGAGCATCCGGATGTGGTAGATGCCAGCCTTCCATTTCCCGACTGCCCTGCCGGACTCCACCAGCCGCCTCGCCCGCCTCGGGCGGGTGGGCATCAGCGGGACCCCAATACTGGCAAGGACAGGAATCCATTGGGGGCTTACACCCCCAGCCGTCAAAGATGTCCCTTCGGACCCCTTCAACGTACTTTCCCATCGAGGCTGACCGCCGGAGGGGTTGCGGGCTTGGGAGGCACCCACAACATCCTTTGCCCCGCCACGGGCGGACGATTCAGCTGACTTCGAACGGCCGCCGGCCTTTCGGCCTCCGACCTTGTCCACTCTAGTCTCCATTTTACCCTGTTCGTTTCGGGATGGCATTCCTACTCCTTGCAAGCCCAACGATATTGGCGTTGGGTTGTTGACTGCCGAAGCTCCATATGGCTTTGCCCAGGCATCAACTCTGATCACCCGCGCTCCGCACATTGTAAGTTCGGTATTTATTAACAACATTATACCGATAAAGTGACTTAACTACTTATCATTACGCTGTCGTTAACTAGAGTCCGAACATCCTTAGGGTCGTATAAAACGCCCTGTCCGAAACTCCATACCACATTACCCCAAGCATCCACCCTTATCACCCTAGCCCCATATATTGTGGGTTCGGCATCCTTTTCGACGATGAGATACTGGTCCTCGCTCGATATCCTCGCCGCCGAGACCCTGACGGTTCCCGTGACGATGGTGGGATAGGCGAACCACCCGAAATCACCGACGTTGTCGAATTCAAAGGCGTACTCTTCCCCGGGCTGGAGCTCCTGACTGAAGAAGTCGTCGCCGTAGAGCGTCAGGTCGGGGTCGGCAGCGAACTCCGCAGGCGTGACCGTACCCGAGTATATCTGAACCGGGACGGACGAGCCGTTCTTCCATACGACCCTCATTCCGGTCTTGACATAGATCTCGTTGGGGCTGCAGACCGTGTCCTGCACGGATATCGACCTTTCGGTCTGCTCCACGATCTGGAAGTCGGAGATGAGCCTGTCGGCAGAATACTCCCAGATGACGTGGGGGGACTGCGTCGCCAAGTCGGTGTGCGTCATGATGGCGCGGTGCCTTATGGCGTCCGCCATCATGAGCTCCGAGTCGGAGATCTTGAAGGCACTTCCCAGATACGACTTGGCGTTGGCCTTGGTGTCGGAAAACTTGGCGGCGTTGTTCGTGAATATGACGGCGCCTGCCGTGTCGTACTGCACAACGCTGTGGCCGTCGAGGTACTTCGTCCCGAAGATGGCGTCGTTCGGCAGCCCAACGGTAGTGTCCCCGGCGGGCAGCGACAGGCCGTATGTCGTCGATGGGGACCTCAGCTTCGCGACCACCAGCGTCTGGGATCCCGACGGGTTGACCGAACTCATCTCGGCTGGGACGACCTGGACGTCGACTGGGCTGTACAGGTTGGCGATGGTGACGTTGGCGACATCGACCACGACGTTCCTCTCGGGGGTCTCGGTCGCCTCGTCCCTGCTGGTGCCCCTGATCGCCCCCTTGTCGACATAAAGCCTGAGCGACAGGCTCGCCGATATCCCGTAGTTGAACGTTAGGCTCGCCCTCGAATACTGGGCGACGATCTCGTCCCCGAACTCGTCGACGAGCACGAGGGTCACTACATGCGCACCCGCCGAAAGGCCATTCAGAACCACCGGATCATATGATCGGTGATCCTGCCAGGCTCCGGAGTCGACGAAATAGCGGAGATAGCTGCCAACCGGAAGTATGGGGTGGTTCAGGACGCCGAAGGCTATGGAAACGGAGGCTCCTGAGACCGTCTGCCCCTGGTGAGGCGACACTATGGAGACGATCGGGTCCACATAGGGCCCAACATTGGCCACGAACCCCGCTGTCGCCTTGGCCTCTGGGTTCTGAAGCAGGCTGTCGTTCCCGTCCACAAGCCACGCCTCGACGGTGTGGTGCCCCGCCGGCACGGAGGCGAATGTGATCTGGCGCGACCGGACGTAATGGTATGTCCCAGAATCGAGCCTGAACCTGACGCCGTTGTTCTCGTCGGATTCAGACCCTATGCTGAAGTTGGGGGTTTCCACCCTGACCGTGACGCTGCCTGGGACGACAAGCTGCTGCTCGTACGGGTCGGATATCACAACCGACGGGACGGCGAAGTCGGCTACGGACGCCAAGGCGGCGGCGTCAGCCTGCGTCAGCTCGGCCTGGAGGATGTGGGAGTCGAAACTGAACTGGGGCTTGAAGACGTTGGACGAGAAGACCCACTTGTTGTATCTGGCGGGGTCTATGCCGAACAGCCTGAAGGCGGTCTGGGAGTCGAAATAGACCCTGTGCGACCCGGTCTGCAGGAAAAGCTTGTTCCTGTCGAATGTCGTCCCAGTGTCACTGATCATCTCAAGGTCGTCGTCGAAAACCGCGCTCAAGATCCTCGTAGACGGGTTGTATTGGGCGTGGAGAAGGCCTGGAGCCGGTTCCTCGCTCTCCGATTCCACTGGCGGAGCTGACTCGACATCCGTGTTGGAGCCTGGACCGGACTCCTCCGTGCCGTACGGGTCTGGCGGAGCCTTCAGGAAGCTGCCGTAAAGCCCGAAAAGAAGCGCACCCGACTCGTCTATCGCGACAATCCTGTCGTTGTCTGTGTCGGCGACCCATATGGCTCCGTTGCTCCCGCGCCTTACCGCCGACAACTGACCGAACTTCGAGCTCTCCCCCGCCAGCGCCTGCCTTGTTGAGATGGGGAGGGTGGTTCCGGTGGAGCTGAACAGGGTGCTGAAGTCCTCGTCCGCATGTACCGCCTTGGTCGGGGTGCCGTAGAAGACATGGTCGACCTGGTCGGCCGCGGCTATCCTGATGCTGCCGGGGACGGTTGTCGTGTCAATGTCGTAGTTCGTGCCAGATTCCCACTGATCCTGTGTGTCAATGACGAACGACGCCTCGACGGACACGATCCTGCTGTCCAGATACAGGCGCCTCAGCTCGGGGGAATGCTTGTCGTCAGAGCTGGCCTCCAGGAGCGTCTCAAGCTGGATGTACCTGTAGGGCAGGCCGGTGGAGTTGGAAACGGTGAACCCGCTTGTCGAATTGTAGGCCGACCAGACAGCTGGCGTCGGCGACAGGGGGTCGAACTGCGAGGGATCGTTCGCAAGCCTCGTCCGGGCCTTCAGGACCGCCCCAGAGGGCATTACGGCGTCCCACCTGACCCTCCAGAAGTCCTGCGGCGTGCTCCCGCCATATGTAAACCTGGCGTATCCGCTCTCGATGAACTCGTTCCCGCTTGTGATGTAAAGCTCGTCCACGTTGAGCGTGAAGCCCTTTGTGGCGTCCCATCCCGTCTGTGACGACGTGAAGAACCCGACGGTCGTTATCGCCGCCCTGTTGTATGGGGTCAGGTCAACGCTGATCTCGCGCCATCCGTTCAAGCCGGTGTCCCTGTTGATGGTAGGCTCGTTCCTCTCCAAGACCATCGTGTACGAGTCCTGCCTGCCGTATGTGGCGTCGTCGATGAAGAAATAGATGTCGCCGTGCTCCAAGCTGGTCGTGTAGAGATAGAAGACGGCCCTGTCGTAGCCGCTCCAGTCCTGGGCGGTGAACTTCTTGGTCATCTGGAAGGCGAGGTTCATCGACCGGTCAACGTTGACCCCCACCTTGGCGCTGTAGTCGCCGGATATCTTCGTGGATGCGTCAAGCTCCAGTATGCCCGAGTTGGTGCTCAGGTCTACGATTTCGGTCTTCCAGTCACCCACCTCCTCGAAATCCTCCACGAAAACCTTCGTCTCGGTCGGCTCGAGGATGACCCTGTCCCCGTCAACAGAAACCCCGGAGCGTATGGAGTCCTCGAACTCCTGCTGCGAGTCCCAACTGTGGGTAACGACCTTCGACGCCGGGCCCGGGGTGCCAGATATGGTGTGCTGGCCGCCAGATAGGTGGGGACGGGTGTCCACAACCGCCGTCGTGTTGTCAAAATCTATGAAGCTGTCGGGACTGACGCCTGGGATCATGGAGATCTCGTTGACCAGGAACTCGTCAACGTCTGGCCACTGGTGCTTCAGGGCAAGGACAAGCTGGAGCAGGTTGACGAGGGCGGTTTCACCCATCAGCGTCCGGCCGGCCCGGGTCAGGCTCTCGACGAACGAGTCGAGCTGGGAGTGCGTCAGCGTGCCCTGGTTGGAAAGGCCTGAAATGTGGTCTATCTTCGGGATCCGGTTGATGTCGAGGGTGCCAGTGGAGATAAGAGAGGCGTCGAGATCGGGCATATTAGACTGAGAAAGAAGCCCCTGAACGTCGGTAGGAAGGTTGATCTGGCTAGGATTGTTGGTGCCGCCGATGTGCCGGTGTTGGGCGATCAACTGGCGGATGGCAAAAATCAGGGCGATATTTTTCCTGACAGACCCGTCAATTGAGACAATGCCTGTTGAGTCAGTAACAACAGAGGCCAACAATATGGCATTGGCCGAGGCAACACTACCAAGAACCGAAATAAATGTCGGTTCCCTCGTCCAATATGTTGCAGATGACGCCGATGCGAAAACATAATTGGTTGTCGAAGGCAACAAAGACCCAAGGCTCGAGGACAACACGCTCTGCATGGAAACAAAAGACGCTATTCCTGTCCCCGGAGATATGTCAACCGCAAACGGGTCGGAAGCGTTGACTGTAACGCTCCACCCACCAATAACCCCGTTGCCGATAACCTCATACAGTCCGTGCAACTGAGAGTCAACGGTTAGCCACCGGCGCTCTTCCGTCAGACCGTCAGTAAGCTCGCCTTCGACATAATAACCGAGCCTATATTGGCTAGTTTGCTTTGGCATACACTCAAAACCCCATCATCCAGAAACTGGTCTAATCCCACCCCACCTAGATCCCCACACAAAAAGAAACCTGTTGCCGTTCCTTTCGCGCAAGGTTTGTTCACCCGCCGACACGACTCCGCTGGCCTCAACAACCGACGTCATCCTAATCTGATCCGTAACCGTCGGGTAATTCAACTTGACAACGGTCCTCACCCGAGAGTCAAATTCGTTGCCTTCCCTATCGCCAAACAAGTCAAACACAGCTTATCCCCCCACTATGGAGAAACCCTTCTGAGCGTCCCAAACCATTCCCCGACCAGAGTCCCGACGTGAGAGTTATCGTCGGCGCTATATGCCCTAGTAAAAGAGGTAATGCGGTAGGCATACTCATCAACCGTCATAAACTGCAACGGCTTGACGAGACCTGGGTTCAGTATCTTTACTGTTATTCCATAAATAGGTTTGTATACCCTTTCCCGCATCAGATTCATCCAATTTTGAGCAGCATAGAAACTGCCGAAAGCTGGCTGATCATAAAGAAGTATCTTGTGATACGGGATCGAATCGTCATAACCAGGATCGTCTCTGGCGTCGTCTCCTATAAGAATGACATCCATATTCAGCCTATCCACAGTTTTGACTCTAATCCCGTTAACCGTCGATCCTACGACGTTTTCCGTTATTTTTTCATCTATGATGACATGGTCATTCCGCGACGGATCGCTTACAATGGCATGGCTAATCGTCGGATTGCCCGTGATCGCCAGCCCCCCTTGCAGCACATCCAAACACAACCTGCCAAAGTTGTCAAAATACACCACACGCTCGTACATAGCGCATATTTGGGCGATATTTTGCTGAACGTGCGAACGCCCAGGGAATCTCATAGCAGGAGCGGTGAAGCTATATCCCATGGGGAGATATGGTCTGGGGGTCTGGGGGGTTCCGTCGTATGCCTTGATACCAGCACGTCGAGCCAACTCGAACACGGCATTGAAAAGATCCATCCCGTCATAAAACGGAGAATTGATCATAAGGGTGTGTTCAAGAACTACCATATAGTCCTCGCACCTGATGCTGATAGTTTCTTTGCCGGCAACCTCCGACTTGGTTCCACCAAGCGACACGCCGGTGAAAATTGGCGTATCCTCACCGCTTTCGCTCTCGTCTTGACTGGATTCTTCCAGTTCAGCGTCTAAGATGGTTTTTGACGGCGGGCCGCTGTTCATTGACAGCACAACACCAAGTGATCCTTTCAAAAGACTGTCGAGCACGCCGGATGGATTGTAAAGGGTCATTTCCACCGTGTGTTTCACCAAACACCTATCA
>Ga0315291_10005526_pt1 | contig 15839 bp, 13 predicted proteins | sample YL17G12_20_MG_FD_203070 | JGI IMG/M metagenome (GOLD analysis project Ga0315291, IMG submission 203070) | Sediment microbial communities from Yellowstone Lake, YNP, Wyoming, USA - YL17G12_20 | ecosystem: Environmental > Aquatic > Freshwater > Lake > Sediment | place: USA: Wyoming | collected...
CGTTTCACAAGCGATTTGAAGGTATTCACGGATACCCGATGTGCGGTTCCTTCGGAGTATATCCTACTCTCCCACCCAGGGCACCAGTGCGCGAGTAAGATACGCGATCGCGTAGTTCAAGAGAAGCCCCCACAGGGCGATCACAAGCAGGACAGCGTATAGATCGCTTACCCGAAAGGTTTGCCAGCTGAGGAAAAGCAGTACTCCCAGTCCGTTCCTGGCGGAGATCATCTCGACGCTGATCGCAATCACAAAGGCGATATTGGTGGAAAGGCGCACGCCGGCCAATATGGATGGCAGGCTGCCCGGAAGCAGAATGTGCGTAAAAACGGTCGTGCCACGGGCGCCGTAGTTCTTGCCCACCTCGAAATAGATTCTGCTGATCTGCCGCACGCCTGCCAGGCTGGTGACCAGCATGGGGAAGAAGGCGGTCAGCAGGATCGCTGCGAACTTCGAGCCCTCCCCGATCCCGAACATGATCATGAGCAGAGGGAAGATGGCGATCTTTGGAATGGGATAGATGGCCGCGACGAACGGATCGAGAAAAGCATTGAGGGGTGGCCACCAGCCCATCATTAGACCGAGGAGGGCACCCAACACGGAGCCGGCGATCAATCCCGCGGCGAACCGCATGAGCGTTACGCCGGTGGCGGAAATGAGTGCCCCGGTGCCTATCAGCTTCACCAGCGAAATCCAGATTGCGCCCGGAGAAGGGAAAAACAGGGCGGAGATCCAGCCGAGGCGCACGGCCACCTCCCAGGTGACCAGGAAACCAATGAAGGTGGCGGCGGGTGCGAGCCTGGAGGCTTTCCTTGGCCGATCGTTCACGATGGCATTTCCAGCTCGCGCAGGACCTCGTCGCGAAGCATGTTCCAGACCCGGAGGCGAATGTCAGTAACCTTGCCGAGGACGTTGCTGCGTTCACGAGGTCGCGGGATGTCGATCGGAATATCCGCCAGTAGAGTTCCCGGTCTTCCGCTCATCACCAGGATGCGGTCACCCAGAAAGATGGCTTCCTCGATATCGTGCGTAACGTAGATCACCGTGTGCTGCCGCCCCTGCCACAGGCTCAGGAGCTCTTCCTGCATCACGATGCGGGTCTGTGCATCCAGCATGCCGAATGGCTCGTCCATCAACAGGATCTCGGGGTCGGCCAGGAATGCCCGGGCAATGGCCACACGCTGGCGCATTCCGCCCGAAAGCTGATGGGGATAGCTACCACCGAACCCCGCCAGGCCAACTCGGCCCATGAATTCCGTGGCGCGCAAGTGGCTGACCTTTCGAGACTCACCTCGCATCTTCAGGCCGAAAGCAACATTATCCAGAACCGTCATCCACGGAAAGAGTCCGAAATGCTGGAAAACCATTGCAGCGCGCAGTTGGCCGGACTTTCGCGGGAGGTCGAAAGCGATCCTTCCTGCCGTTGGGTAGTCGAGGCCGGCGATGAGTCTCAGCAGCGTTGTCTTGCCACAGCCACTGGGGCCGACCATGCAAACGAACTGGCCGTCCTCGACCACGAAGCTGACGTCCTTCAGGGCGACGATGTCCGTCTGCGCGGCCGGGAACACCTTGCCTATGCCTGCACACTCAAAACTCATCCTGCGAGACCTCGCACCTACTATCAATAGAATCGGACCTTGCCCAGCCTCCCCTTCTGAACTGCAAGGCTATGATTCTAGCGCAATCAGGGAGGTGGGTCTACCCGTCCGGCGAACCCGACCTGCCCCCCAAGAACCAATCCGAGTGTAGAGTCAGGACTGCAGCATGGAGACAAGTCGAAGTGACAGGACGCACGTCATCATCAGGCAAATCACTGGCAAGCCGCGAGAAGGGGCAAGACCGCGGCGAGAATCCCCTGATTGTTAGTTGCACCAGCCTTTTGTTGTTTGTGCTACAGCAATCACCGGAGCAACCATGGAAACGGAGGACGAGATTGGTCTATTGATCCCCAAATGTGAGACACCAGAGACTACGTACGCCCGCATATGCACCATGGACGCGAAGCCGCGGGACTCTTAATCAGTGGGTTCAGGGTTCACCTGCGCCTGCGGCACGGTGCAGGCAACTCCCTGATCGGGTGGAAAGCCGTGGCCTCGCGAAAGCTGCCCTTGCTTGGCTGCCGGTCGAAATGGCAATCGGTTTGATCCAGTTCGAAGATGGAGTCGTTGGCCACACAGTATATCAGGTGTGGCCCCCAAGATAGCTGTCCGCATGGCCCGGACCAGTCTTGGGTATAGAATATGCTGGTTGCGCAGAGTCCTCTTCCGAGGGGCCCAAGTGGGCATCGCTGGTTTTCCAACGCCGGGCCCGAAGGTCCCCGCGGAAGCGTAGCCGCCCGGAAGCCACCTCGTGAACGACTAGTCGGCATGCGTGTTAACTGCATGAGTTCTCACATGTCCCCTCCCTGGAAATACTATCTCGGCTTGTTCCGTCCGGTCTGGCGCAGGTTGGCACTTGGATTGCTGTTCCTGGTGGCACAAGCCTTTCTGTATGTGCCTGTCCTGTGGTTGGTGAAATTGTCGCTGGATCACGCGATTCCCCAGAAGGACTGGCCTGGAGTTCTTCTCAATTCACTGTATGCACTGGTGAGTCTGTTCTTAAGTACCGGGCTCGGACTGTGGGCGCGCGTGCAGGCACTCGAAGTGAGTCAGACCGTAGTCGGGACACTGCGTAGCCGATTGCTCGAGCGTTTCCTCTCCTTCTCCCGTCAGCGCTATACGGGGTCCGATATACCGACTATGCGCCTATCGGTGGTGGTGGATACAGACCGGCTCGAGAACATGAACTACATTGCCCTCACGCAGTTGCTCCCGGGCATGCTCGGCGGCCTGATCCTTGGCGGTGTCCTGCTCATAATCAGCCCGCGGTTGCTCCTGGCCCTGATCTTGATCATTCCGGTGCTGATCTGGGTTGGGCAGGTGCTGCACAAAGCCGTTCGATCTGCCAACCTCACGTTTCAAAGATCGATGCTTCAGCTGGGAGTGGCCACGTCTCTGATGACCCAGTTGCTGGATCTCGTTCACATGCAATCCACCGAAGACCGCGAGTTGGCGGCCAAGGGCAAGATTGTGCACGGTGTGACGAAGGACAGCAAGACATTGTGGCTTTGGCGAGTACTCTACACAGAGACTCAGAGTCTGATCATCCTGGTCACGGCGCTCGCAGTCTTTATTTTTGGCAGCCATGAGGTAATTCTTGGACGGGTTACGCCCGGCGCGTTGGCCACATTCTATGTTGTACTAGCGCTGCTGGCCAATGTGCTGCGGCCGGTCTGGGGAGCCTTTCCAGGTTTCATCGGAGGGGTTGGATCGCTTCAGACGCTCTATGAGATATTGAAAGATGCGGACGAGCCACCGTATCCTGGCAAGAAGAAGATTCGGTTTCAGGGACACATTCGCCTTGATGATGTGACCTTTGGCTACAACAACGTCACGGTTCTCGACCATTTCTCGGTTGAACTCCAGCCGGGGCGACGGGTCGCCATCATTGGCCCGAATGGCGCCGGGAAGACAAGCGTCGCGCATCTCATCCTGGGTTTCTACAAACCGTACAGCGGTGAAGTCCTAGCGGACAACCACGCCTACCGCGATCTCGATATTGTAGATTTGCGGCGACAGATCGGCGTCGTACCCCAGCATCACTTGCTCTGGCCTGGCACGATCTGGGAAAATCTGATCTACGGAAATGAGTCTCTATCGAAGAGTGAGGTGCTGGCGGTCAGCAAATTGGTCGAGGTAGATGAGTTCGCGCCGACGCTGCCAGAAGGCTACGACACGCCGGTTGGGGAAAGCGGGATTCTGCTTTCGGGTGGCCAACGCCAGCGCATCACCATCGCCCGCGCCCTGATGCGTCGGCCGAAGCTCCTGATCCTTGACGAGCTCACCAATCATCTGGATGCCGCCTCGGCCAACCACTTGCTGAACTCATTATCCGAACTTGATTACGGGCCGTCGATCCTGCTGATTACCCATGACATGTCCATCGCACAGAGCGCCGATGAGGTGCTTGAGCTGGGCCTGGCCGGAGAGCAGCCACTGATTTGGTGAGAAAGGGCGACATTTACACAAGGAAGGTCGTATTGCTTTCACTGCTGCCGATCATAGTCACAGGTCTGTACATCCTGCGTCTCGGCCTTAACATCCCATTTTGGGATCAATGGACAGTTGTGGCTTTGCTGGCAAAGAAATATCAAGGTCTGTTGTCACTTGCTGATCTGTTTGGTGAACATCTGGGACACCGCCCCTTCTTCCCACGCCTCATCTGGATTGGCCTCTCTGAATATACGGGCTACAACGTCAATGCCGAGTTGTGGGTCAATTTCCTAATCGCGCTGGGGACTTTTTGGTTCTTTGTGAATCGATCCATGAAGGCTTGGAGCAGACTGGGGGTCTCAGTTCCACCGATGATGGTCCCCTTGATGTCCCTTCTTGTCTTCAATCTCGGGCAGCACGAAAGTTGGCTTCAGGGATTTCAAACCGTGATGTTCTTGGGCGTAGCTGCCGTAGTCGTGGGCTTGTTCCTGCTCGCAGAAGACTCCGGTTTGCCCGCTTTTCTTGTCGCTGCCATGCTGGGCGTCGTGGCTACTTTCTCGATGGCGAGCGGGCTTCTCTACTGGTTTGTCGGCCTGGCCGTTCTGGCTGTTTCCTCTCCACACCGATCCAAGGCGGCAAGATGGTTCCTGTGGACGCTCGCCAGCACGATCTCTATTGTGTTTTTCTTCAATGACTGGGCACCTGGGAGATCCCCGAATCTCGGCTATGAGTTTGCGCATCCACTGCAATGGTACCTCTGGGTGGTGAATTTCCTGGGCGCGCCCCTGTTGCGGAGCTGGTATGTGGCCTGGATATTTGGGATGGTCAGCATAAGCCTATATGTATTGGCCCTGGGGCATGCCGTGAGAACCAATCGTTGGAGGCAGATCGTTGCCTATTTGGCAATTGCCATATTCGTGCTGCTTATGGATTTCTCCGTATCCAGTGGACGTATGAGCATGGGAATGCCTCAATCTGTCGTTTCGCGATATCTGACGGTGTCAGTTTGGTATTGGACGTCGCTTCTAGCGCTGATACCGATGCTGCAGATCAGAGGGCTATACCGTTCTGTTCTGTATGCTTCCTTCACCATCTCGCTCATGGTGCAGATGGTTCTGGGCGGACGAAGTGGGTACGTAGCCGTATATAGGCGGCTGTTGCCGGCCTATATGGCCGTAAGTTCAGGGCAAACGGTGGATGATAGCGAGTTAGCCCTCATCAATTGGGACCTTGACCTTGGTAGAGCCCGATCGCAGCTCGACTTCCTGTGCGAACATAGATTGTCTGCTTGTGCCCACGCACCATAGGATGGCCCGGAAATAGCCGCTCCACGGTGAGTTGCAGATTGACAAAGGACTCAGCCCAGTCTTCCGTGTCCTCCGAGCAACAATCAGCCCTTTCGATGGTGCGAGCGCCAGCGCAGCCTTCGCCTAGGACCGAACTCCCAGCAGCGGAAATCCTGCGGTCGCCGCCTGCTACCGGTGCGGCCTACGGAGGAGAGTCGTAGCCCCACCGGTATTGCACTTGAGCATGTTTGGTCATCACTCGCGCGGTCAAGAACGTACGTCAACGGGGCTAGATCCCCCAACCGCTAGGTTCAGGGTTCAAGTCACTTGTCGGTCAGCTCCGGCGGCGTCCTTGCGAAATCACGCTCCCCAGCAGCCGAGACCATCTTCTCGTGATCTCCAGTGCGTTTGGATTGTTATCCACACGGGCAGGCGTGCAGTATCTGACTATGGAAATCTGGAGTTGAGCAGGAGGTGGCGAAAAGCGGCATAAGTGGCTGGGCAGGGGAAGGGATATACGGCCTCATCGGCGGCATATGCTAGGGTTGGGCGCGATGGATTTGAACCAATTTTGACTGATCCGGACTTCCGCAAAGAGTTGTGTATGGCGTCCACAGCGTGAAGAAGCGGGTATTCCGTAATGTTTCTACGGGTAAATCTGTCCAAGGCGTCCACGGCCCCTACACCGTGTTTCTGGCGTTGTGCCCGGGTTGTACCCGAATTGCACCCGCGAAAGGAACCGCCACTCTGTAAGCCATCTCGACTGAAAGTGGCGGCCCAAGGCTTCGATCCAATTGCGCGGCACAGAGTCGCCTAGTGGCGCAGCTTCTCAACGAACCGTACTACTGTTCCAGGGACGATGGCGTCTTCGTCCAGAGTGATTATCCCATCGTCTCTCATCTTCTCCAATTCCATAACCACAGCGAACTGCGGGAATCTATTCGCAAGTGGCATAACAATCGCGTCTGCGGTGAGCAGGTTCCCTCGGATCCTGGGGGGCCTCAGGACTTGATTGAGGATGGCCTCGCGGATGGTCTCCTCGCGAGCCTCGACCTCCACTTTTCTGGAGCTCAGTATTGCCCTGTCGAGGAGCTGTTTCATTTCTGTGGTTATGTCGGACAATCTGGAGTCGGTGACTTTTTGCCGATGGAGCATGGAAGACACCTCTTTGTCCATCTCCTCTTTCAATACCCGGATTTTTTCTTCCGCCCGCTTCTCGATTTCAGCGGCAACCTTATCGTCGGCCCCCGGTTCCCTAGGCCACAATTGCTTTCTCATGTCTGATACAGTTTCTCGCACCATTGAGAACGTGTCGGTATACAACTTATCGAACAGGTTCTCTAATTTTTCGACGCTTGCATTGATTCCCTTTGCGGCCTCGGTGGTTCCCGCCGAGAGTGCTGAAGACAATCTATAGAAGACAATAGATAACCAGATTGCGACAATCGCAAGTATTAAAGCGGCTATTGACGAAAAGAGGGAAATTAGCTCAACATTGGTCATTGGGGAAGCTCCTTACGAAGCTGAATCGGGCACGACGTCCCAATTTGGTCTTTAGAGCTACTTCGCTACCTAGGTGCTCGTGAATCATACTGCTTGGTCGCCGACCCGGTTGGCATCCCGATGAGCACCCGCGATCAGCCGCGCCCGTGCATGCAAGGCACGATAGACATCGAGGGCGGTGAATGGGGTGCTGCTGTCTGCCAACGGTTGCGGTACTTCAATGATGATGTTGCTGGCGTCTACAGCACGTAATCGCCCGCCTTTGACAAGGATGGCGAGTCCGAGATCTTCGGCCAGCTGGACACCTGCGGCTTCCATCCGTAGTCGTCAATCCCAGGAAAGCCGTCCCTCCCAGGCAAGCTCGAACTCGATCCAAATGATCGGGCGGCTTGAGGCTTTTCGCCCGGCGGGGTACAATGCCGGGTTCCTTGTGTCGGCCGGGCCTCCCAGCCGGTTCATAAAGGCCGGGCGGAAACCGACCGGCTGTGGAGAAAGCATGGCGAGGACTTTGCATCCCGAAAGACGTACTGCTGTTTGTGCCCGGATGAGGGCAAAATTGCGCTTGCCGCAGACTGTGGAGAAATGGACGGCGAGCGGAGAGGATTGTGCCCGGGGGGCAACGCTGGTCGCGGGGGCACAGGAAGACCAGGAGCCGAGGGAATGGCGGGCCTCTGGAACAAGCTCCATTCCATTAGATCGCCTGATGCCTTCCGAGTAATGGACCATCAAAGCATTTTGAACTCACGCCCGTGCAGTTGGCGCGGTTCGTTTTGTGCTTCGTGCGGATTCGCAGCGAGCGCGGACCGCGAGCCTGGTTCCGTGATGTTGGTATCAGGGAAGTCGGGCGAAGTCGCGGCGATGAACGATCCGAGGGACGTATGAAAAAGAATGCCCACCTTCTGGGAATGCTGATCCTGCTGGGCGCGGTGCTGGCGCCGGGAGGCACCGCGCTGGGGCAAGGCGAAAGCCACTATGCGGACATCCCCCTGGAATCGCTGAACGACGGCCTCCCGATCAGGCTTCAAGGTCTCATCAGCGACTTGACTCTCACCGTACCCGTCCCCGCGAGTTGGGAGCCGAGCGGCGACACCTGGCTCGAGGCCAGCGTCCGCGCAAGCGAACTGCTGGACGGCCAGCGCTCCTCGCTGACGATCTCCATCAATGGCAGCGAAGTGCGCTCGTTCAAACTGCCGATCGCAACCTCCAGCCGCGTGCGGATCCCGTTCCCGGCGGAGATGCTCCGGCCGGGCAACAACACCCTGGAATTCGCAGGCATGCTCTACCTGCTGGCAGACCGCGACACGAACTGTGACAACTGGGATGATCCAGGTCGATGGGTAAGTCTCGATCCGGGCGGCACGCTGCATGTGTCATTTGCCAGGCGCGCCTTCCCGGTCGATCTGTCCAGCCTGCCCGAGCTGTTAGTCCAGACGCTGGAGAACCAAGTGGAGGGCACGGGTGCGAGAATGCCGCTGGTCGTGCTGCCCGATGAGCGGCGGCGCGATGACCTGAGCGCGGTGGTGGCCGTGGGTTACGCGCTGGGATCGCATGCCGCGGGCAGCTCGCGCTGGAATCCGGAGATCGTTCCCTGGAGCAGTTTCGATGCCTCCCAGGCCGCCGGTCGCAACCTCATCTTCATCGACCAGACGCCGGCGGCGCTGCAAGACGTCGCTCAGGCCGGCACTAACTTCGTGGCCGCCGTCCACTCTCCCTGGGACCCGGCCCGGGTGGCTGTGGTCATCGGGGACAAGGATCGCACGGACGGCTTTACGCCCGCTTCGGCGCTGAGCGATCCCTCGCGGGCGGTGCTGCTGCATGGCAGCGTAGCCTACGTGGACCAGACGCAGCCGCCGGAACCGCCTTCGTTCCTAAACGCAGCATCACTGGAGGACCTGGGCTACGGCGATAGAACGGTACGCGGCATCGGCAAGCAGGATCTGATCTACCGCCTGTTCCTGCCATACGACATCCAGGCGCTCTCCTCGACTCTGGCCTTGTCGGTGGCGCACTCGCCGGACCTGGACACGCGCGCTTCTTCGATCATGGTCTTCCTCAACGGCATCAGCGTGGCAGGCATCGTGCCGACCGCGCCCAGCGGCGCGACCGATCCCATCCACATCGATCTTCCGGCTGGCAGATTCAGGGCTGGCATAAATTTCCTGCGGATAAGTTTCGACCTGCGCACCCCGGTCACCAATTGCCAGCGCGCCCCGGAGGCGGTCTGGGCCACCATATTCAACACCTCCGAGTATGAGTTCATCTCCCGGCACAACCCCCCGCTTCCGTCACTGAAATACATCCCCCTGCCTTTTAGTGACCATCCGACGTTTTCCTTTGTGGCAGGTCGCAGGACCTCCAGTGAGGAGCTCGGAGGCATGGCGGAAATGTCGTTTATTATGGGCCAGGCCGGGCATCGGGCGCCCGCTCCGCCGGAGGTCATTCCGGCCGAGGATTTTGATCCTGCGCAGGGCCCACCCACCAACTTGATCATGATTGGCCTGCCCAGCGAAAACCCGGCGATCAATAGGGTGAACGAACTGCTGCCGCAGCCTTTTGAGGCGGGCAGCGACAAGTTGGCGCCGGGGTACGGGGTACACCTGCCAACCTCGGATCAGGACGCCAGCGTTGGGCTGTTGCAGATCATCCGCTCCCCCTGGGTGGGAGGTGGCGTCGTGCTCCTGGTTACGGGCAATGACGGCCAGGGTGTGCAGTGGGCATTGCAGATCATGAACGATCCCTCACGCTGGACGGCCTTCGACGGGAACCTCATGGTGGTCGGGGCGCAGGAGGGCCACAGCAGCAGTGGGAGCGCCCCGGCTGAGCCGATCACCACGTCGTTCGAGCAGACGGCGGACGTCAGCGGCATCCCGATCATCGGCCCGTTGCTGTATCGCGCCAGCCAGTTGTCGCCCGGCCCAGCACTGATCGCTATCGGCATTGCGCTGGCCCTGGCTTTCGTTGTGGTATTGGCGATCCGGACCTTGAGCGAACGGGTGACGTTGCCGCGCCCCAAGGCAGACGATCGGCGCACGGAGGATGATGAACACTAAGACGCCAGCGGCGACCCGGCTGTTCTACTGGCTCATGGCGCTCACGGCGGTCATCGTGTTGGCCGGGGCGCTGGTCATTTCCAACAATTCGATTCGGAGCGCGCCGATCTTCGCGGGCATCCTGGTGTTTGGCGTGGCGGTCATGGCCGGCCTGGGCATGCGCAGGGCGGCGCTGGCTGTTCTGGCGCTGGTCGCGGCCTGGATCAGCGTGAAGGAGGCCATTGGCGTTTGGCACGAGGCGACGTTCCTGTTCAACCTGAGTGAGCTGGCTGCCGCCGGACTGGCGTTTGTGCTCGCCGGCTTCTTCCACGATCGCCTTCGAAGCATTGAAGACCGTCTGGAAAGCAGTGAACTCGCCGTGCAACAGCTGGACCTGGTGGATGCCTCGGTTGGTCTGATCAAGCCGACCATTGGAATGCTGCGCCTCGAGGAGGAGGAGCAGCGCGCCGTGCGGTTCCGCCGGCCATTCTCCCTCGTGCTGGTACTAGTGCTCCCCCAACCTGGAGTGGACTGGGACCCTGCGGAGGGCACGGAGTTCCTCCGCACTGTGGCATCCATCATCAAGGACACGACCCGCAGGATGGATATTCCGTTCCTGGCCGGTTCCTACAGGATCGCGGTGATCCTTCCCGAAACCGAAGTGGCCGGTGCGAACCAAGTCTGCCAGAATATCCAGCAGCGCCTGCTGTCTGCTCGAAACATCACGGCGGCGGGTGAATCGCGCGAGTTGAGTGAGCGGGCACAGGTCCGCTACGGCTTGGCGACGTTCCGAGGAGCGAGCCGGGATCCCATCCACATGATGCCGGCGGCCGAAGATTCGCTCCAGAACAGCATGGACGCCTCCTCTCTGCAGGGTGTCCAGGATTTGATCGTGGGCGAGGAACCAGCTGCACCCACGGCTGGCAGTCCGTCTGCGCCCGCGGATCGCACACAGCCCGTGGATCCCGATGCGTACGCGCGCCGCCTGGCCCCGCCGTTCGGCACCAAGACCGAACGCGGCGGCAGAAGGAAGGGTGGCGGTTGAAAATTGCATCGGGCGCCGGCGTGCGACGTGTCCCTGGAGGCTGCAAAGCATGTTTGGAGCCTTAGTACTCACCCTGACGCTCCTGGCGGTGCTGGTAGCATGGGGGTTCGAGCGATACCAGTACAACCGGCAACTGTCCAGGCTCAGGCTCAGGATCTACGTCAACGGGATCCGCGGCAAGTCCACAGTGACACGCCTCGTGGCCGGGGTCCTGCGCGAGGCTGGCATTCAGACGCTGGGCAAGACAACGGGCAGCGCGGCAATGGTCATCCTGCCCAACGGCGACGAGGTTCCCATCCAGCGGCGCAGCTCGCCCACCATCATGGAGCTGTTCAGCGTCACCCGCAAGTATGTCAACGAGGACTCCGAGGCCATCGTCTTCGAGACGATGGCCCTAATGCCCGATAATCAGACAGCCTCGCAGGATCTGCTGGTCAAGGGCAACATCAATATCATCACCAATGTCCGGGAGGATCATCAGGACGTGATGGGCACATCACTGGCGGAGATCGCGGATACGCTGTCCCTGATGATCCCGCGCAACGGGATCTTGATCACCTCCGAAAGCCATGCGGAGCTGCGCGACAGACTGAAACAGAACGCCGAGGCCCGCGGCAGCCGCCTGATCTATGCCGACCCGGCAAAGGTAACGGAGGAGGACCTGGCAGGCTTTGACTACCTCTCTTTCCGGGACAACATCGCGATCGGGTTGGCTGTGGCAGAGCTGCTCGGAATCCCGCGCCCCACGGCCCTGCGCGGCATGTGGAACGCCCGGCCCGACGTGGGCGTGGTCAACATCCAGCGGACCCGGTGGAAAGGCACGGACTTCGTCTGGATCCCGTTGTTCGCGGTCAATGACCGGGAGAGCACCCTGCTCAGCCTGGAGGCCGTCCGCCCGTTCTACCGGGCCGATGCCACCCGTTTTGGGATCCTGAACAACCGCTACGACCGCGCCGAACGCGCCCTGCGCTTTGCGGACATTGCGGCCAAAGACGTGGACATGGACTACTGGATCACCTTCGGCGCCTACGAAACGCAGGTCACGGCGCGCATGAAATCTTTGGGCGTGCCGGACCACAAGATCCTGAACCTGGGCTTTAGCGTGAATCCAACCCTTGAGCATATCTTCGACGCCATCCGCGAGCGGGCCCGCGGAAACCAGGCTGTCATCATTGGCATGGTAAACATTCACACCCCCCAGGCTGAGCTGCTGCTGGCATATTTTCACCAGCAGTCGGACGCGCCGGTGCACGCACGCATGGACCTCGCCTGGCGGCGTTATCGGCCGGAGATCGAGCGCGTCAAGGAACAGATGATCGGCCGCCTGGCGCGGCGGAGCTGAAGATGTACGAATACTACTGGAGCGACGAGCTCGCCCGGCTGACCATCATCCTCGGGATCGCGGTCTCCACCATTATCTACAAACGCACCGGCCTGACGCTCGGCGGCGTCATCGCCTGCGGCTATCTTGCGCTGTTCATGGGCCAGCCCCTGCATATCGTGGTCACGCTGGCGATCGCCCTCCTCACCTACGCCCTGGTACACGGAGCACTAAAGAAGCGGTTCATGCTCAACGGCAGCCGCCTGTTTGAGATCGAGATCCTGATCGGCCTGATCCTGCAGGTGACCTGGTTGATGGCGATCCGGGTCCTGCACAGGGGCTTCTACATCGACCTGGCCCTGTTGTATGGAATCGGATTCGTGCTCCCGGGAGTGATCGCGCACGACATGGGACGTCAGGGGCCGCGCAGCACCCTGTGGTCGCTGCTGCTGGGAGTGGCGATCGTAATCTTGATCCTCATTCCGCTGCAGGCAGTCGAACAGGTGGTCCTTCCGCTGTTGCGCGCCGGCGGACCCTCCTATCTGCACTCACAGCCCGGCCGCTATGCCTTCCCGCTTAGCCTGCTTCCCTTCGCCGTGGTGGCGAGCGTGCTGATCGACCTGCTGTTGCACGCTTGGCTGCGCGCCCGTTCCGGAGGTTTTGTCAGCGCGGCTTACCTGGCGCTATTCGCCTGGCTGCCGCTGCACCTGGTATTCGTCGTTGCCTCGAGCCTGCTTACCTTCGGGTTCGTGCGGTGGATGAGCCGGCATACCGTGCTGGCTTTTGGGCGCACCAAGCTCGGCTTCATGGTGCTGGCTGGCGTGGTCATCACGTGGCTGGCGGAGCTGCTGATCATCGATTTGACGCACGGGCAGTTCATCCCCTGGTCAGGCTTCGTTGTGATCATGCCCATGATCGTCTCGCTGCTGGCCAACGAGTACGATCGGCAGGGACTTTGGAGGACCACGATGACCACAGGTTTGTCGACCGTCAGTGTGCTGGCCGTGATGACCGGCCTGGTCTACTTGATCCATTTGGCCCACCTCGATTGGCTGCTCATCACCACGTAGAATGCGGCCACTGATGGATACACCGGATTCCCCCATTAGGAAACCCTCTTCGATCACCGCGGTGGTCGTCCTGGCGCTCATGGTGACATCTTGCGCATCTGTGCGCCCGCCCCCCCCGGCCGCCACCGGCGCGCCCCCGCAGCGCACGGAGCCGGCCGCGCTGCGGGGGCGCGTGGTGGATACGTCAGGCCAGCCCGTAAGCGGAGCCGACGTGACAGGGGTCAGCGGAAAAGTGCTCACCGACGCCGATGGTTGGTTCTCGCTTCGCGCGGCCGGCAGCGCCGAATGGTTAACCGTCCGCGGCGCAGGTTTCATCTCCCGGACGCGCGCGGCTGTGCCGGGTTCACCCGTCCTGTTCCGCCTTTCGCCCGATGACGGACAGACCGTCGTCATCCACTTTGGCGGTGACACCATGTTCGGGCGGCGGTTCTTCGATCCCAATGAGGATGGCAACACCAGCGATGGCTTGCTGCCCACTTCGCCCTCGCTTCAGGACGAGCTGCGTCTGCTGCAGCCGGTCCAGCCACTCCTTGCGAATGCGGATCTCTCGGTCCTGAACCTGGAGGGTCCGCTGGCGGATCCCGCGTATCTTTCACCCCGGGATCCCAGGCCGGCAGCCTATCACTCAACAAAGGACTATGTCTTTGCCAGTGCTTCGGTCACGGCAGCCGCCCTCAGACAAAGCGGCGTGGAGGTCGTGGATATCGGCAATAATCACCTATACGACCTCCTCGAAACCGGCGTCCAGAGTACGGTGTCAACAATGGATCAGGCCGGCTTGCTGCACTTTGGAGCGGGCGCCAATGAAGCGGCGGCCTGGGCACCCGTTGTGGTGACGGTGAAAGGGCAGAGCATTGCTTTCCTGGGATGCACGACCATCCCACGCCCGATACCCCCGGCCTCTACCCACGACGTGAGCTACGTGGCATCGGATGCCCTTAAGAAGGGCGGCGCCGCCCGCTGTGAAACGGCAAGACTGCGGGACGCCGTTCGCCAAGCCCGGAAGCTGGCCCAAGTGGTCGTGGTCATGATCCACGGGGGCAAAGAGTACAATCCATCGCCAACAGACATCGTCGCGCGCCTCACCAGGGCTGCGCAAAGTGCGGGTGCCACGCTGGTGATCAACCATCATCCGCATGTGGTCGGCGGTTTTTCGTGGAACGGGAGCAGCCTGGTCGGCTGGTCCATGGGGAATTTCCTTTTCGACCAGACGATCTGGCCCACCTTCCCGGCGGAGATGCTCGCAGTGTACGTGCGCGATGGAGAGGTGGTTCGGGCATACGTCGAACCGTTGATGCTCGAGGATTTTGTCCCGCGGGGCGTCGCCGGGGGACTGGCCGACTCTGTCGCCCGCGCTGCTGCCGGTCTGTGGCCTGGGCCATTCGTCATGGAAGACGGCGCCATGGAGCTGGAGCTGGGAACGGCGGCCATCCGGAGATCAGGCACAATGGACCTGAAGGGCGGAAGCGACCCTGGCACCGTGATCCCGGTTCCAGATCACCAATGGATCTCAGACTTTCAGGGCTCCGGTACGCTGCGGCTCGGCCATGACCTGCTCTGGGTCGGTGGTTTTGAAGACCCGGTGGTGGACCGTGCCGGCGGCCTGCCGCCTCTTTGGACCTTCGTTCCCGAGGGTGCCGATGCCGGGGCCAATTATGCGTATGAAGGCTCCGTGGGCGTGCGCCTGATTAGAGGGAGCAGTAATCGCACGGAGGCGGTCACCACACATCTCCATCGGCTGCTCGCGAGCCCGGGCACAGACCTAACCGTTCTGGGCATGCTGCGCGCCAGCAAAGATGCGGGCGTGCGGGTCCAAGTAAGCTGGTATCCTGATACCAAAGGTTCTTCATCGATGCAGAGCATTGAGCCAATCACGGTGGCGGTCCCTGATCAATGGCAGGCTTTCCGAATTGATGTCACGGTCCCTGCGGGGGCGGTGGCGGCGGCCCTCTTTGTCAGGCTGGCGCCGCCTTCTGCCGGCATCGTTACCGCCGACTTTGACAACCTGCGCGTGGTGGAATGGGCGCCGCCCCTGACGGCCTTCAGCCCGCTCTACGGCTTTGGCCGTCTGACCGGCGATGGCAAAGTCACCTTCAGCCAGGAGGTGCTCCCCGGAGCCGAGTCCTGGCTTACCTTGCCCTGAGCGATTCGAAAGCGAGCGGGCTCCTGGGGTCGGATAGTCCCTATTTGGATGCTGCCGCCAACGCCTTCCGGACGGCGTCGACATAATCGTGGAAGAGGCGCGTGCTGTACTTGCGCTCCTGCCGCTTGAGGCCTCTAAACATGCTGAGGCGAAGTGCCTCGGTGAGCTCGAGTTGCGCGCCCGCGCCAGACATCCCCCGGTTGCAGACGTTATGTGGCTGGCTGCCCGAGACTCCGGCGGGCGCCGGCCGCACCTCAAAGCCCGCGGCGTCCAGGGACTGCTTGAGCTGCGCCTGGAGCTTCCCGTCCGCGCCCCCTACGTAAGTGATGGACTGCTGGCCCTGATAGCCGTGCAGCGCCAGCACACTGTACGAGCTCTGGACCAGGCTGATACACTTCGGCTCATCAAAGA
>Ga0315291_10005530_pt1 | contig 15830 bp, 10 predicted proteins | sample YL17G12_20_MG_FD_203070 | JGI IMG/M metagenome (GOLD analysis project Ga0315291, IMG submission 203070) | Sediment microbial communities from Yellowstone Lake, YNP, Wyoming, USA - YL17G12_20 | ecosystem: Environmental > Aquatic > Freshwater > Lake > Sediment | place: USA: Wyoming | collected...
CGCGCTGTCGATGGAGCTGACGGAGGCGGGGATGGGCATCGAATCCGAGATGGTGAGGGACGCGGTGAAGCTCGGGCTGAAGATCAAGGAGATCCCGATAAGCTGCAAGTATGAGGGATTGGATACGTCGACGCTTGAGCCGGGGGCGCATGGGAGGAGCGTGTTGTCTTCAATCATCAGAGTAGTGAGGGATGAGCACCCGCTGCTCTATTTCGGCGTCGGCGGACTCATATTGACGATAATCGGTTTGAGCGCTGGTTTATACTCAGTTTACCAATTCATGAGCTTTAAGGCTCTGCCTTTCCTCCCAAGCATTGTCGCTGTCCTCTGTTTCTTTTTGGGGCTAATGTCGATGTTTGTCGGATTGATTCTTAATTCCCTCGCGACCAGCAGAGCGTAACACCGGTGAGCGTTATCAACTCATAGAGCGAAGTCGCCTTCAAAGAACGACCTGGTGATGACAAATGAGTCGCCCGAAAGTTGCTATAATTGGAGCGCGTGGATTTGGCAAATATGGTGGCTTTGAGACTTTTGTCGATGAACTGGTTCCGAGACTCGAAGGCCGAAGCTACGATATTTATTGCAGTAGTGAAAGAAACGAAACTGGTGACAACCCATCAACCATGTTTGGATCTACAGTGATCTACTTTCCGACACGGTTTCCACACAACTACACGCTCAGGAAGGTGTTTGAGAATCTCTATGACTGGTATTTTGTGTCCAAATGCACAGTATCTCCACGATGCGATCTGGTTTATTGTTTGGGTATTCTGTCAGGTCTCTCTCTCATAATCCCGAAAATTTTCGGTGTTACTTCGATAGTCAATGTAGATGGCCTAGAATGGAAAAGAGCAAAGTTGAGCTTTCTTGAGAGGACTATGCTCAAATTCTACTTTGTAATCTCATGCTGGTTGTCCTCCAATATTGTGGTCGATAACAGCCAGCTCATTCAGTATATTCCAACCAAATTCAAGAAGAAGGTAATTTTCCTACCTTACGGTGTGTCTCGCATTGAGCCGCCGAGATGGGAACGCGAACTGATTTCGGAGTATACCAAAGAATCAGACTCAGAAATCAATCCGAATGATTATTGGCTCGTAGTTGCGAGACTTGAACCGGAAAACAATATCCAAACAATCATTGAGGGATATCTCAGCAGCCAGAGTACGAAACCCTTTGTCATCGTTGGTGACTTCACTTCTTTGAGATTTAAAACCATATTGGATAATCTGCTGACTCGAGTCCCCAAAGAGAAGAAGGTGCTAATGGTCGGATCCATCTACAACAAGAAGATATTGGACATGCTTAGATGCCATTGCTTTGCATACTTGCATGGGCATTCCGTAGGAGGGACAAACCCATCTCTTCTTGAAGCGATGGGCGCGGGCGCCCTGGTTATTGCGCACGATAATCCGTTCAACCGCGAAGTTAGTGGAGATACCGCCTTGTATTTTAGAGAACCGACAGATCTCGCCTCTTACTTAAAAGATATCGAACGAGACACGAAGGAGTTCTCTGGGTTGAGGAGAGCGGCACAGAATAGGGCATTCAAGAACTATGAATGGGGGGAAGTGGCCGATTCATACAACAGTATGTTCTTGGAGGCGCTTGACCAGTAGCCATACCTCCAAATGAGTCAGCAACCGGGATAGTCTCTCCGATCTGTGACATCTCGAATGATTGGACTTCCGGACACGAGGCTGTTCCTTTAATCAAAACTAATCCTGTCCGAGTGTCGCTCTCTTTGTCAGAATTTTCATGACGTAATTCGGGACTGTTCGTAGGATCCATTCGAAACTATAGCGGTATTGACGGGCTGACCACCATTTCTCAAGAGAATAGAAAATCAGAATGAAGAAGGCGAGCGTGACTAGATTCAAGAGTGGCGATGCAAATGGCAGAACCTCACCCAACCCAAGTGCCGCGAAAGTCAGCCTTACTAGATAGATAATTGCGATATGTATGAAGAATATTGAGAGGGAGATCCGTCCGATTCGCTCTACGATGTGAAGGAGTCTATTCTTGATATCATGTCTGTCCGCAATTTCCGCGAAGATATGGTAGAGCAGAAATATGTTGCCGAAGACAATCATGAGTGAGGGGGGCTCGTTAGAGTCGTTGACGATCCATTCTGGGTTTGATAGGCCAAGGTGATAATAACCTGCGACCATGTATCCGAGGAAAAAGAAGACTGTTGGTACAATCAGTCTGCCCCTTCTTAGCAGCGAGAATGTACTGTCTTTGCCATTGTAGTACAAATCATGCATCACTCTTCCCAATTGGAAGAATAGTAGCATGGGAAGCAGGTTCTTCAAAGAATCTGCCAGAAGAGCACTCGAGGAACTCGTGTCGAGTAGAAGTATCGCTGTAAGCAGGAATACAATGGACGACATCTTCGATAATAGACTTCTCGGAAGGACTATTCCTAACAAGTACCCGACTGCTATCGCTTCGAATACCCCCCAATAAAGACCGAAACTGTACAGCGACGGCCATACAATACTTCCAATGAAGAGCATAAGCAAGTCGATTGAAAGCAGAACACCTCCTCTTAGGAAGATCTCGAGTCTAATGTCGAATGAGGAGTCCATATTCCTCTTTCTCGATGATACAAGTAAGTCAAACGATGTCCCCGCAACCATAACAAAGAAGAATCTTGGCATCAGAAGGGTGGCCAAGTCGTTCATTGGCCCGATGGTGTTGGATAGAAGGAAAAGATGCGCCTGAATCATTGACAGTATGGCACAGCCTCTGAGTATGTCAAGTGATTTGTATCTCTTGCTTCTGTGGAGATTGTCACCAGAGATGCCCATCGTGGGTGTTCGTGGCTCAGGCTCACTTCTTCTGACCTGCTTGATGACTCTGACCGAATCGTCCCGGCTCAGGAAGCTGACTATTGGGATAGCCATCTTGTCGGCAGTACGGCCTTACCCCCTTTATGTTTTTTCCGAGAATCAAGGTGACCCTGTGGGGTCTGTGATTGAGTCAGGCTAGTAACTCAGAAAAAATCGTCAATTCGGGGGTTTTGGCACAGGAACCAAACCCTTTCCTTTTCTCGCAACGATGGAGATCATTAAGTCTGGAATGAAAATGTCAGAAGCGACGAATTTCGGAATCAGGAATTCAAATTGCAAGTACACGGTGCGCTTCCCGCAAGACTCTCAATGGGTCGTGGAGATGCTCAATGACATTATGAAGAAGAACGATGTCAAAAGACTCGGCAAGAAATGGTAGGCCGCACGTTTATGGCGTATTTGGAAGGCAACCTGTAACCGCACCTAACTCATTCCCTTCATTTCTTCTTTCGAACTTTAGCGACTACGTATCTCGAATGCCAAATATCGATTCTAGAGAGGAAATTTGCAAGAGGGCCCGTGAGTGGAGGATATCCGCTGCATTCAAGGGCTTCTATCTCGAATCCATGAAGCTTAAGAAATTCTACTAGGCATCTCACTGTAAATACGTGAATGTGCGAGTGCATCAGACCTACTTCCATTCCGTAATTTGGGCTAAACGGATTTCCAATCCGTCGTACTTTCGAGACATTTTCTGTGAAAGGTTGAAACCCAAGGACTAAAGACCCTATGTTGGCCCAGTTGGCCAGGTTCTCAGTGGCAATTACCGCATATCCATCAGGTGCCAGAACACGAAGAATTTCGGCAGCATGTAAGTCGCAATCTGTGAGATGCTCTATGACCTGCGTGCTGGCAACAACATCAAACGAATTATTCGCAAACGGCAAGCTCAAGTTCAAATCATGTTTGTAAGTCTCAATCCCTTTCTTGGATGCTTCTGACAGAGCAGTCTCATCGGTATCCACTCCTACAACTCTGGTTGCACCTGTTCGGTTAGCGAATTGCACAGTGAAGTCACCAGTGTGACAGCCGAGGTCAAGTAGCGAACGCGGTGGAAGACCTTTCTCGAACATGCCGATCAGAAGTTCACAATAGGGACCCTCTCCCTTCTGGTTGGCGATTCGCGAGGCACGAGACATATTTCGGCTTGGCATCTCCACCAAATAGCCTTTCCCCCCATATTGGCTTTTCCTCATGGGCGACATAAGTCTTGGTAGCGCATGTGCGCGAATAACAGTACAGCAACCTCCCAATGAGGCCCATTGGATGGGGGGGAAGGTATCCGAGCTAGGGAAGAGAGACCGAACCGCCCCGTGTGGGGTGTGTGCGCGTCGTATGAGGACTAAGGCTTTTTGATTCCTTTGAATTGCTACTCTTGATGAGACGAGGAATATCATCAAGAGGGTCATGGGCATCACGCCCATCAGGATCAAGCTTCCTCTTCTTCATGACCTGATGAAGCACGGCAAGTAGTTCGACGAACCGCGCCTGAACTTTACCGGGACAGTGAGGCGCTTCCTTGCCTCTACGGCTACGGTCTCCTTCCAGGTGTCGGAGGAGAAGACGAAGGAGCCTATGAGCGCGAGCGAGAGGGCGGAGGCGACGGAGCATTTACTGGTAAGTGGCCAGTGCTAGAGGAAGATGAGCAGGAAGATGGAGACGGTGAGGTGCCCAGGAGTCAAGAAAAGCTCCAGTTATGAATGACAAAACCATCACTCTCATTTATGTGGGTTACCTACTTGAGTTGAAGGGCGTACAATTCATTATCAGGGCACTCCATCAGCTCTTTAAAGGATATAACCGTAATGTTAGACTCAGGATTTAGGATCTAACAAGTATGAGACGAGACTTCGTAACATGGCAGAAAAACTCGGTATTGATGACGCCATCACTTGGTGCAGGGTCAAACGCGGGACAGACATTCAAGAAAGGCTGGACGTTCGCGAGTTGCCGATATGGAGAGCACAAAAGAGATGATTGCGCATGGATATGAACAGGAGCGAAACCAATCCGATCAGGGTCCATTACTATTGTCCGAGACACCCGGGTAGCGAGTCAATGGTGAGGAACCCTCCGCAAGGTATCGAACTCTCCTCGAACGTATCGCCCGAGCTGTTTGATGACTTCAAGCGGCCGCCAGAATACGCTTTGCTTCGGAGAACCTTGGTAAAGAGTGCGGGTATCGCTTTCAGGGCGCTTCGAACGCCAAGACGAATCCCTGTACTTGAGGACTGTGATCTCGTACACATGGGAGCTGCCGTTGTACCTGTAACTAGCAGACCATGGGTAGTAACAGTTGAGTACGCATCTGCCTTCTATTCCTTCGACGACGATTGGTTCCGGAATAGCCTGATGCGACGAGGTCTGATGCGTGCCTTGAGGGGAAAGAAGTGCAGTGGAATCTTAGCATACTCGAATGCTGCTGTCAACTCACTAAGGTTCAGTTTGGGGGATTCGTTTGATGAGATATCGTCAAAGGTCAGAGTAATACATCATGCAATCTCACCCAAATATCTCTCAGGCAACAAGGGTCACAGCAAGGGAGAACCGCGAAAGATTCTCTTTGTCGGCAACAACTTTTTCGACAAGGGGGGGCGGGAACTCTTTCTCGCTTACAAAGAATTGCGGAAATCCTTTGACGTAGAGCTTACACTCGTGACTTCTGTGCCAAAGCGTCACGAACGGCTTTTTGAGGGGATCCGGAGCGAAATCGAGAGAGAACCAGGGGTCAGCCTTCTGATGGGGGGAATTTCAAAGCAGGAGTTGTGGCAAAAACACTACGCCACTGCAAGTATATTCTGCCTGCCAACCTATGTGGATACATACCCATTCGTGCTCCTTGAGGCAATGGCCAATGGGATACCGATAGTCACAACGAACGTCTGTGCAATTCCAGAGATGGTGTCCCATGGAAATACAAGCATTCTTGTCGACGCTCCGATATCATACTATGATCATGATAGTGGCATCAGGTCGGAGGGCAGCGTCCGCAGATATGAAAAAGCGATATTCGATTCCGTTGCCTTCTCTGGCGTGGTCGCTGAACTACAGAAGTCATTGTCAAGACTTCTTGAGGACGATTCCTTGAGGAAACGACTTGGGGACAATGGTTATTATGAAGCGAGCCAGGGCAAGTTCTCGGTGCCGTCGAGGAATCAGCAGTTGCTCGAGTTCTACCGTGACGCATTAGAACGCTAGGAACCTGATTGACAATAGTGTTTTCTGCAGAGAACACACCTACGTAATTGTCGCAGATGGAGATTAGAAATGCATGGCGATCAAAGCGCCCTCTTCGAGGCAATGGCGCATATCATATATCGACAGCCTGGCAGAATGGTTTCGAAAACGTTGTAGAGTCTAAGCATAGCATGGTTTGTCGACATAGTGTCAAACATGCATGCACCGGATGACGATCCTTCTGAGACTTGGTTTGCTGGATAAGCCGCTGCGTGAAGCTTTAGGACATCTAGCATGAAACCAGAACGACGAAGCATTTGCTTAATCTCCTGTCGGGTATACTCTCTGACGTGACCTGTGCACACTAGTCGACCTGATTTCTCAACTCTGTCCTCCTGAGACATCCATCTATTTATTGGGAAGTATATGCTCAATCCCATAAGCGATTTCAGCCGGTTTCTTAAGCAAACTTGATTTTCTGTGACTATCGAGAGAACTCCTCCAGGGGCAAGTACACGGTGCGCTTCCCGCAAGACTCTCAATGGGTCGTGGAGATGCTCAATGACATTATGAAGAAGAACGATGTCAAAAGACTCGGCAAGAAATGGTAGGCCGCGATCGTCGATATCAGAACGCACGAAATAGATGTCGCTATCTTTGTTGTTCAAATCGCTTGACATGTCGATCCCCACGAGTGCGGATGAGCCTAAAGATTTCATGGCCTTAAGATCGCATGCACCTGGCCCACAGCCGAGGTCAAGTATGCGTCCAGGTCTATGAGCTGCAGATGATAAATAACGAGAAATATCAATCCGATACGGACGTGTTGACAGTTGATCTTGGTGAGGAATTTGCGGATGCGGTTCATTCATAATTCCAGGTTCGGTCGGCATTGTTCTTCCTGAGTAGAAATCAACATGCTCGTATTTTACCTTTAACTGCACGAATTCCAGTGGAAGCATAATCCGAGAAGATGTCCTCTATAAGAATCGATTTTCAGAGTAGAAATAAGGTTTTCCGAAGGTATCTCATACGATTCTTGCAGTGTGTGTGCAACTGCAAATGATGGATGCTTCGCATTGGCTAGGAATTCTCAAAGACAGATTCTGATGGATTAATATGCGTGCTATCTGATTGACTCAGAGTTGAAGCCATTACTGTCCTCGCGCAATTCTAACTGATAGGATGTATGAAGCTGCGAAAATACTGACTGTACATTTTACCGATGTCACCGACATTGAAGGCGCAAATAAAGCGAAACTGTGCGTGAACGGGAATTGACGGCCCTCGGTCATGAATGCAATAGAGACAACTATGAAGCATAGGCAATCATCAATCTAGCACTTCATCGACCATAATATATAAGAGTCACGGAGATATGAATCTGGCGCAAAAAGTAGAGTGCTCTCCAATGAAGATTCTAATAGTGTGTGGAACCGAAATCACAAGAATCGGTGGAGCTTATTTAGCCATCGGTGAGGTTGCAAGGAGACTCGTCACGGGTGGGGATGATTGCACAGTCATTTCCATCAACCCAGGAGGACTTCCCAGCGAGGAACTGATTAATGGCATCCACATTGTCAGAGTGAAATCGCCTATCAGCAAATACTCTCTCGATATCTCCCCTGAGTTCGGCTACAGATTCGTGAATATTGTTAGGAAAAACGATGCACTAGATATCATCCATTTACATGGCTACAATACACTCTTGACCCATGAAATGGCTCTATTGTGTAGAATCCAATCTAGAGATTTCGTCTTCACTCCTCACTACAGCCCATTTGCTCACACGCATCCAATTGGTGCAGGGGCGTTTGCAATGGGCAAACCAATTGGAAAGCTAACCTTCAGATTCGCCAACCGAGTGATATGTATCTCCCGATTTGAATCGGAAATCGTGAGAAAGGATTTCGGAGTGCCTAAAGACAAAATATTGGTCATCCCGAACGGAGTGAGTTTCATTCACGAAAGGAAGGTGCAGGGATTGGGTTCTGCAGACGACAAGTGTGTCCAATTGCTTTACGTAGGATATCTGCTTAGACTCAAGGGAATTCAGCATATCATGGCAGCTATCCATATTCTGAAGCATCACCGAAAGCAAGATGCGGTCTTGAGAATTGTTGGATCGGGCATACACGAGGCGTGGCTAAGGCGAATATCGAGAGAACTTGATATCGTTGATAATGTCGAATGGCTTGGGGAACTCCGCGGAGAGTCGCTAAATAACGAATACAGGAATGCAGACGTCTTTCTTCTGCTCTCTGAGACAGAGAACTATGGCACGGTAGTCGCGGAAGCACTCTCCAATGGTACACCTTGTGTAGTCACCACGAATAGTGCATTGAAGGAATTCACCAATGAGCAAGGGTGTTATGGAATCGGAGATCCATCCGATGCAGAAAAGGTGACAGATCTTATACTCGAGATAGTGAGATGCGGACGTGGAGTAGGTCCTCTCACAGGAAGCATCCAGACTTGGGATACCGTTAGCAGATCAATCCGAGAGGCATATAGTCAGGTCATATCCGAGTCGTGGCATCGCAAGAAATCATGATACCTAGACGAGTGGACATCTGTGGGAAGACTAACATGCCGATCAAATCTTGCACTGAGTCATCGACTGCGATAGTTGACATTCACTGTTGCTCGAGATAGTAAATGTCTTCGCTAGAATATATCTACATAAACTAAATTAGAGAATATTGCCGAAAGAACCAAGAAGAAGGCAACAGAGTCCGCAACCTTCGGGAGGTGTGAATGAGCACAGAAGTCGGTACAGCCTGGGAGAGCCGACTGCATTTGCTGCGTAGAGTCGACCTTGAGAATGACCCTGGGTCTGCGTGGAGACAGGGAACATAGAATGCACAATCATTTTGTGTAGAAGAACGATACCCTTCAAGAGAACGATAAGAATATGAAATCGCCTTTTGTCTATCCCACTATTGAATTTCCCAAGACTTCAGGTAGCTATTCCCCCTTGATGAAATTATGCAGGACAATGAGGGGGATGGGGGGAATGGTAATGGTGATTCCAGAGACCGATGGGAGAGCCAATCCATGAAACTTCAAATCACTTCACCCAGCTCTTATGGTTCGAGACGATTCCTGATCATGCTTGCCTCTGCACATCTCGCTGTGATTGGTTCAGTTGCGTTTGACCACATAATCCATGATGATTTCTCATCGCTGATACGAGCGCTCATCGCCTCCCTATTCATGCTTACTGTTCCAGGAATTCTAGTCATAAGAATCCTGCGGATTTCATTAAGACCCCTGGACACAGGGATCTATTCGGTGGGAATCAGCCTGGCCTTCACAATGCTCATCGGCGTATCATTGAACTCCATACTTCCTATGTTTGGAGACGAACACCCCTTGAGAGAGGATGTCGTCCTCACCGCATTCGTATGCACAACTCTGCTATTGAGCGCAATTGCATATTTCAGAATCAGATTCGACCGTGAAGAAGAAGAGAAGGTGGAAATGGAAATTCCTTTGGGGATTGTCTCTTACTTACTTCTATTGATTGTTGCTAGTATCTTGGGTACGATATACGTCAACGATTATGGCAGCTCATCGTTTGCACTCATCTTTCTTGTTCTGGTTTGCATGGTTCCAGTTCTTGTGGCACTCAAGAAGATACCCGCGCCCCTATATCCAGCGACTATTGCAGCGTGCGGAGTCGCACTGTTGTTCTACAAGGCATTGATATCTCAGTATCTCACTGGTTGTGATATTAATGGCGAATACGAAGTCTCCAACATGGTATTGAAGAATTCGTTCTGGCAAGCCGATACATCGAGAAGTTTGAATTCCATATTGAGCACAAGCATTCTCGCCCCCGGCCTTACCGAAGTGACCGGCATTCCTCTGATGTGGGTTTACAAGGCAGTTTATCCCATTCTGTACTCACTTGTACCAGTTGGTCTGTATAGATTGTGTTCGCCCATGGTTGGCAAGAACATAGCGTTCTTCTCGGCCTTTCTTCTAATGTCGACTTTTGTTTTCATTCAGGTAATGACAGACCTCCCTCGTCAGGAAATCGCAGAGATATTCGTGATTCTCTTGATGATACAGCTGTTCAGTGATAACATGCGGGGGACAAATAGAGCAATCGTTTCTTTAATCTGCATCGGATCTTTGATTGTCTCTCACTATGCAGCTTCCATTGTATTTGCGATCATGATAGTGTGGTCATGGGGATACCTGAGGGTCCGTCAATCCGGGAACCAATCGACCACTCCCATCTCTGGAAGACTTGTCGCAACATACCTGGTGCTATTATTCGCATGGTTCTCCACCGTGGCGAGTTCAAATATCTTCAACACTATAGTTGACTTTGGGCAGTGGATGTGGAGTGGCATATCTACTGATTTCCTCACGAGGCAATCATCACAGATTGTGAATATCGCCGTGAAAAAAATCTTGCCAATGCATGAGGTGACGAAATATCTCCTTTTACTATCAGAGGTTCTGGCAATGATTGGAATCTGGATGGTTCTGGTTAGAAGGAATAGATACCGCATTACGAGATCCTTCAGTGCGTTCGCACTCTCCAGCGTGGCTTTGCTTCTAGTCTGTGTGGTTGTACCGTATTTCGCAGCCACGATGAATTTCATGCGCCTATATCAGTTTAGCCTCCTAGGTCTCGCACCCTTCTTTGTCTTGGGATTCATGCTGGCGAAAAAAGGAAGGAATCCTTCACTCGGTGCGGCGGGGAGTATCGTTGTTGCGGTCTTTTTATCTGTGTTGTTACTCTTCAATTCAGGTTTCGTTTATGAAATCGCAGGAGAGACATCGAACATTTCGCTTGACGCCGAAATGGATTACCCGCGCTTCGTAACACAAGAGATGCTCTCAGCAGAATGGCTCAGCAATAACCGCGATAAGGAAGGGCATGTCTATGTTGATGACTATAGGTGGTTTCTACTTTTTTCATTGGGCGTCAATGCGTCTACATTCGCGGACAGTGAGGGATCCTTCCATCCCAACGCCGAGTCTTACGCCTACCTCGGAAAGGAGAATGTGGTTAACAACAATATTGTACTTACAAATTGGACGATAAGAAACTCCCCGACCCTTGAGTCGTGGACACTTACTGACACGGATGTGGCTTCAGTACTCGCGGCCTCTGACAGGATTTTTGACAATGGAGCATCAGTCGTTTTTGTGACCCACGGGCAATAGTCAGCCGCAGGGGGCTTATGTTACCATAAGGGAAGTTCAATAATGTGATCAGCCTATGAGGGGAAAAGGTGCTGCGATGGAATTTCGCGACATGACGGCGCGCAACATGGGTTGGATAGCACTCTCTCAATTTGTGACAGTGGGCGTGTACCAATTAGTTTTGTTATTCCTTGCTACACTTCTGTCTCCTCAGGATTTTGGGGTCTATGCCGCTTGTACAATCGTTAGCGCTTTACTCTTACAGATGACCACATTAGGGCTAGATTATGCGGTAATTCGCTCGAATGATTCTTGGGCAAAGGTAATCTCAACAGGTACACTTCTCAGAGTCCTGTTTTCAGTAAGCGGTATTGTGATAGTCGCGGTATTTTCCGAGGAAATCTCAGCGCTTTTCGGATTGAGTGGTTTCGGTATTACGATTATTGTTGCATCTCTTACGGTAATCTTGTCCGCAATTTCGTTCCCTCCCCAAATGGATTTGACGAAGAGCCTTCAGTTTCGAAAACTATCTATTTCGAGGATGATTTCATCCGTTGTCTGGTGTGTATTAGCGGTTTCACTCACATACTTAGGTTTCTCATACTGGTCATTGGTCCTCTCCCTGATCCCGTCACAAATCTCCGGATTGGCAGTGCTCTACTTGCAGTCTCCACAAAGATCGACCAGAGAAGTAAGTGCAAAAGTGGCGCGCGATCTGCTGAAGTTCGGCGGAGTGACTTCCCTTGGGCTTCTCCTTGCAGCGTTTTCTGTAAGCATCGACAAGATAATTGTCGGCTCGATTCTCGGATCTGCTAGCTTGGGAATATACTGGGCAATGTTTCAATATGGGAATCTGGCTCCATCATGGCTCACGGGAGTAATCAACACGGTAATGTTTCCCACGTATGTTAGGTTGGACGGTCAGCCTGCTGCCCTTCGGAAAGCGTATACAGAAACACTTCGATACGCATCAGAGTTCGCGGGGCTTTTTTCATTTGGAATTGCAGGGGCAAGTCCACTCTTTGTGGGTGCGATATTGGGAGAGGAATGGAGCGATGGTGTAATGATTCTATCGATTCTAGCAATAGCCGGTTATTTTACCGCTCTAACATCTCCAGCTGGAAACGTGTTTGTCTCGCAAAGAAAACCACAGCTGCTCTATCAGATTGCCCTGGCATTCTTAATTCCGTTGGTTATTTTTCTGATTATTTTCACGAATCTCTATGGACTAATTGGTGCATCCGTTGTCATTCTATCGCATGCGACAATCATGTGCATATACGTAATCCATAAAAGTGGTAGACTCTTGACAATCAATACTTCGGAAATTCTCAAAGGGGTTGCTCCATCTGCCATCGCGGGTATTGCCACAGCAACCTGCCTGTATCTGCTGTCATTCGAACTCGAGCACTCGATATTCTCCCTGGTCATTGCGATTATCATCGGAATTGCCGTTTACTCTCTCTTGGCTACCGCGCTATCTAGAGGAAGATTCGTGAAGGATGTCGAAGAAGGTATAAGAGTCATCAAAATGAAGCGAGTATGATATATCGAGAATCTGAGAAAGACGTCGGTGTCACATTTAGGGCGAGGAATAGTACATAGCGTGAGGTTGTACTGCACTATAGCTTAACTTTCAAACGGAATGATCAGTTTCTCGACCTCACCTTCAAATAATCTCTAGGTCATCCATCAACTTGCGTGCTATTGACTTGCTTTCGTGTTTTAGTATCATTTTCTGCGAGGCTCTGACTAGAGAATCCCGCAATACGAATGAGTCCCTTACCTCCTCGATTGCCCTAGCAATATACTCGGATCCTCTTTGTGTAACTACCTTCGCATAGCCATCCTCATTAGCTCTTCGTGTGAACGCATAGTCGGGTGACCCATAGACAATGATTGGGCGTTGAGCGAGCCAGTAGTCGGTAACCTTTGTTGGGAAGATTGAGACAAGGTCCTTACGATGCTTAGACATGAAACTCATTGGAAGGAAGAGAATATCACAATCAGCAAGCAGGTCAAGAACCTCGTCTCGGGATCCATAGGTATGAGCAGTTTCTATCTCCTGAAGTACTCCCATGTCTCTGAGCCGCCCGATGGACCATTGTGTTGTAGCAAAATGCAGCTCGAATCCCCCCTTGAGGAGGTTTTTTGCCGCAACCAGCTCCTTTATTGCATCCTCATTCGTTGCGTATATCATGCCAGCGAATCCAACCTTGAGGAGAGCGGATCTACGCTCGATGCTTGGATGACGAATTGAAGATGAATCGATGCCGTGAGGCAAAGTCTCAGTTCGAAATCCCTTGGATTGGTAATATTCATTCATACAATCGCTAATCGAGTATACCTTAGCGGAACACCTGAAAGTCAGATACTCAATAATCCTTGAGATTTGTTTCTCAACGGGAAGTGTCGCAGTTTCTTCAATACAATCATGTAGATACACAAATAGTTTGACTCTCAGCAATTTTGATAGGAGAATTGACACCAACAGGAAATCCGGTGACGGAAAGATGCCAAGTATGTTGTTTATCTGAACTTTCGTACTCCTTAGCCGGTGCAATATTAGGAAAGCAGTCAAAGGTACCAGGAACAAACGAAATGCTCCTGCAAAATTGGTTGCTGGCTTTATTGTTCGCAACCTCAGTTGACGGTCGTCTCTTGATGTGCTAGGACTATCGCCAAGTGTAACTAGCATTGCAGAATCCGGAGGGAAGTGCCTAAGCAATTCGAACATCACAGTAGCCGTTCCCGATATCTTAGGAGGGGCTGAAGCAGAGAGCACAAGGGATACTTTCGGGGAGAACGATTCGACAATCTGTGAGATCTAATCAGCTCCTACTTGATAGTGGCCAACCAATTACCGGGACGGACATATAAGAGTTGCTCAAACGATGCATTGTATTAGGAACCCCTGGTTCCCGAAGTGCATGAGTGTGAGATTACAGCATAGTGTGCCATATACTCATCCACTTCCCTACTAAGAATGATGACCCTCCGGCTAAAACAATTATTCTGGGCCATATGTGATAATTAGGATGAATAATGGGCTTCTACTTTCCGACTGCTTTGTACACGAGCCCGATGCGCTCGACCGCTTCCCTGCTGAATAAGTTCCTAGTGTCAACGATAGCCTTGACGCGTTTCCCGCACAATCCCTTTGGAGTCAGAGCAGCGAACTCAGAATGATCCGTAACGAATACGAGGCAGTCCGACTGGTCCATGACCAATCTCATCGGGACAGACTTGAACACGCCAACATGTGTCTCGATGGAACTGGCCTTTGGGTCGTGCACTATGACCCTTTTGACACATTTTGTGAGCTCCTCGATTATTCCCGCTGCCGGCGACTCCCTCGTATCGGAGATGTTCTTCTTGTAGGAAAGCCCCATGACAGCCACTGTCGCCTTGTCAGCCGGGATTCCCGCCTTCCTCAGGGCGGCCATCGTCAGGTTCACCGTGTGGTTCTTCATGAACTCGTTGACCTCGTGGCTTAGCTCTATGAACCTCGGCACGAACCCGAACTGCTTCGCCTTGTAGGACATGTACAGCGGGTCCAGTGGTATGCAGTGCCCGCCTACGCCAGGTCCGGGGTAATGAGGCATGAACCCGAAGGGTTTCGTAGACGCGGCCTTCACGACCTCCCACGTGTCGATGCCCATACGCTCGAATATTAGGGCCATCTCGTTTATCAACGCTATGTTCACCCCTCGGAAGATGTTCTCGAGTATCTTGACGGCTTCCGCGGAGGCGCAGTCAGGCACGACCACTATGCCAGCTTCGACTACCGATGAGTACAGGGCAGTTGCGAGTTCCGCCGATCGCACATCCACCCCGCCAACGACCTTTGGAGTGTTCCTGATGTTGTATTTCTTGTTGCCAGGATCGACTCTCTCAGGGGAGAACGCGAGCGCTACGTCCTTGCCGGGCTTGAACCCCGCATCCCTGATCGCTTTGCCGAGGAACTCATCGGTTGTGCCCGGGTAGCTCGTGCTCTCGAGAACGACAAGCATTCCTTTCCTGACCACTTTCTTAACTATGTCGGCCGAGTCCCGCACGTACGACAGGTCCGGATTCCCACGCCCGTCGAGTGGTGTCGGCACGCAGATGATGATGCAATCGCACTCTCGCAGTTGCGAATCCTTCTGGATGACCTTGAGATTCTTTCCGAGCTTCTTCTTCAGCTCAGAGCTCGGCACATCGTCGGTGTAGGACTTGCCCTGCCTCAGCAACTTGCACTTCTTCGGGTCGGCATCATATCCAACGACTTGAAATTTATCGGAGAAGACCATTGCGAGCGGCAGGCCGACATATCCGAGACCGATGATACCTATTTTGGCGGTCCCGTTCTTGATCTTCGAAAGCGCGACGGAGTCACTATTGTTATTACATGCCATGCATTCACATCCATAGGGCGAGCAGGGTGGCGGTTTCGCCCCAAGTCCTCTTGCCCAGTCCCGTGATGCCCGCGAAGGGTACACCATATCTACTTTAACAGTTTTTCTCTATGACGCTCCAATAGCATCCAATCCTCGCCCACCCAACGACAGATGCTCTGTCCTCAAAAAGGTGTGAAACGACCTTGAATCCGAATCGATAAGAAGACTCAAAGCCAATGTCCTTTCCTCCAGC
>Ga0315291_10005532_pt1 | contig 15829 bp, 24 predicted proteins | sample YL17G12_20_MG_FD_203070 | JGI IMG/M metagenome (GOLD analysis project Ga0315291, IMG submission 203070) | Sediment microbial communities from Yellowstone Lake, YNP, Wyoming, USA - YL17G12_20 | ecosystem: Environmental > Aquatic > Freshwater > Lake > Sediment | place: USA: Wyoming | collected...
GTGGGGGAACGCTCGGCTACTTCCAGCCAAAGGAACTTATCAAGCTCCGTCATATTGCAGATGAGCACGTCCTCGCCCATGAGATAGGGCATAAACTCGACTTGGAACTTGGTCTTCAGCAGAAATTTCTCAAATACGCAGATGCCGATACCCGCAAAGCCATCAATGCAGAACTCCGCACCGTCGCCGATATGCGTCAGGCGCGGCCCGCTTACGCTCGTAAAGGCGAAGAGAAAATTGCAGAGATGATCGGAGCGTACGTCTCTTCTCCTGAACTCTTAAAGCGTCATGCTCCGACGGTAACGAGAGTACTTGAAGACCTGATCCAAACAACGCCGGAACTCAAACCCCTTTCTGATATTCGGCGCACGTTGGAACTTGAGGTCGCCAAGAAATCGGACACTATCTTCCGACCGTCAAAGTTTCAGCCGCCGAATACCATTATGACCTTCGAGGATGGCCAACGCAAGTACTGGGAGGTTCCCAAAGACCTTGAAAAAGCCATGAAAGGTCTTCGTCCCCAGGAAATGGGGATCATCTCCAAACTGCTCAATTTCCCGACGAAAATACTCCGTGCCGGTGCAACACTCACCCCAGAATTCATCGGACGCAATCCCGTGCGGGATCAATTCTCAGCGTACGTATTTTCAAAGCACGGATATATTCCGGGAGTTGATCTTGTCCGGGGTTTATTCGAGTACGTAAAGAGGGGAGACCTCTACAAAGAATTTGAAGCCTCTGGTGCAGCGCATTCGATGTTCGTCTCTATCGACCGTGCGAGCACTCAGGCGACTCTGGAGGACGTACTTGGTGTTCCGGTCTGGAAACGTGGCCTAAAGAACATCGTTAATCCGCTTAAAGCGCTCCAAATCTTAAGCGAGGCGATGGAGAAGGGTACGCGTCTTGGTGCGTATGCCAACGTTCGGCGCAAGGGATTGAGTGCAACCGAAGCTATGACCGAAGCGAGAGAGATTACACTTGATTTTTCCCGCGCTGGCACTCAAGGCAAGATGATAAACACTGCGATTGCGTTCTGGAACGCAAACGTGCAAGGGATGGATAAGTTGGGTCGCGCCTTCAAAGAACGACCCATGCAGACATCGCTCAAGATCGCGACAAGCATCACACTTCCAAGTATCGGCCTGTGGTGCCTCAATCACGACGATCCTGAGTACAAGGAAATCCCGCAATGGCAAAAAGACTTGTTCTGGCTGGTGAAGATACCTGGAGCAGATGGGAAGTCGAGCACCTGGTTACGAATTCCGAAACCGTTTGAACTTGGAGTGTTATTCGGAAGCGGAGCGGAACACGTTCTCGATTTCATCGACAGCAAAGATCCGAAGGCTCTTAGCTCTGTTCTGGGAGCGATATGGTCGGCAGCAACGCCGGGACTCCTACCAACTGCGATTGTTCCACCCCTGGAGAATTACTTCAACAAGGATATGTTCCGCGGTCGAGCGATCGTACCGCAAAGCAAGGAAGACCTGCCGCCGGAATTCCAATACGGCGACTTCACCAGTGAGTCAATGAAAAGCCTGGGTAAGCTGATTGGCGAATCTCCGGCAAAGATAGAACATCTCATTACTGGTTATGGAGCGGGGTTGGGAAAACTTGCACTCGACCTCTCTGACCAAATACTTGCCGGAACAGGAATCACAATCGCCCCGGCAAGGCAGACTGGATCGTTGAGCGACGTACCGGGCTTGCGTGCTTTTGTTGCTCGTGAACCTATCGGCAGCCAAACTGAAAGCTACCAGAGATTCTATGAACTCTACAAAATGGCGACAGGTGCGAAGCGGGCGGTCACGCAGTTGCAAAAAGAGGGAAGAGGCGCGGAGGTAAAGGCATTCGTCGAAAATCATCCGGAATACTTTCTTGCCCCGCGCTTGCAGGAGATTGCGACGAAATTCCGGCAACTGCACGAGACAAAGACGAGAATCGGGATGTCAAATAAATTGACTCCAGATGAGAAGCAGGATAAGACAAGGAAGATCGACCAGATTGTTACGCAAACAGCGCAGAACCTTATCGTTTCTTCTGAAGCCACGGTGAAATGGCGGAGCCGCCAAATAAAATAACAATGAGCATGAAGATCATAACGGGAACAGTCGCGATCATCAGGTAGGTTTCTCCATTTTCACCCGAATAAAAGGGCATGAAGGCAATCAACAGAAAGAAGCAAATCCCGAACAAATAGATGTGAAAATTCTCGGCCAACTTAGAAGGGATGCGAATTCGTTCAAGTAGGTTATTCATAGGTCGAGACTTTAGTTGGATGCGTTGAGGGCAATGTTCATCACCGACACACTACACTGATATGCCGGAGCGGTAACGATCTTTGCGAACTGGAATTGCAGCGAGAACCCGAACGACTGATTTTTGAAATACGAAGATGGAATTTGAATCACCTGGCTCGAACTGAGCGACATTGAAAAGCGAGAGATCTGAGATGTTCCACTGTAAACGGAAAAAAGGCTGCCATCAGGTACATTTTGAGGCAGAACAGAAAATGAAAGCGTCGCGGTCGTGGCTCTCCGGATATCGTGGAATATCGAATTCTCAAGCTCTACGATCGTAGTGTAACTGACGGGACTGAATGGTCCAGAAAATGAAAATGATAAACTTCCATTCGAATACAAAGGCACGGCGCTCCCGCGAACTGTCCAATCATGCGGCCCTGGGACGTAACTGTATGAGAATTTCTCAGCCACAACGGGAGTTTCAGCCTTCGGATCGGTAGCGGCAACAGGATCCCGTTTTTTGAGCAGGAACAAAGAAGGACGAAGAACAGAATAGCGAAGATGGTCGCCTGACGATTCACATTTCAAAGCTACTGTGATAGTGCCGGATTGTCAAGTGAATAGTTTAGCAATCGCTCAAGTGCAACGACATCATAGAGAAAAAGGCATAACACCGAGGCAATGACATGAAGAAAAACGACCTGATGCAGATTGAGCTCACAGTCACAAAAGCTCTGGCGCCAATTATCAAACTTGTAGACAAACATGAAACCGCTATCGAAGATGAGCAAACTGATCTTAAAGGTCGTGTCCAACGCACGGAGATCGTATCGCCAGCCTGGAAAAATTTCAAGTCGAGATAAAGACCAAGATGGCGATGATTAGCACCATTGCGGGAGCTGCGGGTTCTGCTATCGTTCTCTATGCAAAATCACTATTCACTTCAAAATAGGAGGGTACCATGGATCTCTTCACATCCGAGCAACTTCAAGCTCTTCTGATCGTCGCCGTAATAACGACGTTTGTCGTTTCAGCGATCAACACGTACCAGACAAAAATCGGCGGCAAATGGTTGACAGCGATCATTGCCCTGCTGATTACTTTTCTGCGGACCACGTTCACCGCGTCAATGTCATTCGCTGACTGGCAGGGAACATTGACAAACATTCTTCTGACAACGGCCTTCGCTATTCTCTTCTGGACATATCTCGGCCAGCACACGGTCGACAAAGTCTTCGGTTGGCTCAAGAAGAAGATTGCGGAGAAGTATGGCACTGCGAACAACACAGCAGGAGGCGCTGGCGGGTGAAAGCGTTAGAGGTCGTCATACAAACGATCATTGTCTGTACTGCGATGGTCTCAGCGGGCTTAGTAACGCGCTGGTGGTACTTCGGTGCGAGTTATCCTGCCGATTTCATTATCTGCTACAACGCTGCGCTCGGCAACTTTGACCCGCTGCAGACCGGAAATATGTGGCTCTGGAAACCCTGGGTCGCGGTGATCTTTAAGCCGTTTCTCTGGACCGACCTTTTCCGCGCGGCGATGATCTTCGCCGGCATTCAAACGATCTGCTTCATGCTACTCGCTCACAAAATGATGGAGGTTCGCTTTGGCTGGATTCTTGTTCTGGTGGCAATCCCATCTTTCGAGAGTCTTCTCAAGGTGGGAAACATTCAAATCTCGCTTTGCCTGGCAGCGATTTACCCGGTCCCGGCACTTCTGGCTATATTGGTCAAGCCTCATCATGCTTTTTTTGCTCTTTGCTTGGCCATCGCAGAGCGTCATAGATTACGGACTGAACAAGGGAAATGTACTCGGAAGAAGTGAGAATCTGATCTTCATTCTGCCGTTGTACTATATTTTCGCAAAGAAGACGAAGAAGAGGAAACAATGACCATTCATCGAGATCAGGTTTGGCAACTGACGAAAATGCTGTGCGCGCAGAGAAGCATTGATCCCTGGCTGCAAATGGCATTCAACGAGCAGGAGGGTGAGAAGGACAAAACCAATCCGCTCCTTTACCGCCCGGATGTCACCCGTCTCGAACAGAACTACTATAGGCGTTACATCGTTGCTATGAACTATGCAACCACAACAGAAGGGCTCCTTGCCATGTCCTGGGGTATCCGTCAGATGATGGGAGAGTCCTTAAGAGAAATCGGTTGGTTCGCCGCGAACCTTGCCCGACAGAATGACGCCTACCGTGCGACCTATAACAACGATCCTATGCACTACCTGGGGATTGTGGACTCGCTCAACCGTTATTGCGTCGAGCCGTCGGAGCAGATCGCGACGGGAATCGACTGGTACTTGAAAAAGCTGAAGGCGGCCGGGGGAGACCAGGACAAGGCGATTCTCTACTACAACGGCGGTGGCCGACCCGGTTACAAGGACGAACTGCTTGCACGAATCCCGAAGTTGCAATCCATCTATTCCATTTGACTGTCAAGAGGGGAAATCTATGTTCACAACTACCGATCGCAAAATTATCGCGGGATTGCTCGTTTTGGTCGTCGGAGGACTCATTGCGTTCAATGTTTATCGACACCAAAAGGAGGCTGAAAAAATCGCTGCACAGAACGAGCTGGCAAGGTTAATTCCGCTGCAGGTGATTAACGATAGCCTGAACTTCAAGTTCGTTCGCGTATCGTCAAATTTAAGCGACGAAATTGCGAAGACTTCTCAGCTCCGGAAACTACTCGCGCAGCGTGACGAAAAGATTCTAATGCTCGCCTCTGTTCCGTTTGTGGCAAAGGTCGAGTCTGTCTACATTACTCTGCAACATCGACCAGGCCAACTGGCTGCATTCTTTGACACGACGTCCGAGTGGTGGAGTTTGTCCGGATTTATCGACACGAGTTCGATCATCGTCACAGCGTTCGAGGCGAGGGACTCGCTCACGATCGCAGTCACCAGGTCGGTTGATGATCTTCTCTACGGCTACGTTCAGAATCATTCTCCATTCGTTAAGGTGAAGAATGCTGACTTCGTGATCGACGCCGGCCAGTTTATCGACAAGCCTTCGCCTTTGTGGAAATATGCAGCAATAGGGGAGGCTGTGCTGCTCGTGTTGAAGTTTTTGAAATGACGGCCAGGACGTAGCGCAGGGCACCTTGAGGCTCCAGTCTGAGAAGCCGGATGTTCCAGAGGGATAGAAAAGGCTTCATGGTCAACATTGGCACGGAATATGATAAGTGTTTGTGATCTATCTCACGCGCACGAATTCACTTGACAATGAATGCGCCTTACGCGACCTTGATACCGTCGATCAGGCACTCTCTCGATGAACCCCTCAAAACATATTACATTCGCTTGCAAGTCGTTGTAGGCAAAGCGATCCAATATAATATGTAGCGAGTAAATCAAATAGAGAGAGATTCAGTCTAAGGGACTGAACAAGTTTAGATTCACTTGATCCCTGATCGACGTAAGAATCGTCGGTCGGGGATTTTTTTATGTACCTCACTCAACAAGTTCAGTCTCTCATAGTGAACCGATTCAATTCTCCCATCTGGACGCAAAGTAGTTTTTTTTGCGCCTTACAATCAACCCCAAAGAATTCCTATGAAATCTCCGAAGAGGGAAAAAGTTGTCCTACCTAAAGGGACAGCGCCAATGACGATCATGGGAAAAACCATCTGGAAAGAAATGTGCAGACGGGCCGGAGCGGGCGGTATCGTTCATGTGTTGCAGCACTACGCCGACAATGTTCTGCCATTGGGACCGAAGACGTTGCTGCGGCGTTTGAACGACGACAACTGGACGCTCAAGGAGCTCGTCATGCTCCAGCAGGATTTGAAATCTGATCTTCTTCAAAGCTACATCAACACACAATTCACAGAAGCGGTCAACTCATAAAGAGAAGGGAGTCAGGCTATGGGTATCCGATTCGTAACACTCCGCTGCGTCATGGACAACATTCCCTGCGAATGTTGTGATGGCCAGGTCCGAGCACACGTCGAGGGACACCTGTTTGACGGAGGTTTTCGGATTCACATTGTAACAAACTGCAAGACCGGTAAGGAAATGGTTCTTAGCGACTCGCAGCGTATTCACATCGAAACGACTGCAGCCAAAGAGTACCAGCATACCGTCATGGAGCTCGCCGATCGAGCTGCTGCTTAACTCACACAATTCACGAAAGGATGGAGACTATGTCACAGGCAAGAACACAACCCGAAATACTCGACGAACACGAAGGAATCCGCCACATCCCCAAGTCGGCGCTTCCGCTTCCAATGGTATCGCTCTCAAAAGTCGAGATCGTCGAGAAGGTCGATAACTGGCTGAACGATTCGCTCGAAGACTACAACGCGAGCGAAGTGTATGTGTTGCTGAAACAGATGGAAGAGGCAGTCACAGTAGCGATCGACAAGACGAAGAAGGTCGCCTTCGAGTCGATCGGTAAGCAGTTCGGCGGCCAGCTCTCCGGCCAGGTGCTCGGTCACGGCGTCAAGCTGTCATATCCGAAGAAGTGGACCTATTCGGACGCTCTCACCGCTCTTGCTATCCGGCAGAAGGCGGAGTTGGAGATAGCACAGAAGATTGAACAGGCCAACGGCACGGCCAAGCAGGAAACGCAACTGGGCCGGATCACTGTCACGCTTCGACCAGGAGGGAACTGACCATGAACGGACCGCTCACAAATCGAGGCGTTATCTACGCCAAAATGCTTCTTGTGATGGCCGAGGTTGGAGCTATCACAAAGTCGAAGACCAACAAACAACAGGGTTATAGCTTCCGAGGGATCGACGACGTGTACAAATGCTTCTATCCGCTCTTCGTGAAACACGGGATCTTCTGCGTCCCGAAGATCATCGATAACAAGCGCGAAGAGCGAGAGTCGAAGGCCGGCGGCACGTTGCTCTCGACGATCCTCACGATGGAGTACACGTTTTTCGCCGACGATGGTTCCAGCGTCACGGCCCAAGTGCTCGGCGAGGGAATGGATTCCGGCGACAAGTCGGCAGCGAAGGCCATGTCGGTCGCTCACAAGATGGCCTTCTTTCAAATGTTCGTCATTCCCACGGAAGAACTCGTCGACGGCGATCACGAGTCGCCACAAGCCGGCAAGAAGATGGATACCGGGATTATAGGGAAGTTAAAGAACGAATCGGGATATCACAGAGAGGACTCCAATCTCCGTCGAGCTCCCGTCGAAAGAGCACCAGTCACAAAGCCGCAACCGGTTCCGCCGAAGCCAGCGGTCGACCTGGGAGAGACGGTCGTTCCGTTCGGAGCCGAGCGAGTTGCGATTAAAACACTCGACCGCAAATCGCTCACTCGAAAGATAGACTGGGCGAAGGGCAAGGATCAGTACAAGGACTTCGTCGACAAGGCGCAGCGGTTCCTTCGAGACGACGGACTCTCTCAGATCTTCGGCGAAGAGCCGGTCCCGCTCGACAAACAGGGACGCGTATATATGAGCCGGGTAAGTTAATGCGCGTAATCAATCTAACGAATCAGACATTCGGCAGATTGACGGTCCTGGAGCGGTCCGGCTCAACCAGAGGGGGAAAGGCTACGTGGCATTGCGGCTGCTCGTGCGGCAACGTCACGGTCCGGATCGACAACCTCGGCGGCATGGAGTTCGAGAACGCTGCCGGCGGAGAGAAGATCTTCTTCCATCCGGAGCAAGTCGAGCAGTTGGAGCGACTGCTGTGGGAGCGAAAGGGTCAGGGACCGAAGAGTGCAAATCTACCCAAACGACCAAAACGAAAAGGACGTGCGAAATAACGCACTGCTTCTCGTGGCGATCCTGGCCGGCGTCTTCTTCGTCGCCGTCTTCGCCGTGGCGTTTCTACTGGGGCCCAAGCCATGAGCGACCATCCGATCGTAACGGTGATGTTGAACAGCGGGAACTACAAGGGCAGGCTCGGCAACAAGGTCTCAACGATGCGGTTCACCGGCCGTTATGTCGATCGGTCTGCATATTTCGAGGTCGAACTCTTGGACCATCCAACGCTCAAAACAATCCGCGTAAGGAAAGACCAAATCATCCAGGAGGACAAATGAAACACAGACTACTTTCACTCATTCTCTTTGATGAAGGATTCATTGGATGGCTCCGGAACCAGGGGATGGGAACAAATAAACGATAACCATGAGCAAAAAGAAAGAAGAGTCTGTAGAACTTACACCGCTGCTCGTCGACGAAATGAAACAGCGCTTCAAAACCTTCGGCGTCGTTCCTATGACGTGCTCCGAATGTGGCCGGCCGTTTTTCATTCTGGAGTGGCAACAACGGCCGACGTTTAAAACCGAGGGGATCATATTCCTGGTGAGCCAGGCCGATCAGGAGACAATCAGCAGGGCAAACATGAGTGATAGTCTAACATGCGCCATTCACAGACTATACGAAGGAGGATCGAAATAATGATCGTCACGACTGCGGCCATGAGCTGCAGCCACGATACTACATCCAAGCAATCATGGAGGATACACACATGGACACACCATCAAAGGATTCGCCATTGTTCGGCGAACTGCAGCGACTCGAAAAGCGAGTCGAGGACTTACAGAATGTAGCGATGGGTTTGAGCGACCGTCTTAAACCAGTGTCGCAACCTGGAGTACCAGCCCCAGGACTCGAAAGGATCGGCCATTCAGTCATAGAGAAAACCACGTCAGACCGTGGCGTTGTTGTCAGTCGAATCTCTATCGTTTCATGCCGTGTCGCTTCCGTTATCTCTATACTTGACGAGGCGGTCGGTCGATTGGAACTCTGACCTCATGGCCAGCTATCTCCAGAGCGCATTCGAGAGATTCCTTCTCGAGTACCCGAACACCAAGCACGTCGGCAATCTTCGGGACCACTACGGCTTCTATGCCTACGTTGTGCAGTCGGCCAAGAACGGCAAACGGTATATCTTCTGCGCGAAGAACTCTCAGAACGGCGTCGACGTGAGCTGTCACCTGGACCTTGTATGGGAAGCGATCCGGATGCGTTCCGATATCGTCATGTATGTCAACGGCAACACGTACCTGTTTTATCCGCAAGACATTTTCAGAGCTAAACCAAAGAGGAACCTGTTTCATGGCGCCACGATGCTCAACTTCTCGATTCTCCTGGGAAAGAACATCAAAACGATCGGCACACACCGAGCCGGTGCGTCTGAGCTGCTGCCGGGTCTCTTCGACAATGAATCTCCAGGAGCGCAAGCCCTGGTCAAAACATTCGGTGACGTACTCGAGCCAATAGGAGGCACAAGTGTCAATCGAACTAACAGCGGCGGAGCTGGCCGGCGAACAAGCGGCGAAGGAACTACGCGAAGCTCGCAAGGTGATCCGGACTCTGGAGCGAGATCTCGCCAGGACACAGAAGAACCTGGACTCGCACCGTGACGCCAGGCTTCGATTCCTGATCGCTGGGAGCAATCAAACAAATGGAAGAACTGAAACGATGCAATCACAGCAGATAAGCAACTCGTAGCACATGACAACGCACAAACTGTTGTGACATCACTTGATGACATCGAACTATTCAAGCGCATCGTCCTCACCGCCAATAAGTTCCTCAAAGAGCAAAAGGAGAAGGTATGAAAACAATCGTTGACATAATTGTGTTTTGCCTCTTGTTGATTCTTGCCAGCGGGTGTGAAAAATCCACTGACCAGAAAATCAACGAGCATCGAAAACCTATCATTGTAGTCTCAAAGGGAACAGTGCTAAGTGATTGTTGTATGAAGTTTCGAGATGCTGATGGTAAATATTTTTCTCTTGTGGACAATTCACTCGAATCTTTACAGGTAGGTGACACCTTGCGAGGTATGGACTTCATAAATCATTGAAGTCTCTAAGTAACAAACCAAGAGAAGGAGACACAATGAAACGGAAGGAAGAGGAATCTTATAGATGTCCAACTTGCAGACAGGATATGCGCGAGAGACCTCACAAGGGATTGAATGGCGAGTCCTGCGTCCAATGTGGACAGAGTTTGAGTTGGCGCAAGGTTCGCAAATCCAAAGTCTCTAAGTAACAACCCATGTGTGCGGTTGCTGTAGAAGTCCAATCAATCACAAATTATCAAAGGAGTCAGCATGGACGATCGACGCGAATTAACGAAGGGAGAATACTTGGTCGGTATCACCTTCAATCCAGGTGGCAATCCGGCAGTTGATGACATCAAGCGCAAGGCCGCCGACCTGATTGACACGGTTGAGGCATTGCGGCCTGAGGAAATGCAGACAAAGGCTCAGGGTGAACAGGTTGCAAGGTTGAAGTCACTGGCTATCACTCACATCGAAGATGCGGCGATGTGGGCTGTGAAGGCGGCAACGAAGCCAGCAATGTTATCGTCAAGCTCCGCGTACCTGAGGAGGCCAAACGTTCAAACGCAAGCGGTCTTTGAGGTGAAGCCATGAACTACTCAGAAATGACGGACGAGGAACTGTATAGCAATAAAACAATCAAGTCAATCCCCGATGTATTTGGATTCATTGATTATTCAGCAGAGACAAGTCGCCGCTTCAAGGCAAAGGGTGAGGAACTGGCGAAGGAACGCAAGGAACGGGAGAGGTTGGTGAACCGGCTCAACTCGGATGAAACGGTGAAATTGGCCGAACTCACCCGCCTTCGTTCCCAGTTATCCGATGCACAGAAAGAGAACGAGAGACAGCGAGCAACACTTCAACGATGGACTTCGATTCGTGAAGCAAATCATTGGGAAGATTGGGTCAAGAGATGGATTCATCTTTTTGAGTCAAAGGAACAAGCTGACGATGTTTACTATTCAGCCAGAAGCGATGTTGAGGTTCATTATCAGGAGGGCGTGCGATTTCTTGAATTGAGCCGCGAGCAAGTCGCCTCCCTCCGTTCCTCACTCAGAGAGGCTGATGAGGAACTCACCGTAATGCGTGCAGCGTATTTGACGTTGACACGGAAAACACCCGCCGAAGCATCAGTTGAGGAGTGTGAGAATCTTGACAAGGCGGAGCATTTCGTCCTTAAGTCCACCGAGCGATTGAAGGAGGGGAAATGAAACCGAAAACACTCAAAGCCCTCAAAGGTTCAATCCTCAAATGGGAGAAAATCGTAAAAGGAACGGGAACGAATGAGGGACCCCGGAATTGCCCTCTCTGTAAACTGTTTTGGTTTTCTGACTGCCTGGGTTGTCCGGTGAAGGATAAAGTGAAACAATCCTACTGCGATGGAACACCTTTTCGCCAATATTGTCGTGGCCGCAACATTGACAGTGCACGGGCCGAACTTGATTTCCTGAAGAGTCTGTTGCCAAAATCCCGCAAAGTCTCTAAGAACTGAAATCGCTTGCTAAAATCGTAGAAAGAGTGACATGAGAAAAAGCAACATGGAGCGGGTCAATTATGGTGTACCAATCGAGGACGCGACGAAGGCAATGGCGCGGGAGACGATCTTGATATCCCTGGCGGACCTTCAAGAGTTCTCTCAACGCACAGACGGCCATCACGAACTGTAGGACGTACTAAAATGGTTCAACGACCGGCGCACCGTGGCCTTCGGCTATGGTTGGTGTCTCGAACAGAGTGGCATGAATCCCAATGATATCCGAATCGGAATCAACAAAATCCTAAAATCGGCGAGGTGTCTATGAGCCGCATGAATAGCGACCGCCGGCCGATCGCTTACGAATTCTGCAAAAAGCGGGACGGCGAGAAGTGTGTGGTTTGCAAGCGCTACCCCGTCAAGAAGGTCCAGGACAAGAGTCGCGAGGTAACAAGGCTCTACGTCGACCATAAAGATAATAATAACAACAACAATCCAGAAGACGGATCAAATTGGCAACTCTTATGTCCCAGTCACAATGCGAAGAAAAACCCACGCGGCAAACAGCGACACTCTAAGTTCTCATCGCACTTGCGCCTAAAGGAATCGCTTACACATACATCTGCGTCCACACATGAACGAGCCGAGACGATCGCACGGTCAAAGTGGCAAACGACAGCGCAGTTGGACGTCTCAGCTAAAGCGGACCCGTTAGTGCGTGCCTATGTGAATTCATTACTTAGCCATGTAGATCGCATTGAGAAGTCTGAGCTCGCGTGTGCAGCTGCAGAACATTGTATGCTCAAAGGTGTACAACTCTCCGAGCAGACAGCCGCTCGATATATTCGGAAGTACTGTAACAACATCAACGGATTCCTGGAAAGTATTATGGTCGAGGATACAGTCTACATTCGCAAGCGAAGGGATCTCAGCCAATGAAGGACAAGTACAGAGTCGACAACAACATAAGGGTACTCGCAATCCCTGGTCGACCGCCAAAGTACCCGTTTAGGCGTATGAAAGTGGGTCAATCGTTCAAGTTTTCGAAGGTCGATCATATACGCGTTGTCATGGCTGCTGCGAAGTGGCACGAACGACACCCCGATGAAAAATTCAGCGTATCTAAAGAACAACTACGATGTCAGAGGACAGTTTGAGATACGTGCGATCTCTATATTTGTCAAGTTCATTGTCTACATGATCCGAAAATCTCCACTTTGCAGGCCCTTCTCAAATACCTATCTTTGTAGTGCCTGACTGACGACATGGGACCTTTAACCGGGTCTGAGTCTTCATCAACGAGAGCCGGTCGCCTTCACAGGTGATCGGTTCTTCGTTTTTATAGGTGTGGACACCTTCGAGAGAAGCCACGAATGAAGCAACACCGTTTGAAAAAAAATCAAAGTCTACGGGTATCACGAGCTCGCCACAATGCGAAACGCAAAAAGGCAGCACCGAAGGCTCGAAAATCACGACGCGGAGGCGCACGTCTCGGCGCCGGTCGTCTACCTGGCTCCGAGAACAAAGTCACGAAGGAAGGCCGTGAGCTCGTCCATGAGATCGTCGACTTCAAGGCGCTTGTCGAGCGCTACTACGGCTTCGCAATGCGAGGCAAACTCGGCCCGACCAGGGCTCATATCTTCGATACCCTCATGGCTTACGGTTTTGGTAAGCCGCCTAAGTCTCTTAGTATTTCTACTCCCCCTGCCCCTGTCAACGTCTATTTCCATGACGTCGAATAGCATCGTTTCAACTCCTAACGATATCCATGTTCACTGGCAACCGAAGCAGAAAGCACTCTGGAAGATCGTCGACGAGACACCGACGCCGGTCATAGGATTCGGCGGATCTCGCGGTGGCGCCAAGTCTCACGCGGCCCGGATGATCCAAGTCAACCGCCGGCTTAGGTACGCCGGCACGAACGGTCTACTCTTCCGGAAGACCTACGACGATCTGTACGAGAATCATATCCTTCCGCTGTTCGCTCAGTACCCCTTCATGCGTCGCTGGTACAACAAGTCCGAGAAGATTCTCTATCTGCCGAACGGCTCATGGCTGCGTTTCGGGTACGCCGAGAATCACGACGATATCTACACCTTCTTCGGCAAGGCGTACGACGATATCGCGATCGACGAAGCGACGGACCTGGAGCAAGACCAAATAGAATTCCTGAGAACGTGCAACCGCCGCACGATCGAGTCCGCTCTCACGCCAAAGTTCCTCTTGACGATGAACCCTGGCCGGATCGGTCACGTCTACATAAAACGTATTTTCATTGACAAGAGTTACGAAGGCAACGAGCGGCCGACCGACTACGCATTTCTCCAGGCGTACGGATGGGACAACGTCGAATGGTCCCGGAAGGCTCTGGAGCTCGAAGGCAAGACGGCCAAAAATTACTACACATGGTCCGATGATAAGCGCTTCCAGTATTTCATCACCCACAGCGACTACGGAAAGAATCTTGACGCTTTGCCGGAGTCCGAGCGCAAAGCTCACCTGCTCGGTGACTGGGACGTGTTCGCCGGCCAGTTCTTCTCAATGTGGCGCCGTGAGCTGCACAGGATCGACAGCTCACTCTCGCCGGTCGCCGGCTGGAAGGTCGTCGGCGGTCTCGACTATGGCCAACGCACAGTACTCGAGGTTGCATTCCGGGACTACGACGGCAAGGTCGTCTACTTTGCGGAGTGCTACAGCGAGCACCTGGACCCGACGTCGAGGGCGCTTGCAATGGCCGAGATGCTGGAGGAAAAGAAACTCTACCGGCTCGACATGGTCTACGATACAAACATGGATATCAACCTGAAAGAGTACTCCGGACTGGACAAGGCGCCGGCCGAGATATTCAAAGCTGTCTTCAAGCAAAAGATGGGCGACAACGCTCCGCGTATGCGCGTAGTATCTAAGAAATCGACCGACAACCGTGGCTATCGTGCCGTGTGCAACGAAGCATTCAAGGACTATTTGCAATGGACCCGAAAGAAGGACGGCGAACTCGATCGCCGGCCCAGGGCGTACGTCACGAGAGATTGTCCGCGCCTGATTGCGACGCTGCCGACACTGATTCACGACAAGGATTCGCACGACGGCCTGGACTTCGACCAAAAGGTCGGCATCGACGATCCGTACGACGCCGCCAAAACTGTATTGATGGAGCTCTACACTCCGGTGCCGAAGAAGGGACAAGAGACATGGGCGGAGGCGATGCAGAAAAAGGCGAAACAGAAGTCAGGCTGGAAGCCAGGAATGGGTTAAGGAGAATCCCCAAATGAGAGACCCGCTACCAAGCGAGAAAATGACGGTGCAGAAGATTCAAGAGTCATGGTCGATCCTTCGGACCAAGTTCTCGAAGCTCCACGTCGAGGCTCTTCGGAATTACCGCTACGTCATTGGAGATCAGATCGACGAAGAGGTGAAGAAGGTACTTCGCGAAGAACACCGGCCGGCAATGGTCTTCAACCTGATTCAACCGCTCGTGTTGTATCTCGCCGGCGTTCTCTCAGCCAACAAGCAAGCAATGAGGGCTTCGCCGCTTCGCTTTGGCGACGAGCTCCTGGCCGAGCTTCACACGGTCCTGGTGAGCGACTTCGCAATGGAAGGGTGCGACGGATACGAAGAGATCGTCAAGGCAGCGATCGACTCAGTCATAGCGAAGGTCGGCTGGCTCAACAACCATTGGAGTACTCGAGAGACTGTAGAGGGAAAGTGGATCACGGAGAGCTTCGACCCGTTGATGATAATGTGGGACCCCGACGGCCGAAAAGAAGATCAAACCGACTGGCGATACCAGGCTGTCTCGGCCATGTATGCGGCCGAAGAGATCATAGCAATTCACCAGGACGAGATCGACCCGGAGATGAAGGACTACATTCGCCGGGAAGCTGGCAGACTCGAAGGCGCCTATCGAAAGATTGGAACACCGATCGGCTGGCTCGATCGAGTCTTCTCGGCGGTTCGGGAAGTATGGGACAGTCTCCGGGGCGCAGAGCACTTGCGGGACCAGAGGGCCGGTCTGATATCTGAATTCTTTGACGGCCGGTCCGGTCTCTATCGAGTGATCGAATGGCACGAGAAGCGGACCATCGTCAAGAAGTGGGTGTACTCGCCAGAGACTCGGGACCAGATCCCGATACCCGAAGAACTCTACGAGAATCCCGAGGCAATCCAGCAGCTCGTCGCTCGAGTACCCGGCGGCCGCGTCCAGGATATTCAGCAAGAGCAAATGTGGGTGATCGCCGTCTGCCCGACGCTCTTGCCGGACCGTGTGATCCTGGAGAAACCGTACGCCGTGCAGAACAAGGGATTTCAGCATAAGCCAATTTTCTGCTATTCGTTTCATCCGGACC
>Ga0315291_10005535_pt1 | contig 15827 bp, 19 predicted proteins | sample YL17G12_20_MG_FD_203070 | JGI IMG/M metagenome (GOLD analysis project Ga0315291, IMG submission 203070) | Sediment microbial communities from Yellowstone Lake, YNP, Wyoming, USA - YL17G12_20 | ecosystem: Environmental > Aquatic > Freshwater > Lake > Sediment | place: USA: Wyoming | collected...
AATATAAAAATATAGAAGTAAAATTTAAAGACCTTTGGAGTGTTAATTTATCTGAATATAATTTAATCTTCATATTTGCTATAAAAAGTAGAATGGATAAACTAGAAAGAAAAATATTAAAAGAAGTTAAAAAGGGAACGAAAGTTATCACATATGCTTTTAAACTACCAAATTTAAAATATAAAAAGTATACTAAAAACGGATTGTATTTATATGAAGTTTAAAATATTAAAAATTTCTCTGTACCTTAAAAAGATTTCATACTTACTTTTTATAATTCATGACCTGTCGTCATGACAGGTAAAAAGTAAGCAACCTGCCCGCCGTACAAAGTACTTTGGCAGGCGGGAAAGTGCTGGAGTGTTTACCTTACTTCGTCCCGTAAACGGGACTACGCGAAGGCGAGAATTCGCTGGCGGATAACAATCGTATATTAATATTCCCACCCGAGTTAAATACTCCAGACCTCAATCTTTAACAATCCAAACGATCGTTAACAAAATATTTGTTGGTTAACATTGTATTAAACTATTAGCTTTTTGATGATTTCGTGCTTTACAAGATTTATTAAACTTAACCATATTTACTAGACTTTTTAAGCTTATGTTTATAATTCTTGAACAACAACACTAGAACAAAAAGTAGAACTATGATATTATAACTTAAATAACTTTTTAGAAATTTTATAATGTGCGGACGATTTGCCATGGGAGATACAGATGCCATATTTGCCCGTTATAAGATAATTATATCTCCTAATATGAAAAAACAAATAAAACCCAGATATAATATCTCTCCTTCTCAAATGGTACCTGTGATAAGACAAAACGAAAAGAAGGAATTAATTATGGAAATGATGAGATGGGGACTTATCCCTTCTTGGGCAAAAGATCCTGTAATAGGAAACAAAATGATAAATGCAAGAGCAGAATCAGTAGCTGAGAAGCCGTCATTTAAATATTCACTCAAAAATCATCGGTGTCTGATTCCTGCAAGCGGTTTTTATGAATGGGAAAATACGGATGAAGGCAAAATTCCTCATTATGTATACATAAAAGAAGAACCAGTTTCTTCTTTCGCCGGTCTTTACGACATATGGAATGACAGCGAGAACAGAGAAATAAAAACATTCACAATAATAACCACAAAAGCAAATAAAATTCTTGAACCTATCCATAATAGAATGCCCGTAATCCTTGATAAAAAACAAGAGGACATATGGCTTAATAATGATATACAAGATACAAACATACTTGCTAAACTTCTCATCCCTTATCCATCGAAAAAAATGACTGAATACATTATTTCAAGAATAGTCAATAGCACGTTGAATGAAGGCGGAAATTTAATCCATCCTTTAAACAAAAAAGTGAAATAACATGCATACACTAAATACGAAAAGCAAAAAAGGTATGAAGGTAAATTTATATACATCTACTATTTCTGCAGGTTTTCCAAACAGTGCAAATGATTATGCTCAAGAAAATATTGATATGAATGAATTTTTGATAAAACACGCTGCTGCAACATTCCTTGTAAAAGTAAAAGGAAATTCTATGAAAGAGAGCGGTATTTGCGATGGAGATATATTAATAGTTGACCGTTCGCTTAACCCTTCAAACAATTCGATAATAGTAGCTTTTTTAGATGGGGAATTTACAGTAAAGAAGCTTAGGCGTATAGGTAGAAATTTGTACCTAATACCCGAAAATAAAAATTATCAAGTCTTAAAAATTACTCGTGATATGGACTTTCAAATTTGGGGAGTCGTTACATTTGTCATAAAAAGACTTGCATGAAAAGAACCACATTCGCACTGATAGACTGCAACAATTTTTTTGTGTCATGCGAAAGAGTATTTAACCCGAAAATTTGGAATAAACCTGTTATGGTTCTTTCTAATAATGATGGATGTGTAGTAGCAAGATCAAATGAAGTAAAAGCCATTGGTATAAAAATGGGCACCCCTGCTTTCAAATGCAAAGATTTAATAAAAAAATATAATATTCAAGTTTTTTCTTCTAACTATACACTTTATGCTGATATGTCTAATAGGGTAATGGAATGTCTAAAACAGTTTGCCTCTGATATAGAAATATATTCCATAGACGAAGCGTTTTTATCTCTTGATAATATCTATATAAAAGATTTTCAAAAATACGGACTATTAATTAAAAATAAAATATACAAATGGACAGGCATACCTGTATCTGTCGGAATAGCGTATACAAAAGGCCTTGCCAAAATTGCCTTGAAAATAGTAAAAAAAGATCCTCAATATAAAGGTGTATTAGATTTTACAAAATTTAATAGGGAAGAAGCAGATAATTTGCTTCAAGAAATAGATGTAATTGATATCTGGGGAATCGGTCCTGCTCATTCAAAGAAGCTCAAAACTTACGGCATAAATACAGTAAAAGATTTTAAATACGCTAATACAAATTGGATAAAGAAAAATTTGACTGTTATGGGAGAAAGGTGCGCTCTTGAACTTAACGGCATACCTTGCTTTGAACTGGAGGAATTTCCAGCACCGCAAAAAGGGATCTGCTCCTCACGATCATTTGGGTACCCTGTAGTTAAAAAAGATGATATGGAAGAAGCGGTTGCATCTTATACAGCAATCGCATCCGAAAAACTCAGATCTCAAAAATCCTATGCAAATATAATAATAGTATTTATAAAAACAAACAGATTCAAAAAAGAACCACAGTATGCTAATGCGGCTTATGTAAAAATGATAGAACCTACTTCAAGTACCATAGATTTAACTAAATATGCCCTAATCGGCTTAGAAAAAGTATTCAAGAAAGGATACAGATATAAAAAATGTGGAGTAATCCTTGAAGGAATCCAGCCGAGTGACAGAATCCAATTAAATATGTTTAATTTTTATAATCATAAACAAAAACAAAAAGAAAACAAACTTATGCTTTATATAGATAGTATTAATAAGCAGTGGGGAAGGGGAATAATAAAATTAGCTTCAGAGGGGACAAAAAAAACTTGGAGCATGAAGAGATACAGGCTGTCGAAAAGATTTACGACAGAAATCTCTGAGATACTCGAGATAGAAGTTTAAATTTTTGAGGAATTTTTATCTATTTATAATGTGAATATTGAAATCTATAGAAACTCTAGGATCTGCAAAAAAAGATGAGTCCCAATAATCTACTATATGTTCTACATCTTGTGGTTCTGAATCTGGCATTTAAAATATGATTATATTATATATAAATTATATCGTATAAAATTTTAACAGAAGTCCTATGATTATTCGACACTAGAAGACTTGGCTGCTGCAGCTTGATACTCATTAAACATCTTTAATACTATTCCCTCACCGTCTGATCTTCCCTCATCGAATTTTCGATTCATAAATGGTTGTATTTCCATAGATTCAAAATATTCTCTAAAAAGCCTCTCATACCTATTTACATCAAGAAAAGGAAAAGTTTCTCGAAATGTTTGACATGCTATAGATAATATATCATCTAATAAAGATTTAAAACTATAATTAAAACCAAAGCTAGTTAATAAACCAGCATAAATAGACATACTTCCAATCATTTGTTTAGTAAGTAAAGGTAAGGGTAAACGTATAAGATATATAGGAAATTCATAAATTTGATTAACAGTTCCAGCTGTCTTTCTAAAATAATCTGCTAAATAATCACAAAAATATTGTCTAAGTAACTGAAAAAATTCTCTATAACCTTCCCGTTTCTGCTGATATTCACCCTCAACCCTATTAGTTTCATTTAGAGGAGTATTTGTCATATAATATATAACTAGATAAGTAAGGAGTTAATTATATTATAATAAATAGTACTATTTCAACATTATTTTATCTTTACATTCTATGTTAAAAAAAGTAGCTATAATTGGTGGAGGAGCAGCTGGGATGATGGCTGCTGTTAGTGTTTCGAAAAAAGGAAATAACGTAACAATTTTCGAAAAAAATGAAAAATTAGGAAAGAAAATACTTCATACAGGCAATGGAAGATGCAACATAACTAATAGTAATGTCAATTCACAAAATTATCATGGGAAATACCCTAAATTTTCAGCTTCTGTTTTATCTCAATTTACAAATAAAGATACTATTAAATTCTTTGAGGATTTAGGATTAGTACTTAAAGAAGAAGATAACGGAAGACTATTCCCAAGATCAAACCAAGCTCAATCAGTTATTGACTGCTTTGAAGAAAAACTTAAAGAGTTAAAAGTGACTATAAAATATAATCAAAAAATTAAAGATATATCTAAAAAAAATAATAAATTCATCATCACTACATACCAAAATAAAAATTATGAATTTAACAAGTTAATAATTGCAACTGGTGGAAAAACGTATCCTAATACAGGCTCAACTGGTGATGGCTACAGATTTGCTAAAAATTTCGGTCATAAGATAATTAAACCATTTCCAGTTTCAGCTCCTTTTAGAATAAAAAGTGTAATATGCAATAAACTTCAAGGTATTAAAGTAAACGCTAAACTTACAATATTTCATAACGACAAGAAACTCGTGGAAAACACTGGAGAATTATTATTCACTCACTTAGGAATTTCAGCTCCAGTAGTACTCGAATCAAGTAGAGAAGTATCTAGAATATTATCTGGAAAACCAGACGAAAATATTACTTGCTCTATTAATTTGCTTTCAGAATATAATCTAGAAGAATTATTCAAACTACTAAACTCTAGAATCAAAAGAAATCTAGAAAGAACACTCGGAAATCAGTTTATGGGAATACTTCCAAAAAAGGTAGCTCCAGTAATATTAAAATATCATAATATTAATCCTGATTTAAAAAGCAGTAATGTTTCAAAACAGATAATTCATAAAACCATTCAAACATTGACTAATTATAAAGAAAAAATTCTATCAGTTCTGGGGTGGGAAAGTGCTCAATTTACAGCAGGTGGAGTTGATGTAAGTGAAATAAATTCAAAAACAATGGAGTCAAAAATTGTAAAAGATTTGTATTTCTGTGGTGAAGTTATTGACATTGACGGCGACAGCGGAGGTTATAACCTGCAATGGGCTTGGTCAAGTGGATATGTTGCTGGTAAATATTTAGGAAATTAATAACTTAGAATTAAGAATTAATAATTAAATACAATTCTTTTAATATGATAAATAAAATAGAAAAGTTAGCAAAATATTTGTGGGGTTATCATCATATCAATCAGAAAATACAAAAATCTGATCTTATAATTTGCCTTGGAAGTAATGACATAAAAGTAGCTGAAAGAGCTGTTGAGTTATACAAGAAAAAATATACGGGAAAAATTCTCTTTTCAGGAGGGTTTGGAAAAATTACAAAATCAAAATTTAGGAAACCCGAGTCACACATTTTCTCAAATATCGCTTTAATAGAAGGTGTAAAGAAAATAGATATAATCATTGAAGATAAATCTACAAATTCAGGTGAAAACATATTATTCAGCTATAAATTAATACAAAAATTAAACTTAAAAAAGATAATATTTGTTACAAAACCGACAATGGAAAGAAGAATTTATGCAACTATTTCTAAACAATGGCCAGATAAAAACACAAAAATATTCATCACTTCTCCTCAATTTGCTTTCAAAGATTATTTTAAAAACAAAAAAGAAAGAAATGAACTAATAAATATAATGGTTTGTGATTTAGAAAGAATTATAATTTATCCAAAAAAAGGATTTCAAATAATACAGTGTATTCCAAAAAATGTATTAAAAGCTTATCATGAACTAATAAACCTAGGTTTTACAAAATACTTAATTAAATGATAGATATAAGCTACTTTTATTATTAATATATGATAAAATCATAAAGTTCATTTCCGAAATAAATGTTTATTTATATTATATCTTCAACAATTTTAGTAAGTTTAATATCTTTTGCAGGTGTAATAACACTTATATTAAAACCTGATAAATTACAAAAGATATTGAAACTACTTATATCATTTTCAGCTGGTACTATGCTAGGTAGTGCTTTTATTCATTTATTACCGGAAGCTTCAGAAAACTTATCATTTAATACTATTTATTTAGTTATAATTATTTCTTTCTCAATACTTTTTATCATAGAAAAATTATTGTATTGGCACCACTGCCACAAAATACAGTGTAAGAAACATACACTTGGATCATTAAATTTAATTGGTGATAGCATTCATAATTTTCTAGATGGAATAATTATAGCTGGAGCATTTATGATAGATATTAAAATTGGAATAACAACTGTTATAGCAATAATTTTCCATGAGATACCGCAGGAAATAAGTGATTTTGGTATTTTATTGTATTCTGGATTCTCAAGAAAAAAAGCTATTATTTCTAATTTTGTTATTTCATTGACTTCGATACTTGGAAGCTTATTCGGATATTTTTTAAATTCATATAGTCATACATTTAAGTCATACTTATTACCCTTAGCAGCTGGAAATTTCATTTACATAGCAGCTTCAGACCTTCTTCCTGAAATGAAAAAGGAAAAAAATATGAAACAAAGCTTTATATATTTAATAATATTTCTAATAGGAAATGTTTTTATATATCTAACAAAATATATTTAATAAATAATAATTATAATATTTCTTCTGTAACACTTACTGATTTAATAATATCATCACAGATTTCAACATTTTCTTCGCTTGTTTCGCATTTAGGTATAAAATAAATATTTCCTTCTAGTTTAATGAAACTTTGCCCGCAAGGAGCATTCAGTTCGCCAGCATTAGCATCACATTTACCAGATAATGTAATATCGTTAGTATATTCAAATACATTTGATCCCTCTTCACTTATCCTGTAGATATCTCCAAATTGTGCATGAGTATATATATTCGTAATTTTAGGATAATGACTCACTTCAAGATCAAATATCCAATAAACTTCAAATGTATAATTACTTCCAGTAATAGTAACCCACGGCAAGATGTTTTCCAATGTTGAGGTATTTAATGATTCATCAACTGTTGAATCAACAGGAACTTGTGCTATGAAATTTAATTTAACATCTTTATCTAAAGACACCTCGTTATGGGTAACTGAGAAATTTACTTCTTTAGTTGTATCCCTGGAATCCTCTGCATTTCCTTCGTCTTCATCCACCTCTTCGCTTTCTCCATTTTTTATACAATACATTTCTGTACAGGATACTTGTCCATCACTGCAAAAACAACTATTGCATCCATCAATAGCTTCAAATTTATCACCATCATTATAAGTTATATTATTATATACACATTGTTTATTTTGAGAATAAGACTCATTAGAAGTAGTTTTATTTGTTTTTAAAATTGTATACACCAATACACACAAACCTACTAATCCCAGCAAAACAAGAATAATAAAAATTATTATAATAATTTTTGATAACGATTTTTTCTTTTCTTCTTTTACTTCTTTATTTTTTTTATTCTGCTCTGAAGGATTATTACTTATATTATTTGTTTTATCTGTCATAGATTTAAATAAATAAAAATATAATTAACAATCAATATAACATAAAAACAAAATGTTGAAAAATGTCTTTAATATTATCAAATTACTTTGACTAAAATATATAATATAACTATACTTATTAATTAAGTACTATATAATTTTTTAAATGTAAAATATGACAAGCTTAAATGTCCAGAAAAGAGATGGTAAAATTCAAATTTTTGATAGAACAAAAATTTCAACAAGCTTGATAAATGCAGGCACTGATGTAGAACAGGCCGAAAACATAACCGTACAAATAGAAAACTGGTCAAAAGAAAACGCTAAAGGAGGAATAATTCTAACAAAAGATATTCGAATTAAATTACTTGAGCTTCTTAAACCTATAAATCCAGAAGCTGCTCTTGCATATGAAAAATATAAAAAGAACACCTAGAGAATACATTGAGTTTTAATAATTATTACTCGGTTTTAAACTTTTAATTATAAGAACATATATTTCCCCACAAACCCTTTTTGTTTTCACGGGCACTTTTTTCAGCTTGTATAAATAAATTCCAGTATTTATATGGAATGTTATAAGTATATTCAAAAGCATATCCTTCTTGTATCATTATTTCATTTACCAATTGATCGTCTATCCAGATATATAGAAGGAGTCTATCATACTTGTCTAAATTGCCTTGTGTAATATCAAATTCTATATTTACATATTTCCCTTCAACTAATTCTTTTAACTTATTAGTAGATTCTGTATTAAAGCAATCTACCCTTTCAGGACTGTCTATTCCAATTAATCTAACTTTTTGTACTTTACCGTTATAATCAATCTTTATCGTATCTCCATCTATTACATCTATAACTTTATAATAATCACTGCTAATTGAATCGTCTTCAGTAATTGATTGGTCCGTAATACCTTTTATCTCACCATTTAGAAATTTAGTAAAATCAATATGAGAAAGATAAAAAATTAAAAAAGAGAAACCCGCAAGTAATGATGTCGTAAATAATACAATAATCGTTATAAAAGAAATTTTTATACTTTTAAATAATTTGTTAAACATTAATAAAAAAATAATTAATATTATCTTATAACAAAAATGTTAACTGAATAATATAAAAGTAAATAAATCCTTTTTAAAATTTAAAACTAGCTAAAAGTAAAATTCTTTTGTAAAATAGGATATATTTGTCCAAAGAACAACTTAAATGAGAAACCAAAACAATAATGAATCGATTTATAGATTTGCACTAGTAAACTTCTCTATATTCTTATCCTTAACATCAGCTTTCTTTTTTACCAATAACAGACTAATAAATTATACAACAATTCTAATTACTATAATCATTTCAATTTATATAATTTACAAATTTGCAATAGATGAAATATCTAAATCTAATATTAAACTAATTCAAATAATAATAGTTGTTTTATTAACTATCATTTATTCTTGTATAATGGGATTACGTCTTATCAGCTTCTTATAATTTCTTTTAAATAATAAGCCAAGCTGTTAAAATGCCTTATTAAAGATATTTTAATCATTAATATTCCTAAAAATATTCTAAATTTATCAATGGGAATTATATATTTTAAACATTAACTCTTAAAATTCTTAATACTGCATCATCTTCATTATGACTAATTTCAATCCACATCAAACCTGTCTGCAAATCTCCTTGCAGGTAAGGAACACATATACAATATACTGCTTCTCCAAAAGGATTTATTATACTTGGCAAAGGCATCTGTCTCCAAGAATATAGGACATCTTCTCTTTCAGGATTACCATAATACATTTTTAATAAGTTATCTTGATCAGAAGGATTGACAATAGATAAATCTAATTGTCTATATAATAATTGGGAAACGCTTCCTAGATAGCTTGAACTTTTTAATTCAATAACTCTTCCATCAGGTAAATTTAAATTTACAAACTTTTCTGGTTTTACAATCAAAGTCTCATAAGTAGTTCTCGCTAAACCTATAGATAATCTATCTATAACCTGCCGACTTTCACCTTGTTCTTTTATAGGTAGTAATCTTACATAAAATACAGGAACCAATCCAAAATATATATAGAAATTTAGATATTCTTTACCAGCTGCAAAATTTGGTAACTGATAATTCAAAATACTTCCAACATTTTGAATATCTCCAGAATCGCTCCATGCCTTCATTCCATTATATACAATACTACTAACTCCAAGTCCATCTACACTATAAGTTAGATTAAAAGGTGTTGTAAAAGTAAACTCTCTTCTTAATCTATATCTATCTGAAACAATCGTAATTCTCAAATATTTACCTTCCAAGGAAACTTCAAAAGCAACATTCAGATTTGCTAGTTGAAGGACTTCTTGAAAAGGCTGACCTGCAATCCATTCTACTTGTGGAAGTGAAGATGCTTCTTGATACATATAATATTAAATCTAATGTATTATATTATAGAATTTACAATTATATATTCATACAAGAAAGCTTAACTTGACTTTTTATTTTATAATATATCATTTCATTTCTATCAATTTATTGCTAGAATATCATGTTAAAAGATAAATATTATTTTCTTTTATTATGGCAAAAATAAATAAATCAAATAATAAGAATAACCTTAGTTATGATAAGCTAAAACTAGACAAAAAATACCTTCCTAGAATACAGAATACAAAAGAATTATCGTCTGCAATTTTCCTTAAAGATATTTCTAAAAATATAAATAAAGAGATAGCAATTAATGGGTGGGTATATAATAAACGATCGTCAGGCAAGATTACATTTCTCTTAATAAGAGACGGAACTTCCGATATACAAGCTGTAATAGAAAAAAGTAAAGTAACTAAATCAACATGGGAAAACGCAGAAGAACTAAATATTGAATCATCAATACAAATTAAAGGTATACCCAAAAAAGACAAAAGATCTCCTTTTGGTTATGAACTTGACACTAAAGAATTAAAAGTTATACAGCTTGCTTGTGAATACCCAATAAGCAAAAAAACTCACGGCCCAGATTTCCTTTTAGATAACAGGCATCTTTGGCTGCGTTCCCAAAGACAAAGAGCACTTCTTAAAATAAGAGATGAAGTGATATATAGTATTATTACATACCTACGAAATGAAGGATTTACTCGAGTCGATACGCCTATTTTTCAACCTGTATCCTGCGAAGATACAACTGATTTATTTGAAGTGGATTATTTCGGTAACAAAATATACCTAACTCAATCCGGACAGTTATACTGTGAAGCATGTGAATTCGCTTTAGGAAGAACTTATGATTTCGGACCTGTCTTTCGTGCTGAAAAATCAAAAACAAGAAAACATTTAATTGAATTTTGGATGATGGATGCTGAACTTCCTTTTACAGACCTAGAAGGTCTTATGGATTTTGAAGAAAATATGATAAAGCATATAATTACAAACTGTTTATCTAATACAACTCGCGAACTTAAGATTTTGAAAAGAGACATAAAACTACTAGAGAATATTATAAAATCAAGATTTGAAAGAATTGAACATAAAAAAATAATTGATATTTTAAAAAACAGATATGGTTCAAAATTAACTTATTTTGATGATATAGGAGCAGATGAGGAAGCTTCACTTGCCCAAGAATTTGATAAACCCATATTTATAACAGATTGGCCTGCTAAAATTAAAGCGTTTTATATGCCAAGATTCAAAGATAAAAACATAGAAAGGGTGAAAGCTGTAGATTTAATGGCTAGTGAAGGGTTTGGTGAATTATGCGGAGGAGCTGAAAGAGAATTTGATTATAATAAACTCCTTCAAGTTTTAAAAGAAAAAAACTACCCTTATGAATATTATAAGTGGTATATGGATCTTAGAAAGTATGGAAGTATACCACACTCAGGATTTGGAATTGGTATCGAAAGAACTGTAAGATGGATTAGCGGAATTAAACATATAAGAGAAACTATACCATTCCCAAGAATGTTAAATAGATATAAACCATAAAGTTTACATATAATTTCTTTTCATAGTCTTTTCATAGCGAATCCACCCTTTTCTATAAGGATTTTTTTCTTTGCTACCATAAAACGTATCAATAAACACCCCTATAAGATCTGTTACTTCTCGTGATAACTCAAAAAATTTTCTCTGCCCAGCTTTATCTTTCTTTATGCTTTTTGCCCTAATCAATTCTTTTAGCACTTTCAGATTCTTGAAGTAATTTTTATCAACTACCTGCATAAAATCTGCACCAACAAGAATTTTTGCTAAAATATCTTTTTCAACTTTTGATTTATTTTTATTCCAGTTTACATAATTAGGATATTTATATAGATCTATTATTGTACTTAAATCTCTTTTATCCCATTTCAAAATTCCTTTAGTAAAAAATTGAATTAAATCGGTACTATTTTTACTATGATTATAAACATTTATTTCCTTTTCCTTTTTTGAATTAATATCTTTTAAATATCCTGTATCATGAAAGAGAGAAGTAACCAGAATAATCCTTAAATCTCTATAAGATAGATTCTTCTTTGACCTTAAAGCTCCTATAAATCCTCTGATAGAAGTTACAGCTGTAACATAATTATGACCGAAATTATGATAAGGTGATGTTAATTCATGTTCTTTAAATAGTTTTCTTAAATATCTCAACGCTTGAGACGCAATCTCTTTTACCTCATTAATATTATTACTTGAATATTTCTTTTTTAGTACTTTGTTTCCGAGCAGCCTAAGTAAAAACGTATTCTTATTTTGATCAATATTACCATCTGGTCCTATCCATTTCACATTAACCTTTCTTTTATTTGCCATGATAAAATAGTAAAATATTATTTAGTGTTTTAAATTAACATTCTGATTTTAATAAGGGCTATATTTATAAAAAGTCTTTAATTAAATCTCTTATTAAAACAGTGTTGTAGACTTATAATCATTTGTATATGTTATCATATATATATAAAAATGTTAAATATAACGTAATATTTAATGAGTATATCGATATTTAAAAACTTTCTTAAAAGCTTAAAAAAAAATAATTCCAAATATTTAATCTTTATATTACTATATATCTTTATAAATATTGTCCTTATAAATAACATCCTATTTACCCCTTTGCATGACAATTCCTTTAACAAAACTGATTTATCACTCGATAAAAATATTTTTATTGAAAATTATCATGTTTACCGAATAGAAACACTTATCAATATAAAAATTCAAGGAATGACAACGGAACAGAAAATCGGACAGCTTTTTTTATTATCAATTCCATATCAGTATTTCGATGAAAATACAAAAACTCTTATAGAAGATTATTATATTGGCGGAATCGTAATTATGAGCAACAATATTTCTTCTCAAACTCAGTTGAAAGATTTAATCAATAATATACAAACCATATCTAATACGAAACTCCTCATAACTACAGATCAGGAAGGTGGTACTATAGCACGAATTCCTTGGGATGAAGCACGATTTATATCTCAACCGCATATTGGAATTAATAATAGAGAAGATTTTGCATATGAAGTAGGAATAGATCATGCCCAAGCTTTAAAAGATGTATATATAAATATGAACTTATCCCCAGTGTTAGACGTATCATTTATTCCTGATAGTTCTATGGCAACAAGAACATTTGGAGCAAGCAGTGAAAAGGTTTCAATTCTTGGTACACAGTTAATACTCGCTTATCATTCAGAATCAATCATATCAACTGCAAAACATTTTCCCGGTATAGGAAGAAGCAACGTTGACTCACATAAATATTTGCCAGAAATTAATATATCCAAAGACGAGTTATATAACGAAGAATTAATACCTTTCAAAGAAGCCATTAAAAATAATGTGGATGTTATAATGGTTGGCCATGCCATATATCCCGAGATAGATAATAATTATCCTGCAAGTCTTTCAAATATTTTTGTAACTGAAATACTAAAAAATGATTTACAATTTGAAGGAGTAATTTTAACTGATGATATAAACATGGAAGCTTTGAAAAATTACCAAGATAAAGCAGTTCAGGCAATTCTTGCTGGTAATGATATGATTCTTGTAGTAGGAGATTTTGAAAATCAAATTAATTATATAAATGAAATAAAGGGAGCAGTAGGAAAAAATGAAATAAGCATAGAAAGATTAGATGAAAGTGTAAGAAAAATTTTAAGATTAAAGTACAATTACAATATTGTTAACTAGAAAATGATTGTGTTTGAAATATTTTAGTTAGATTATCTATCATCTTATCAAGATAAAATTGTAATATACAATTAATAATTTTACTAGGCGTTTCAATATATTTAAAATTTTTATCTTCCAATTTGTTGACTAAACCTTGTAAAGAGCCAATATACAACCATTCTTGTCTTAAATGTGAAATAACTATTGTCCTTGAACCAATAAGTGAACCATTTCCGTCTAAGACAATTACTTTACTTATTCTAGGTCCAAAAATAAGAGGAAAAAATTTAATATTTTCTTGAATCAACTCGTCCAAATTTACAGGTCTTATATACACTTCTCCCCTCCATACAAAAATATCCCCTTCAAAAGTAACTCTATAAAAATTTCCTTCTAATGTCGGCACATCTACAGTATATCTACCACCTGGAGTAAAAATTATAAAACTATCTTGACAATCTGATGATATATGATGAATTTCTAAGGTATGTTAATGTTTTACTCTTCCAAAAGGTCTCGTCCATCTGGTAGCATAACCAGGTTCTAATTTAGTTAAACCGATTAATCCAAAAAACATATTATCTTCATAACCTGCATCTACACCTTTAATTTCAGATGTTAATTCCATACAATATTCTAAAATTAATATAAAATTTTGAAATTAATTATACATGAGGCATGATAATATAATCAAGTATTATATACTTATATTATATAAAACAGTCAACTTTTCACATCAACTATAATCTGTGCAGGAGCTTTCCTGTAGTATAATTTGTATTCTCTCTCAGAAGTAAGTCTTATATAATAAGTTGAAGTGTTCGAAGAATAACTTCCTTCCATGCCTGAAACAGCTCTATTACCATATGTCTGATTATAATTATCTTGAGATGCAAAATCTGAATACAAATTGCTGATTTCAAGTTTTATAGCCTTCCCACCAGCATAATCAACAATCGAAGCATTTGCATTTGGAATTGATCCTGTTCCAATAGTTCCGAGTCCTAAAATAATTCTGAAAACCCCCTCTCCAGGCTGATCAGAATGTGAAAGTCTGACAACTGATATAACATTTCCACTTGCATCTCCTGTAATTGTTTGAGCTTCTTTAGAAAAATTAAATTCTGTCCCATTCCCATTTTCAACAGTCTGCTCTTTAACGTCTAATACAATCCTTATCGGATTATCCAGTGTATGCAGATAAAAAGATGTTTCAACTTTAACACCGATTTTGTACCATGAAAGACCAACTTCGCTTGTAACTTCATGAAATATCGTTGAAACAACAGAGCCAGTAACATCAGATCCTGTTCCTCTTGTTATACCTGATTTATCTTCAGATATACCTTTAATTTTCAATGATATCAAATTCGAGCCAGTTACAAGAGAGGCTGTTGTATAAGGAAATTCCGATTTACTATCTACAGTAAAAATAATTCTTATAAAATTCTCAAAACCCTCCTGTTTAAATTCAGTAATTTTAACTTCAGTTACACTTTCACTTCCGATTGTCTGATTATCTTTTTTAAAATCTTCATCACTAGGTGATTCTTCTGCATCATTATCATCACTTTTTTCAGTAACATCTATATTTTCATTTTCTGTTTCTTCATCATTGTTTGTTTGAGTTGTTGAAGTAGTAGTTAAAATACTTGTCTGACTACTTTCAGGAGTATTATCATAATTTTCTGTATCTTCATCCTCATTTTTATTACTCCTAGAAAGCAATATAAATCCAAAAACTGATATTCCCAACAAAGCTATAACCACAATAAACGTCATCGTGTTTGATTTGTTTGGTGAATTTAAACTTCTTCTTGTCCTTGCCATATCAGAATATCTTTGGGGCTCTTTATCTACATTAGGATTAATATTATTAGTGGTATTATTTGAATTATTTAATATATTTTCATTCATATTTTGTTGAAAATAATAGGTTATTTTTAATATATTACTTAAAAATTGGATTTAATGCAAAATTTGAAAGCAATGAGTATAAATTGAGATGTGTTTTATGTTATAATAACCTTTATGATTTTATTTTCTAATGTCAAGAAATACTTTAAAAACAAACGAAAATAATAAATACTTAATTATAAAAGGAGCTCGTGAACATAATTTAAAAAATATTAACGTTACGATTCCTAAAAATAAATTTGTTGTTTTAACTGGAATATCAGGTTCAGGAAAATCCTCACTTGCTTTTGAT
>Ga0315291_10005537_pt1 | contig 15823 bp, 12 predicted proteins | sample YL17G12_20_MG_FD_203070 | JGI IMG/M metagenome (GOLD analysis project Ga0315291, IMG submission 203070) | Sediment microbial communities from Yellowstone Lake, YNP, Wyoming, USA - YL17G12_20 | ecosystem: Environmental > Aquatic > Freshwater > Lake > Sediment | place: USA: Wyoming | collected...
TCTCCTAAACTATAAAGATAATCCTACGATATCTCCATCTTTATTTACGTCCACCTTCTCGGCGGCCGGCGTTTTCGGCAGGCCGGGCATGGTCATGATATCGCCGCACAAGGCGACCACGAAGCCCGCGCCCGACCTGAGCGAAACGTCGGTCACGAGGAGCGTGAAACCCTTGGGTCGGCCCAGGAGCCTGGCGTTGTCTGAGAGCGAGTATTGGGTCTTGGCGATGCACACCGGAAGCCGGCCAAACCCCTCGCCTTCCAGGCGATCCAGCGCTCTCTTCGCCCTCATTTCCAGCCGGACGCCGTCGGCCCCATAGATCCGCCCGGCCACGGTCTCGATCTTTTCTACGAGCGACATCTCGAGCGGGTAAAGGAACCGGAAGCGGTTCTCGTCCTGCCCAATGGCCGCGAGCACCTCGCGAGCCAGCGCTTCGCCGCCCTCGCCTCCCTTGCCGTGGACGTCGCTCAGGGCGAAACGGACCTTCTCTTTCCCGCAGAAGGCCGTAACCGTCCCGATCTCGGACTCCGTGTCCGTGGGGAAGCGGTTGAGGGCCACGACAAAGGGCGTGCCGAAGGTCCTCAAGTTCTCGATGTGCTTGGCGAGGTTCTCCAGCCCCTTTTCCACGGCCGCGGCGTTCTCTTTGCCGATCTCCGAGGCCTTCGCCCCGCCATGGAGCTTGAGGGCCCGGAGTGTCGCCACGAGGACGCAGGCCGCCGGCGCCGGGACCTGGCCCGTGCGGACGACGATGTCGAAGAATTTTTCCGCTCCCAGGTCCGAAGCGAACCCCGTCTCGGTGACCACATAATCGGCCAGCCTGAGCCCCAGGCAGGTGGCGATGACGGAGTTTGCGCCGTGGGCGATGTTGGCGAAGGGGCCGCCATGGACCAGGGCGGGTGTCCCCTCCAAGGTCTGGACAAGATTCGGGTTAAGCGCGTCCTTGAGGAGGGCCGTCATGGCGCCGTCGGCCTTGACGTCCCTGGCGAACACGGTTTTGCCCTCTGGCGAAGAGCCGATCGCGATTCCCCCCAGCCTTGCTTTAAGGTCCTCGAGGTCCCTGGCCAGGCAAAATATGGCCATGACCTCGGAAGCGGCGGTGATGTCGAAACCGGTTTCCCTGGCGACGCCCCGGAGGGGCACCCCGAGGCCGACGACGATATCGCGCAGGACACGGTCATCCATGTCCAGGACCCTCTTCCAGCTCACGGACCGCCCGTCAAGGACGCCGCAGGGACCGTCGAAGTGCAGCCTGTTATCCACCATCGCCGCCAGAAGATTATGGGCGGAGGTGATGGCATGGATATCGCCCGTGAAGTGAAGATTGATCTCGTCGGAAGGCATGACCTGGGCGCGGCCGCCCCCGGTCGCTCCGCCCTTGAGCCCGAAGACAGGGCCAAGTGACGGCTCCCTTAAGGCAACGATGGCCCGCATTCCCAGGCGCCTCAGAGCGTCCGCGAGCCCGATGGCCGTCGTGGTCTTGCCCTCGCCGGCCGTGGTGGGGGTCATGGCCGTGGCCATGATGAGCTTCCCCCTTTTTTCCGTCTGCCGCGGCATTTTCCCGACGAGGATCTTGGCTTTATATCGTCCGTAAGGCTCCAGGAATTCTTCGCCTATTCCCACCTCTTTCGCGATCTCCCGGATGGGTTTGGGCATGACGTTACGGGCTATTTCTCTGTCGCCTGGCATCTTGTTCTCTCTGCCCAGAGTTTACCTTTTTTTGCCCTTCATCTCAAGATGTTGAGGAACATTAGATTGTACTCCTCGATCAGTCCCTGGTCGGCGAACGAAAAGTAGCGATTGTTGCCGATAATGATGTGGTCGAGGACCTTGATCTGCATGACGTGGGCGGCAAAGACCAAATCGCGGGTGATCTCCTTATCGCAAAATGACGGTTCCGGGTCCCCGGAGGGGTGATTGTGGACGAAAATCAGGGACGATGCCTCATAACGAAGGGCATCCCTGATGACCTCCCGGGGATAGACGGCGCTCGAGTCCACGGTCCCCTCGAAAAGCGTCCTTTCCTCGAGGACCTGGTTCTTGGTGTCCATGAAGATAACCTTGAACTGCTCTTTCCGGAGTTCCCGCAGGGCGTGATAAAGATAGTCGAACACCTCTCGGGAGGAGTGGCAGACCGGCCGGCTCATCATTCTCTCTTTGAGGAAGCGTCGGGAGACCTCCTGGACGAGCTTCAAGCCGAAGACGTTATGGGGCCCGATTCCCCGGATCCTCAGCAGGTCTCGGGGTGAAGCCTCCAGGACGCCGTGAAAGCTCTGGAACTCCTTCAGCGCCTCTTTGGCCGGTTCCTTGCAATCGCGCCGGGGAGTGCCGAGCGTCAGGAGGAGCTCGATGATCTCGTAGTCCAGGAACCCCATGAGCCCGCCCTGGAGGAACTTTTCCCGCAGCCGCCGGCGGTGCCCCCCGTCCGGTGGAGGGGTCATATCAGCGTCATGCCGCCCGTTTTCCACCACAATACGAAGGACGCCGGTAAGGGCGGAAATTTCTCTTATTCTTTATACATCGTATCGATCAAGCCCTTGTATTTCTGCTCGACGATGGACCGCCTCACCTTGAGCGTCGGAGTAATCTCGCCCGCATCGATCTCGAACTCGCGGTCGAGGAGGGCGATCTTTTTCACACGCTCGTAAGGGGCCAGGTTCGGCGTGCATCGGTTCACCTCAGCCAGCAGGAAGTTTCGGATCTCCTCCCGGCCGACGAGCTCCACGCGGTTGCCGAAGGGGATGTCTCCGGCCCGCGCATAGGCCTCCAGTTTGTCGAAGTTCGGCACGATGAGGGCCGATATGAACTTGCGGTTCCCCCCGACGACGACCGCATTCGCGATGTAAGGGCTCGTCTTCAAGAGGTTCTCAATGGGCTGAGGAGCGACGTTCTTGCCGCCGGCCGTGATGATGAGGTCCTTCTTTCTGTCGGTGATGGCCAGGAACCCCTCGTCGTCCAGTGTGCCGATGTCCCCGGTGTGGAGCCACCCGTCGACGAGAACCTCCCGCGTTTCGGCCTCTTTCTTATAATATCCCTTCATCAGGTTGGGGCCGCGCGTCAGAATCTCCCCGTCCGGAGCAATCTTAACCTCGACGCCGGGGACGGGCCTGCCCACAGTCCCGAACTTGACGCCCTCGATCGTGTTGCAGGCGATGACCGGGGAAGTCTCCGTCAGCCCGTATCCCTCAATTACCGTCAGCCCCGCCGCATAAAAGAACTCGGCGATGTCCTTGGAGAGGGGGGCCCCCCCCGAAACGAAGAACCGGACCCGGCCCCCTGTCTTTGCCAGGATCTTGGAAAAGACGAGCTTTTGGGCCACCCCGTATCGGAACTTGAGCCCCCCGGTCACCGGCTCTCCGCGGAGCTTCATCTGCCCTCGTTTCTTGCCGACTCTGACGGCCCAGAAGAAGATCTTCTTTTTGAGGGCCGAGCCCGCCAGGACCTGGTCGATAACCCTGGCGTAGATCTTGTCGAAGAGCCGCGGCACGCTGACCATGATCGTCGGCCGGGCTTCGACAAGGTTCTCCCCGACGGTCTCGATGCTTTCGGCATAAGCAATCGTGGCCCCGACGTAAAGGAACGCGAATGTGCACATCCTCTCCAGGATGTGAGAAAGAGGCAGGAAGGAAAGGATGACGTCCGTGTCCTTGAACTCGACGATGGCCCTGAGGGATTTGATGTTGTGGACGATGTTGGCGTGGGACAGCATAACGCCCTTGGGAATGCCCGTGGTCCCCGAGGTATAGATGATGGACGCCACTTCGTCCGGATGGATCCCGAGGGCAGTTTTCTCGAAATCGTCCCCTCCCCTCCCGGCGACGGCCTTACCTTTGGCGATGATCCCGGCAAGCGTAAGGACCCCTTCCGGGGCCGCGTCTTCAAACAGGATGGCATGCGTGACCTTGGTCAGGTCCTTTCGGACCGTTTCGACCTTGCGCCAGAGCTCGCGCGTCGAGCAGACGACGACCTTGGCGTCGGAGTTGTCGATGATGTACTTGATCTGCTCCGGCATCAGGGTCGGGTAGATGGGGACCGTGGTCGCGCCCGCGCAAAGGGCGGCAAAGTCCGTCATCACCCAGTCGGGGCAATTTTCACTGAGAATGATGAGCTTGTCCCTAGGCTGTAGCCCCAGCACTCTCAGCCCTAGGGACAGGAACCGCACGCGGTCCCACACGTCCCGGGAAGAGAGGGAAACATATTTCCCCTCTTCTTTATGCATCAATAGGTTGTCTTTAGGATAAGACCGAATGGTGTTGATAAAAAGCTGACTGAGGGTTTCGACGGCCATGTATGCCTCCTGACGGGGATTCGGCTTTTATTCTAACGCCGGAACGGGAGGAATGCCAACCCCATTTTTGCCCAAACGCGAAAAGGCGGTTTCATCAGGCTGAAGCCGAAGGATCGCCGCTGAGGGCGCAGGGGATATTCCGAAGAAAGCCGTAGCAGGGCTGAGCGGGCACGGTTCCCCGACTCTCGGAGGGGAGAGCGAGGCCCGGAGCCGGAGTAACTTGGACTCGCCGGAGCAAATTTGCGTCTTTTGGAGGGATATCCCCGAGCCCTTCAGGGGTGATCCTCGAGGGCCCGGGACGAGGATTTTCCAGACCGACGTTTACGCGTGCTTTCTTTCGTGGGCCAGGAGCCACTCTTTGCGCCAGAGTCCGCCGCCGTAGCCGGTAAGGCTCCCGTCCGCTCCGATGACGCGGTGGCAGGGAACGATAATTGAGACCGGGTTCCTATGGTTGGCGCCGCCGACGGCGCGCATCGCCTGCCCGTTTTTCAGGGCCCGGGCGATCGCCCCGTAAGTGGTCGTCGTCCCGAAGGGGACTTTGAGGAGTTCCTGCCAGACCGCTTTCTGGAAATCAGTCCCCCGGAGGTCGAGAACGAGGCTGAATACCTTCCTTCGGCCACGGAAGTATTCATCGATCTGTTTCAGGCATTCCGCGAGGATGGGCGCGGCCAGCCCCGCGTGGGCCTTGGCGCTGTCCTCGAAATCCAAGGACAAAATCCCCCGCTCCGTCCCCGCCACCTCGATGACGCCGATCGGAGATCGATAGCAGGCTCGGACCGTCCCATCGGGGTGTCCCGTTTTCCCGTCCGCTTTCCTTGAACGTCCCGGCATCCCCGTCCCGCCTCAGGCTTCCTTCAGCCGGATGTAGACGTTGGTTCGGCCCTTGTCGTCTTGGAACTTCAGCTCGAAAAGATCGGAGTAGGACTTGATGAGCTGGGAAAGCTGCTTGTGGCCGTAGGTCCTGGGATCGAAGCCGGGGTCGAGCTGGCGGAGGTAGAAGCCGATGGTACTGAGGCTCGCCCAACCGCCTTCTTCGACCGCCATATCGAAAGCGCCCCTGAGGAGGGGGACCGGATCGAACCTCTTCGGCTTTCCCTCTTCCTCCCGCTCGTCCCGCCTTTCCGGCTCCTGCGCCCCGTCGGGCCGCCTGCCCCGAGGTTGTTCCCTCCGTGACCGCTTCTTTGGGACCAGGTTCTCGGTATAGATGAAGAGATTGCAGGCGTTGACGAAGGCCTTGGGTGTGGTCTGTTTACCGATGCCCATGACAAAGAACCCCATCTCGCGGATTCGCGTCGCCAGCCGCGTGTAGTCGCTGTCGCTCGAAACGAGGCAGAACCCGTCAACGAGGTGGCCGTGCAGGATGTCCATAGCGTCGATGATCATGGCGCTGTCCGTGGCGTTCTTGCCTACGGTGTAGCGGAACTGCTGGATGGGCTGGATGGCGTTTTCATTGAGGGTGTGTTTCCAACCCTGCATGTTGACGGTTGTCCAGTCCCCGTAGATCCGGCGGATGGTGACCAGGCCGTATTTACCGGCCTCGGTCAGGATCTTTCCGGTCAGCGAGGGCTGAGCGTTGTCTCCATCGATAAGCAGGGCGATCCTCTTACGTTTGACTTCTTCGAATAATTCGTTGGTCATTGTTGTCCCTCTTTAGTATCTTAACCGTTTCGCGGGAATATTTCAAATTGCCGAGGGGAATTGCGAGCGGCCTGGAGCCGCCCTCAGCCCCCGGCCCCCGGGGAACCAGTCCCGTCGGTTCCCCCCGTCGCACCTCTGTCGGCGACGCGGACGATTTCAGAGCCCCCCTCCGATTATCGGAGGGGGTAGGGGGTGGCAAGAAATATGAACAGAGTCTTGGGCGCGTCGCCGAGATAGCCTTCATTGGACTCGGGTCCCTCCTCCGCTACGGGGGCTTAAGGGCGGCATCCAGTACCGCCCAATAAGAATTTGACCATTATTAATTCAATTACACGAAAAGAAATGGTTCCATAGGATTCTATACTTTTTGAACGATAACGCGGATTTCTGGTGAACCCCAGAATTCCGACCTGGGTCCTATCGGCAATTTTGGACCGCTTGGCCGGTTGTCATATTTCCCCGGCTGTGCTATTTATGGGGCCGGAGCCATGCCCGCAAAACATACGCCCTCTCCAGCTCATGCCACCCGGCCCAAGGTCGGCCTCGTCCTCGGCAGCGGCGGGTCCCGCGGTATCGTCCACATCCCGATCCTCGAATCCTTGCGTGACCTGGGCATTCCCATCGATCTCATAGCCGGATCGAGTATCGGTGCTGTCATAGCCGGGATCTATGCGACCGGGACCCTGGAAAAGCTGAGGCGGGATCTCAGCTCCATGAAGAGGGACGATTTTTTAAAGCTTTTCGACCCGACCCTCTCCCGATCGGGCTTGTTCGCCGGCAGGAAAGCCATGGTCTTTCTTAATCACTACATTCCCCGCCAAACCAGGATCGAGGACCTTCCCATTCTTCTGGGGATCGTCGCGACGGACTATGATAGCGGCCACCCGATCGTCTTCCGGAAAGGGAACCTCCTGGACGCCATCCGGGCCAGCATCTCCATCCCCGGGGTCTTCACGCCGGCCCGCTTCGGCGGGGCACTCCTCGTCGACGGCGGGGTGGCTAATCCCTTGCCGATCGACGTGGCTAAGGACATGGGGGCCGATCTCACGATCGCGGTCAGCCTTCATCCCGCCATCGGACGGCTCGGGCTGATTCCCTTTAAGAGTTTTGGGCCAGGCAGGCATGGGACTTCCCCCGCTTCTTTGAAGGTCCCCCCCGTGGAGAAGCTCATCCACAATCTCATCGGGGCCGGTCGAGGGGAGGGCTGGTTAAAAGCGGCCGACCAATGGCTGGATTCAAGAAGGGCCGCGGCTAAGAAACGGCGGCCCCTGCCGAACCTGTTCGAGATGGTCGCCAGGACCATAGACATCATGGAATATACGGAGACCCTGTTGATGCTGGCCTCCCGCCCTCCGACCGTCCTTATCGACTTCAATTTTCCGGAGATCGGCACCCTCGACTTCACGAAGAGCGCCTTCCTCCTTGAAGAAGGGCGGAAGGCCGTCAGCGCGAAGAAGAAAGAGCTCATCGAAAAGATCGGAACATCGCGTCATGTCCTGAATTCGAGCCCGGTGAGGTGATCATGAAAGGTAACATCCCAACTTTATACGTCCACGGCAAGACATTGCCCGAGGCCTGGGAAAAGGCAGTCCTGGCCTGCTGGAACCAGGGCATCGCCGTCAAGACCGAGTACGATAAGCCCGGCGACCCCCCGAGCCGGGACTGCACCATCCTCTGGGTGGCGGAGGACCCTTTCGCCGAGCCCCGCATCCACCGCGCCTTTCCCGGCGGGCTCGAGGACCTCGAGATCTACCGTCAGGAGGTTGTCGACGGCGTTCATGATCACTGGATCGCTCCCGAGGAGGGTAAGTGGACTTACACCTACCACAAGCGCCTGTTCGCTTATGAGATCGAGGGCAAGGTCATCGACCAGATCAATTATATCATCGATAAACTTTCGGGAGCCGGTCACTCCCGCCGAGCCCAGGCTATCACCTGGAACCCGAAGCTCGATCCGCCGACCTACGACCCGCCCTGCCTGCAGCGCGTCTGGTGCCGGATCCTTGAGGACGAGGACGGCGGGACGGTCCTCAACATGAACTGCCATTGGCGGTCGCGCGACGCCTACAAGGCCGCCTTCATGAACGTCTTCGCCCTGACCGACCTCCAACGCCTCATGGCCGCGCGGATCTCGGAAAGGACAGGGAAGCCCGTCCGCGTCGGGCGCTATGCCGACCTCGTCGACAGCTTCCACATCTACGGGTCCTACTTCAACGAGTTCCAAGGCTTCCTAAAAATGGTGGAGAAGAGGTCCTTCGAGGAGCGCACCTGGCCTTCAAGCTACGCCGAGCCCATGTTCGCGGAGGCCCGGGAGCGCCTAAAAAAAGAAAAGGGCATCTGAACCTTCGCCGGCTGAGGCATCCGAACCCGGGGGAGGCAGGTCTTCGAGCTCGATCTCACTCCCCACCTTTATCGCCCCCCTTAATGGCAACGATTACGCAGATAAATGACCACATATTGAACATATTGCCCCACATTTTTATTATGTGTTTTATAATAAACATATTATAAAGAATTCTTCTGTCTCAGTGTATATTTATTGAACATTCTAAGTTTTGTGAAGCAAAGCCCCGATTATTAGTTATATTATTTATAATCTATTATATACGAGTCTTTCTCTTCCTTGGCACCGTTCTTGCTCTTAATGTGGGCGTCCAGGGCTAGGGAGGAGACCGATATGAGCAGAAAAAATAAGGTTATCACCCTTGTGATCGCTATCCTGATATCAGCGGGCTTCGCCGCCGCCGCCGAGGCCGAACTCACGATCGTCAACACCGCCGTCATTCCCGCCTCCTCACTTTCCCTCCCCGAAATCCTCCCGATGGCCACCCCGGCGGCGCCCCCCACGCCGAAAATCAACTTTGATCCGCAGAGAGAGTTCGGCGGTTTCTTCAGGGGCGAGAAGCTCGAAAGCGCCCTCTTCACATCCTCCCTGGTAGCCATGACGGCCTTGAACGTGGCCGATTATCTTTCAACCAGACAAGCCCTAAAGTTCTCCGGCCTCCAGGAAGGCAATCCGCTAATGAAGCCCTTCGTCAAGAACCCGGCGCTGTTCGCCGCCGTCAAGGCAGGGACCACAGCCCTTTCCGTGTGGGGGATAAACAAGATGTTCCGGAAAGGCAACAGGACCACGGCGTGGGTGCTGACCATGGCCTCCAACTTCATCCTCTCCTACGTCGTGTCCAACAACATGAGGCTCATCCAGAAGACAAGGCAGAGATAAGGCCGAGGTAGGGCGCGGGGCGCCCTCTCCATAGCGCACGGGGTCGGGTCGCCAAGGCCCGGCCCCTTTTTTTATTCCTTCCTGGTTCTCTCCTACATTAATTGGGCCGCCGAACAGAAGGCCGGGCTAGGGAGAAAAGGGAGGCCAAGATCACCAAGGAGCTGGAAGAGAAGCTGAAAGCCCTGGGCTATATCAATTAGCGGGCCGGACGTTGGTGATCTTGACGGCAACGGGCCAATCGGGTCCCCAAGTGTAGAGTTCGAACTTTTCCCCAGGTCTCATTTTGGCCGACACGGGCCTCTTGATGAACTGGAGCGTATGGGTCCGGGCCACGGTGATGTGGAGCCCCTTCGCGTCCTCCGTCCATTCCACGCCCCCCTCCTGGCCGAGCACGGTAACCCTCGTTGCGGGAGTGGCCTTGACCGACTTGAGCGTGAACCGGCAGCCCGCCCATGACTTGACCCCTTCGAGCCCGTATTCGAGGTCGGCGAAAGCATAGACCGTTCCGTCCGGGCGGCGCATCGTCAGCCAGACATCGTTTTCATTCGTGACCTTCCACGGTCGGACGCCCCGGACGGCCTCGCCGTTCATCATCATCCATAAGCCCAGCTCGCGGAGGAGGTCCTCGTCGGGGGCGGCGATGCGTCCGTCGGGCCGCGGCCCGACGTTGAGGAGCATGTTTCCGCCCCGCGCCCGGATCCGGATGAGGTTCGCGATGACCTCGCTGACCTTGCGGACATCGGGGTTGGGCTGGTAGGACCACTGCCAGCTGGTCGTCATGCAGCTTTCCCAGGCCCGGTCCGTGGCCTGGCCGGGGATCTCCTGCTCCGGCGTCGGGATCTCCCCCCGGCCTATGAAGACGTCCTGCTTGACGCGCCAGGCGTGCTTCTTAAGCGGCTCGCACTTCCCATCGAACCAGATCATGAAGACGTCTCCATAATTCGTCAGGAGCTCCTCGATCTGGCCCCTCTCGTAGTCGAGGAAAGATTTCCTCATCGGGCCGAAGGGGGCTATCGCCTCAAACGCCGGGGCCATGATCTGCCCCCGGGGGACGCCCGTCTCGAAATGGTAGCGGACGTCGCCGGGCGAGTAATACAAACCGACCAGGATCCCTTCCTTCCGGAAGGCCTCGACGACCTGGGCCGCGATGTCCTTCCCATAGGGCGTCCGGGTGATCTTGAATTCGCTGTAGGCCGTGTCGAACATGCAGAAGCCGTCGTGGTGCTTGGCCGTGAAGCAGACGTATTCGATACCCGCCAGCTTGGCCAGCCGCGCCCACTCGGCCGCGTCGAAGCGGACCGGGTTGAAGGTCCCGGCCAGAGCGTAATAACGCTTGATAAAATCCTCGGAAGCGCCGTTCAGGGGCCAGGAGATCTCCGTTCCCATCTGAGAGTTCGGACCCCAGTGGATGAATAAGCCAAGTCCGGCGTCGCGGAAAGCCTCCGTTTTTTGAGGATCATTGGACAGGCGGACCTGATCCTCTGGGAGGAGCGGGACCGCGGCGCGAGCCGTCATGACCGACGCCGACGCGGCCGTCGCGGATTTTTCCTCTTTTCGCGGCGCGCAGGAAACGACAATAATCGTCAGACAGGCTAGGACGACATCGAATTTCACGATCTTTTTCATGCCGCGATTATACGTCTTCTTCGCCGCAAAAAGGAAGGTGCCGCCTTTCACCCGCTGGTTTGGACGAACACGAGCCGGTATTTGCCGATCGACCCCGGCTGGCTTTTCCTCGGTCTTTTTGTTACCATTCTGCCGCGTAAAATGATCATCTGGGTGCTTTCCATTTGGGCGTTCGTTTTCGGCGTCCTGGCGATCCGGGCCCATTACAAGGGCCCCCGGCTCCTTGTCTACCTTTTCCGGCCGATCACCATGGCCGTCATCATCAGCCTCGTCCTTGAGGCTGGTTCCCATTCCCGTCCGTATTACCGCTACGCCATAGCCGCCGGGCTCGCCGTTTCGCTGGCGGGCGACGTCTTCATGATGCTCCGGAAGAAGCGTTTCCTGGAAGGCCTGATCTGTTTTCTCGTCGCCCAGGTCTGCTACACCTTCGCGTTCCTGTCGGGGATACGCCTTAAGTTTTCGTCCTGGCCTACCGTGCCCCTGCTCATCTTCACGGTCCTTGTCGTCGTCATCCTTTACCCGCACCTCGGGAAGATGCGCGTGCCCGTGGTCATCTACATCCTCGTGATCATCACGATGGCCCGGGCCGCCCTCGAAAGGGCCATCCAGCTCCCGGGGACCGCGGCCCTGGCCGCCGCTGCCGGCGGCGTCCTCTTCGTCATCTCCGATTCCATCTTGGCCTTTGACCGTTTCGTCAAGCCGTTTAGGTCCGCCCAGGCGTTCATCCTGAGCGCTTACTTTGCCGCCCAATGGCTCATCGCCCTGTCTGTTTGTCTTCGTTAGGAAGTGATGCCATGATGCTATGGAAGATCTTCATGCTTTTTACCCGGGTCGCCCTTTTTTCGTGGGGAGGGGGGCCCGCCTCCCTGGCCCTCATGCAGCGCGAGTGCGTGGGCGCGGGCTGGGTGGATTCGGCCGAGTTCGCCGACGCCGTGGCCATGAGCAACGCCCTTCCCGGCCCCATCGCCCCACAGGTCTCGGCTTACGTAGGCTACAAGCTGGCCGGCGTTCCGGGAGCGGTCATGGCCGCCATGGGCACGGTCCTCCCGACGACGATCCTTATGCTCATTATGATCGTCTTTTTCTTCCGCCTGAAGGACGCGCCGGCCGTGAAGTCCATGCTCGCCGCCGTCCGGCCCGTCGTGATCGGCCTGCTCGTCTGGACGGCTTACGACATGGCCGCCACGATATTCGGCGCCGGAAAGTTCGGATGGGGGACGGCCATGGTCAAGGGTTGGGACAAGGCGATCATTGCGGTCGCCGCCTGCGCCCTGCTCATTGCGACCCGGGTCAACCCGGTTTTCCTGGTCCTCGGCGCCGCCGTCCTGGGGTTCTTTATTTATAAGTAAGGCCGACCGCCAGGACCGAACCACGGAATCGCCGAGAAGGAGACAGGTCCATTCGGTCAGACTGGAAGCCGATGGGCATACCTATGTTTTGCGGACCGACCTTCAAGGCACGGCCCATCAGACGTTTCGGGCGGCCGGAGTTCGACCTCCGTCCTCGGTGACAATGACCGACTGAGATGAGAAACCGTAGTGCCAAACTTTTTTTGCGCGCTCGTAATTTATTCATTTACAGGAACTTCGAAAAAGCAACTGTCGAAAATAAGTCTAGCCTGTCTAATACGAGCGCAATAAAAGAAGTTACGATGTATGAACGGCGCTGAATGCCGTCCTCAAGCCCCCGTAGCGGAGGGGGGGAACCGACGGGACTGGTTCCCCGGGGGTCGGGGGAGTGAGGGCGGCTCCAGGCCGCTTAAAGTCAGATGTCAAACTATCTAACGCGTTCGTATTAGTTCTTTTCTTTCAAGGACAGCGCGATCCGCCTCAATTCCGGATCGGCCTTGAGGATCCGGACCGTTACGACCTGGCCGACCCGGACGACCTTCCTCGGGTCGGAGACATAACGGTCGGCCAGCTCGGAGACGTGGACCAAACCGTCCTGGTGGACTCCGATATCGACGAAGGCGCCGAAATTCGTGACGTTGGTCACGACGCCCTCGAGCCGCATGCCGGGGACGAGGTCGGTGATCTCCCTGACCGTTTCAGAGAAAGACGGGGCCTTGAAGGCCGAGCGCGGGTCACGGCCGGGCTTCTCCAGTTCCCGGAGGATGTCCTCGATGGTCGGAAGACCCGCTTCGTCCGAGACGAGGTGTTCTTTATCGAGCGAACCCAAGAGCCTGGAGTTCCCGATCATGAGTTCTACGGTCGCCCCCAGAGAGGCAGCCAGCTTCTCGACGAACCCGTAGCACTCCGGATGGACGGCCGAATCGTCGAGCGGGTTTCGCGCTCCCGGGATCCGCAGGAACCCGGCGGCCTGCTCGAACGTTTTCGCCCCCAGGCCGGGAACGCCCTTCAGCTCCTCGCGGGAGTCGAAAGCGCCGTCCTCGTCCCGTCGCCGGACGATCGCCGCCGCGATCTTCCTGTTGAGGCCGGATACATGTTTCAGAAGCTCCTCCGAGGCCAGGTTGACGTTGACGCCGACGAGGTTGACCGCGCTTTCGACGACCTCCTCGAGGGCGGTTTTGAGCTTCGCCTCGTCCACGTCGCGCTGGTACTGGCCGACGCCGATCGACCTCGGGTCGATCTTCACCAGCTCGGAGAGCGGGTCCTGGAGTCTGCGGGCGATGGAAATGGCGCCGCGGACCGTGACGTCGAGGTCGGGAAGCTCGCGGCCGGCCGCCTCGGAGGCGCTGTAAACGCTCGCCCCGGATTCATTGACCATGACGCAGAGCGGCTGCTTCGCGCCGGGGAGAGACGCGAGGACATCACGCACGAAGCTCTCGGTCTCACGGCCGGCAGTCCCGTTCCCGATGGCGATAAGATCTATCCCGTTCTCCGCGATCATGTCCCGAAGCGTTTCGGCAGCCTCCCTGGTCCGGTTCTCAGGTTCGTGGGGAAAGATCGCCCGGTATTCCAGGAACCTTCCCGTCCGGTCGATGGCCGCGACCTTGCATCCCGTTCGGAAGCCCGGGTCGATGCCCAGGACGGCCAGCTGGCCGGCCGGAGGGGCGAGGAGGAGGTCCCTGAGGTTGTCACCGAAGACCTTGAACGCCTCGGCCTCGGCCCTCGCCCGCAATTCCTTCCGGACCTCCGTCTCCGTCGCCGGCGCGAGCAGACGGTCAAGGCCGTCCTTCACCATCTCCCGGAGGAGGGGCGCCGCGGCGCTTTTCGGGTTCCGGACGAAACGCGCTTCGAGGTAAGCCGCCGCCTTTTCGCGCGGGAACTCAAGCTCGAGCCGGAGGACCTTCTCCCGTTCGCCGCGGAGCATGGCCAGGAGGCGGTGAGAAGGCAGGGCGGCCGCCCTTTCCCTGTAATCGTGGTACATTTCGAACTTCGTCTTTTGCCCCTCGAACTCCTTACGGACGATGGCCGTCAGGAAGCCTTCCTTGACCGCCAGTCTTCGGAGCGTTTTTCGCGCTTCAGCGTCGTCCGCCATCTCTTCGGCCAGGATATCGCCGGCGCCGTGGAGGGCTTTTTCAGGCGTGTCGAAGCCTTTCTCGGAGTTGATGAACCCGGCGGCTTCGGCCGCGAGGTCGGCGCGCGGATCTTCAAGGTTTTGGAGCCGGCGGGCCAAAGGCTCGAGCCCGGCGTCCCTGGCCTTCGAGGCGCGTGTGACGCGTTTCGGCTTGAACGGAAGATAGAGGTCCTCGAGCTCGGTCTTGCTCACTGTCGCCAGGATGGCGGACGCGAGCTCCGGCGTAAGCTTTCCCTGCGAGCGGACCGAATCGAGGATCGTTTCCCGCCTCTCGTCGAGCTCGGTGAAGTACGCGTATCGGTGCGAGATGTCCCGGACCTGAATCTCGTCCAGGTTCCCCGTCCGCTCTTTCCGGTATCGGGAGATGAATGGGACAGTGGCGCCCTCGTTCAGGAGGGCCATGACACTCTCGATCCGGCCGGGCTGGATGGCCAATTCCCGGCTGATCTGTTTCGTGATGTCCATCGATGCGTTCTTTCGGCCGGCCCAGTTTACTCCCACCCCTCCCGGACCGCAAGGCCGCGAAGGATCGTTGCATCGAAAGGCCTCGTAAAAAAAAGGACGGCTTGGGCCCCGCGAGCCTCCTGTGTTATCATGGGCCAAATTCATGAAGGAGCCGGCGCATGACTGATCGGAAACCGGGTAAACCCAAGTTCCCGCGGGCATTCTGGGCGGCCAATACGATCGAGCTCTTTGAGCGGGCGGCCTATTACTCCATGGCCTCGTTCATGGTCATTTACCTCAAAGAGAACCTGGGCATGCGCCCGACGTTCGCGACCTTCCTCAACGGGTCGCTCCTCTGGGGGCTCATCTATTTTATGCCCATCGTCTCGGGCACGCTGGCCGATAAATACGGATACAAGAGATCTCTGACCCTGGCCTTCTTCCTGATCGGTCTCGGTTACCTCACGATGGGCAGCCTCCAGAGGTTCTGGCCGGGCCTCATCGGGCAGAAAGCTGCCGAGGCGATCGATTACACCATCCCCGTCATCCTGGGCATTGTCCTCATCGGCATCGGCGGGTCCATCGTCAAACCCTGCATCGCCGGGACGGTGCAAAAGACGTCCGGCACGATGGCCACGGTCGGTTTCGGGATCTTCTACATGGTCATCAACATCGGTTCGATCACCGGCCGCGGCGTTTCCTATTTCATCCGGACGAACCTCGGGATCCCGGCCATCTTCACCTACGCCTCCTCCGTTTTCGCCCTGATCGGCCTGGCCGTCGTCCTCTTCATCTACAAAGAACCGCAATACGTGAGCGACGGACGGAAGGACGGCCAGGAGGTCCGGAAAAAGACTCTGGGACAGGCCCTCATCGGGATCTTCATCGTCCTCAGGAACGCGAAATTCGTCTTTTTCCTCGTCGTCATCGGCCTCTTCTGGGTCCTCTACATCCAGCTTTACAACCTCATGCCGCTCTTCCTCCGGGCCGTGGACCCCAACGCGCCCATGGAGCTCTATACCCTGGCCAACCCGGTGATGATCGTCAGTTTCCAGCTCCTCATCACCCGTCTGGTGAAGAAGTGGACCCCCATCAAGTCCATCCTTTTCGGCGTCGCCGTGACCACG
>Ga0315291_10005538_pt1 | contig 15822 bp, 14 predicted proteins | sample YL17G12_20_MG_FD_203070 | JGI IMG/M metagenome (GOLD analysis project Ga0315291, IMG submission 203070) | Sediment microbial communities from Yellowstone Lake, YNP, Wyoming, USA - YL17G12_20 | ecosystem: Environmental > Aquatic > Freshwater > Lake > Sediment | place: USA: Wyoming | collected...
TTAAGTACGAGATGGAGATCCTGCGGATCAGGAGAATTGAAAGCCTTGGGGAAGAATTGCAAAAAAGAAAAATATACGGCTCTTCAGTTGTTCCTAATCCAGATCACGGCGGTGACTGGCAAAAAAGCATGCTTGAGGCTGAATCAGACCTGAGAAAACAATTAAAATCTCTCGTCAGATAAAGACAGGATTGAGATAGCGGCAAGGCGGTAAATCGTACGTTGACCGAGGAGATATGCGGGTGCGCAATGATTGCTCTACGATATGTATATAGAAGTGCTTTATGTGACATGCCTCTGTACTTGCAGAGGAGAGAATGAAAAGCAGCGCAACCGTCAAAATGTTTGCAATACCGTCATAAGTAATCGAACCAGTAGTTTTTTATTTTCTGGAAATTGGCTTTTACTTCCTTCTTTCCTGCCACAATTTCTCCATGTCCGCAGAGAAGATAGTCGATATCCATGCCTGATATCCTTTTGAGACTTTCTTTAAGCATGCCGCCATTTCCTCCGGGCAGATCTGTGCGGCCTATACTCTGATTAAAGACTAAATCACCAGTGAACAATGCCTTCTTCGCAGGCCAATAGAGGCAAATGGACCCGGGGGAGTGTCCCGGAGTTGCGATGACCTCAAAGCTGTGTTCGCCGATGATCAAATCCCCTTCTCTAAGGAAGAAAAGCGGTTCCGGAATCCTGAGGTATTGCCCGGCAAGCTCGCTGATAAAACGATACTCTTCGGCATTCATGCCAAACATAGTCTCTTTGTTAAGCCCTTGCACTGCCTCAAGATGATCGGGATGACCGTGTGTGACAATAGCCACAGAGATCTGGTCAGGGGATATATTAAGAGCAGCAAGATTCTTGCGCACATAATCGAAGAGATGTCGATGACCGGGATCTATGATGATTTTCAGTTCGCCATCAATAAGGTAGGTATTGCAGTTATTCTGCGTATAGACCCTCCATATAAAGGCATGGAGACCATCAGCTATTTTCATGAGGTAATTCTTCTATCGTGTCGACTTGAGCGATCGCTTCAAAATTACTTCCCCTCAGAATTCAATACTCAGATTGACCTGAGGTTCAAAAATTTTGCCAAGCGATTCAAAAGTATCCCTGTACGATGAGTTGAGGAACATGGAGGGAAGGGATTTGACCGCATAGAGCTTGTCAACGCCACTTCCCGATGCCTGGCGTCCATCCACCTGCAACTGATCGAGCAAGGTTCGTGAAAAAGATATACTGACATTGCGAAACCTAAGAACATTCAGAGAACTGTCATCTTTTCTATCCGCAGCATCACGGTCCATCGAAATAATCTTATCAGTTTGGACAAACTCATCCCGTGCTGATGGTATTCTATCAGCATCAATACCGACCACATACGATCCAAGTTCGGTTTTTGTCTTAAATGGTTCCCAAGCGGCAATCATTCCCGAAGCGTTACCCTCAACGGCGCTTACAACTATCAAAAGGAACAGATACATTAACGATGCATATTTCGAACTATATACGCTCTTCATATCCAGCACTACCGCTCCAGATTACGACGGGGGAAGCCTCAGTTTCTGGTCAACGTACAGCAAATCGGCACGTCTTATCTGATTCAGCCTTCGCAATTCACTGACGCTCGTGTTACATCGTCTGGCGATCTTATCGAGAGTATCGCCTTTCTTGACCCTGTATACGTATGTCTTAGACTTCTTGCCGGCAGCTTTCTCTGCTTCCCCTGCGTTTGCTTCCGTATGCGGCAATTTCAATTTCTTGCCGACATACAGAGGTTCCTGCAGCTTCATTTTGTTCAGTCTCAACAGGACACCGATTGTCGTGTTGTTCTTTTTCGCTATTTTATCAAGGGTGTCACCTCTTTTCACCATGTAAACTCTAGTCACTGGCGAAGGCGCGCGAGGTGGAGATTTTTCACCTGCAGTTGAGATTTTGACTTCCTCATCCCTTTTCTCATCAGAAATCTCTTTCTCTCTCGCTGGAACCTTCAGCGCGCGACCGAAGTATAAAGGGTCATCGAGCTTCATATGGTTCAGTTTCAGAAGGGTGCTGATCTTTGTGTTATGCTTCCGTGCAATAATGTCAAGGGTATCACCCCTTCTGATCGTATAGTTTGTAGTTTGCGGCGCCTTATATTTGTCTGTCTTATCCGATTTGTAGACGGCTCCTTGGTCATAATCTTTTTTTGTTAAGACAATCTTCTGGGTTGTCGGCGTACGCACCGGCTGCACAGGCAAAAATTCCGTTACAGAGGCCGCTATGGCCTTTGCAATTTCCGCTTGAAATCGGCCGCTCCGCAACAGCTTCTCTTCTTTCGGATTTGAGATATAGGCAGTTTCGACCAGCAACGATGGAATCTCCGGCAGTTTCAGCACTATGAAGGGCGCTTCCTGGACCTTTCTAAATTTCACTTGATTTACTCTGTAGAGATGTTTAAGTACACAACCGCCAAATGTTCTTGACGCGTTGATAGTATTTGTTTGGAACATATTCAGGATGATGGGGTCCGACTCATCGCTATTTTCCCCATTAGAGGAACCTCCGATTATATCGGCCATATTTTCATTCCTTGCCAGAAGTTTCGCGGCTTCGCTGCTTGCCCCTCTGAGTGACAGGCAGTAAACGGAACTCCCCCTGGCACCTCTCTGTCTGAAAGCATCCGCGTGGATGCTCAGAAATAGATCAGCCCCATATTCCCGTGCAATTTTCAGCCTCTTTTTGAACGGCACGTAGTAATCCCCATCCCTTGTAAGAAAAGCACGGTAACCTTCGTTGCTATTCAAGAAATCCCTCAATTTCCTGCTGATATCCAGAACGACCTTCTTCTCCTGCGTCTTCAGTTTCCCGACTGCCCCTGGATCGTCTCCCCCGTGACCCGGATCGATGACAATAATCTTGTTCTTCCTTAGAACCTTCTCCTCTTCTCTCTTCTTGCTCTCCTGTTTCTCCACATCAGGAAATTCAATGTCAATAACAATGCGGTCGGGTTTGTCCTGGAATTTCTTTTGCTTAAATACCTTCGTTATAACATTCTCGCCAAGTGACAATTCAACTCTGATCATGCCTTGAGGAAGAGCCGTTATAATTATTTTGTCGATTCCCGGCTTCTTCAATATGAACTCATGCGGAAAGTCTTCCCTTACATAGGTTTCTTTAAGATCGATAATTAATTTTTTGTCAGCTTCGTCGACCGTATAAGGGACATCGTCACTCACGTCGATGACAACTCTCGTATGATCAGGTGCAGACCAATGCCGGATATTCAGGATATTATTGAGGGCAAATACGGGACACGCGTAGAAAATCACGCCCAGCAGGATAAATAAAGATGCAAATTTATATGCTCGTGTCATATTTTCGAATCTTCTAAATTTTGCGCCAATCTATCAGATTTATCATATGATTTCAATACGCTTATGGTGACTTGCCAATATTTGAAATTCTCGCCAGGAAAAACTGAATAACAAAGCAGGGCCCAAGGTGCGTACTCAATTTCAGGCAAAGGAATTCTGCGACGTCTCCGGAAATATAAAATATATTGACAATTTCTTCTCGTAGTGACATTTTTTGAAACACATATACCGGAGTAAAGCTATGAAAATTAAGGATCTCCTTTCTCAAAATAAATTTATCCTTTCCTTCGAGGTTTTCCCGCCTAAGAGGGAAGGTAATCTTGATAGTCTATATGTCACGATTACGGAACTGGCCGAATTGAAGCCTGATTTTATCTCCGTAACCTATGGAGCAGGAGGAAGCACGAGGGAGAAAACCATAGAAATCTCCTCCCGGGTCAAGAACGGATTTAAGCTGGAAGTACTGGCCCATTTAACATGCGTCCAGTCCACAAAAGATGACATAGCAGGCATTCTCGACTCACTTAAGGAGGAAGATGTTGAAAACATCCTTGCCTTGCGGGGTGACCCGCCCGAGGGTACGGAGAGATTCATAAAAACAGAGGGGGGGTTTGGGTATGCGAACGAGCTGGTTCAATTTATTAAGACCCGAACTGACTTTTCAGTAGGTGTGGCTGGTTATCCCGAAGGGCATATCGATGCGCCTAACTTAAAGGTCGATATGATTAATCTGAAGAGGAAGGTGGATGCGGGCGCCGACTTTATCCTTACTCAACTATTCTTCAATAATGACGCCTTTTACAATTTCCGGGATCATGCGATGACACTTGGAATTGACGTCCCCATATTACCCGGGATTTTTCCCATCCTGAACTACAATCAGATCATAAGGATCGCATCTCTTGCCGGTGTCAGGATACCCGCCAGGCTTCGTGAGAAGGTGGAGAAGAACAAGGACAATCCACAAGAAGTGGAAAAATACGGAATAGAATACGCGATCATTCAGGTTGATAATCTGATTAAGAATGAAATAGCCGGTCTCCACCTTTACTGCATGAATAAGAGCCATCCGGTAAAGAAGATATTAGCGGAGCTTTCTTTGTCACGGTGACTAAGAAAAAATGCAGATGCTGAGAAAGAAGTGGAGTATACAAGCCATAAGGTGAATGAACACATCTTGCTTGCATCGGTTCTATGCAGATAATAAAAACCCCGCGAACAAAACCGGGCGATTAGCTCAGTTGGATAGAGCGCTGGTCTCCGGAACCAGAGGTCATGGGTTCAAGTCCCGTATCGCCCGCCAGTTCAATCACCCATGGTTGAATTTGTCCTGGAATAACCGATGAGCCTGCACTCCAAGTCCTGCATAAAAAATGTTGATTTACTAAAAAAAATATTATAGAAGTCAGTTCCACTTAAAATCTTAATATTCAGGACTCCTTGTTCGGACAAATAGTTCGGACTTTAGAGCCATGAGGAGGTAGAAAGTTGAAAAGATACGAAACCCTGTTTATTGTCCAAGTTGACCTTCCCATTGACGAGATCAATAGTATTATCGAACGATATAGAGCAATCGTAACGGCTCTTAAAGGCACAATCGTCAAAGTCGAAAAATGGGGCAAGAGAAGATTAGCTTACGAGATCAAGAAGCAATCAAACGGCTACTATGTCCTGATCGATTTCGCAGGCAATAGCACCATCATCGACGAACTGGAAAGAAATTTCAAAATCGATGATAAAATCCTGAAATTCATGACAATAATGAAGGACGGCAATGTTGATCTGGCAACGATCGAAAAAGAAAGACAAGAAGAAAGTCAGAGTGAAACGCCACGCGCGGCGCTAATCGTCGAAAGCCGGGAAAGTGCGGAACCGAAAATGGAGAGCGATGCGAATAAAGACTCCGCATTATCAGAATCCACATAAACGTTAATATAACCGGGAAACGGAGGGGAAAAGTATTACAGATGCCAACACCATCAAGAGACACAAGGACATCAAGAACGGATTCAAGACCGCAGAAGAAATTTTACCACAAGAGAAAATTTTGTCGCTTTTGTACAGACTCAAATATAAGAATTGAATACAAAGAGCCTCTTGTCTTGAAGGATTATATAACTGACAGGGGCAAGATTATACCCAGAAGAATTACTGGAAATTGTGCCAAACATCAAAGGGAAGTTACTGTGGCCATAAAAAGGGCAAGGACCATAGCCCTGTTGCCCTTTGTTGTCTCAGAATGGTAATACGAAATTGGAAGATGGCCGCATCAGGTCAAAATCAACGGATTCAGACTTTGAGCAAAGAAAGGGGTGCATTTTTTAAGAATAATTTTTTCACGGGTATAGCCGTATCCTCCCTGGCCTTTCTCGCTGCATCGCTTATTCCTCTGCTGGGTGCTTTCTTTTTTATCCTAACACCCCTGCCAATTATTTATTATTATTCCAAGACGGGCAGGATAAAGTGATTGGCAATCTTTCTCATATCTCTTTTCTTGGTCGCCGTTGTCCTGACATTTTCAGGTTCTATTGCAAATCTTCCGTTCTTATTTATAACGGGATTCTTGGGGCTCTTTCTTTCAGAAATTTTTCGCAGGAATTACTCCATAGAAAGAACTGTCGTCTACCCTGTGACTGCCGTTTTGATGCTTTGGTGTTCGTTTATCGTTATTCAAAGTCTGTCAGCAGGGGAAGAACCGTGGCGTCTGGTTGAGGATTACATAGGGAGAAATATCCAGGAAAGCATTCAATTCTATGCTCAACTGGATATTCCGCCGGAGCAGATCGACCTTCTCAAGGATAATTTTAAACAGATAACTAACTTCTTTGCAAACATCTTCCCTGCTCTTGTCCTGGTGAGCGCATCCTTTATAGTGTGGCTTAATATACTGGCGGCAAGAGAGATATTTCAAAGAACCGGAATGTTGTGGTATCCCGATTTCGGTGATCTTTCACGTTGGAAGGCTCCGGAGGGGCTGATATGGCTTCTCATTACCGCCGGGGGAATGCTTTTAGTCCCCGTCTCGTTGGCGAGGATTGTCAGCCTTAATCTCGTGATCGTTTGCCTGTTTGTGTATCTTCTTCAGGGTTTGTCAATCATAAGTTTTTTATTCAAAACAAAAAACGTTCACAGATCTTTCAGGATACTTTGTTATTTTCTCATTTTTGCTCAACAATATATAATCCTGCTCCTGGTTGCCGTGGGCGTGTTTGATCTGTGGGTTGATTTTAGAAAATTTATCAAACCAGTGACATACTCAACCTCATAAACAAGATTATAAAAACCGCTGGGTTGATGATCTTGCAAAGGCGGTACAGATGCAGGTAAAAAGGCGGGCTTCGCACTATATAATAACTGCAGGGGCGTGTAGATCCCGTGTGCGTGGTGTAACTGAAATACAAGTTGCATAGCATGCCCTAAGGAATGCGGGTCAATTTTAGTTGTTGAGCTTCTTGTGTGCTCGCTTACGACTTAAATAGAGAATTTCAGATTTTACGAGGAGATTTTATGAAGGTTATATTGAAGCAGAATGTCGATTCTCTTGGAAAGGCGGGAGATGCGGTGAAAGTTGCCGATGGTTATGCGAGGAACTATCTGATTCCCAAAGGGCTCGCAGTGGAAGCAAGCAACTGGTCTCTCATGGCTTTAGAAAATGAAAAAAAGCAAATAATGAAGAAGATAGAAACTGAAAAGAGGAAAGCCGAAGTGATGATTGAAAGGTTCGCAGGCGTGACTTTGAGCCTTACCAGGCGCGTCGGGGAACAGGATAAATTATTCGGGTCAGTAACGACAAAAGATATAGAGAAATCCCTCAACGAACTGGGAATAGAGATTGATAGAAAAATGATTCTCCTTGAAGAACCTATAAAGACTCCCGGCGAATTCCTGGCTAAGATTAAACTTCAGCCGGGGGTAATGACAGAGATAAAGATAACAGTAATTGGTGAGGCGTAAAGCAGTCCATGAAAGATATTGACACCTCATTGCATAGGGTGCCGCCCCAGAATCTTGAAGCTGAGCAGTCTGTAATCGGAGGAATCCTCCTCGATAACCAGGCTTTGAACAGTGTTCTGGAAGTGCTTGGTGTCGAAGATTTTTACAGTGAAGCCCATCGCAAAATATTCGCTGCCATTATAGAACTCTATGATAGAAGCGAACCAAGTGATCTCATCACATTGAGTAACATATTAAAAAGCAAGAATCAGCTCGATCAGGCGGGGGGGGTATCTTACCTATCGTCCCTCGCGGATAATGTGCCGTCAGCAGCCAATATAGATCACTACTCCAAAATCGTAAAAGAAAAGTCAATTTTGCGCAAATTAATCGGCACGGCCACCGATATTCTGAGCAAGAGTTATGGTGCAGGTACGGACATCGATACGGTGCTCGACGAAGCTGAACGTGCCATATTCGACATATCGGAAAATAAAATAAGGCCGGCCTTCAGCCCTTTCAAAGACATAATAAAGGAAAGCGTCAAGACTATTGAGAGGCTCTATGAGAGAAAAGAGCTTGTAACCGGTGTTCCCACTGGATTTGAAAAGATAGACGACATTACGTCAGGGCTGCAAAAATCCGAATTGGTTATAATTGCAGGTCGGCCAAGCATGGGGAAAACCGCTCTTGCCCTGAACATTGCGCAGTATGCAGCTCTCGAAGCGAATATCCCAGTTGCAATTTTCTCTCTGGAAATGTCCAAAGAGCAACTTGCCCTGCGCATGCTTTCCTCGGAAGCGAAGGTTGATTCACAGAGAATCAGAAGGGGTTTCCTGGGAGAGGCCGATTGGCCGAGGCTCATCTCTGCCGCGGGCAGGCTCTCCGAGGCGCAGATATTTATCGATGATTCATCGGCGATTACCGCATTGGAAATGAAGGCAAAGGCTCGACGGTTGAAATCTACTGTAGACCTTGGCCTGATCATACTGGATTATCTCCAACTTATGAGAAGCGGCGGTTACAGGGAATCGCGAGAGCAGGAAATATCGGAAATCAGCCGTTCACTAAAGGCCCTTGCAAAGGAATTGAATGTCCCGGTAATAGCGATTTCCCAGCTGAACCGGAGGTTGGAAGACAGGACCAATAAGCGACCGCAGATGGCGGATTTGAGGGATTCGGGAGCCATTGAGCAGGATGCAGACTTGATCGCTTTTATTTACAGGGATGAGGTCTATGAGAAGTCTGAGGAAAATCCTGAAAAAGGCATGGCCGAGATAATTATTGGCAAACAGAGAAACGGACCAACGGGTATGATTAAGCTGGCATTTCAGGACAAGTTCGCTCGTTTTGAAAACCTCGCCAGAGGGATTGACATGGAGCCGTAGTCACACGGAAAAACTTGAATTGTAGGTCTGAAGCTCATTCTCTCCCAAAATTCCCACATTCCCCTTTTCATCAAACTATCCCAGAATTGTGAGCATCGTTTAACATCTGCTACATCTTGCGAAGCTATTATGTCTCAGGCCGGGAGCAGATCCCGCTCTTTTCCTAAATATGGAATGGCCAGTCTCAATTTTTTAAGGGCCTGCTTCTCAATCTGTCTGGCCCGTTCCCTGGTAATGTTATACATATTGCCAATTTCCTGGAGGGTTTTCGGGCTGTCCGTCATTATACGATGCCTGACGATATAGCTCTCCCTTTCATTGAGATTTGTGAGGGCGCCGGCAATGTTTCTTTTTACGAGATCCATCTCCTCTTTCTTAATCAAGGACGTCTCCTGATCCTCGCCCTCGTAAGTTAGATAATCGAGATGAGACGTCTCTCCTTCTCCACTGATGTATGAATCAAGCGAAAGATCACGGTAAGTAAGCCTCTGGTCCATTTCTGCAATCTCAGTTTCTTTAACGCCAAGGGACTCTGCAATTTCGCCGAATTCAGGGTTCTTCTGCGAAAGGGCCTGAAGCTTCTTTTTCGCCTGACCAAGCTTGAAAAAGAGTTTCCTCTGGGCCTGAGTAGTCCCGATCTTTACAAGACTCCACGATTTAATTATAAAATTTTGTATGTATGCCCTTATCCACCACACCGCATAAGATATGAGCCTGTATCCTTTATAGGGATCAAACTTTTTCACGGCATGCATGAGACCTATATTTCCTTCCTGAATCAGATCGGCCAGTTTAACTCCGTAATTTCTATATTCGTGCGCGATCTTGACCACAAACCTCAGGTTCGAAACGACCAGTTTCTCGGCTGCCTCCATGTCATTATATTTCTTAAATTTTACGGCAAACCTGAATTCTTCATCCGCACTAAGAATGGGATAGCGATTGATCTCGGCTATATAGATGTCAAGAGTACTCGTGACTGATGGCAGTTCCAATTAACACACCTCCGGCTTGCTTTGTTCATCTTATAACACTTTATTTTATTATGCATCCAATCCTTCAGTCAACATCTTTGACATATTTTTTTCTTAATGGTGCATATCTTGACAGATTGACTATCCATGTTTACATTTATGAATGTAATTCACGATTTGGACATGCATTGAAGGTGACATGCCAAAGAGTATGAAAACCCAAGTTACGCCGTATTTTTCTTCATCGCAGCCGCATATCCACGTAAGCCTTACGAGGCTTAAAATACTGCTGATAAGAACAGATAGAACAAGTGAAACTCAGGATTATTGGAGGTATCATGAGATTTGACAAATTTACGTTAAAGGTTCAAGAAGCCCTACAGGAGGCTCAGACCCTTGCAAAGAAATACGGAAACCAGAGTGTCGATGTCGAGCATCTTCTTGCGGCATTTCTCATGCAGCCGGAAGGCATTGTCGGGGAAATACTGAAAAAATTGGGAGCAGATCCAAGAGGAATTGAAACTGAAATCAAGAAATCTCTGGAAAAATTGCCAAGAGTTGAAGGTGCCGGTATCAGCCAGACGTACATGACGCCGAGATTAAATAAAGTATTGGACGATGCCCTTGTCGAAGCAGCACGCTTGAAGGATGAGTATGTAAGTGCCGAGCATATTCTCGTTGCCATGGCGGAAGAAAAGGACGGAGTTGCCGGAAAAATTCTCAAGGGCAAAGGCGTTACGAAGGACAATATATTCAGGGTTCTTCTCGAAATCAGAGGCAACCAGAGGATTACAGATCCGAATCCGGAAGAGAAATATCAGGCCCTGAAGCGTTATGCCCGGGACTTCAATGAACTTGCCAAGAAGGGATCTTTTGACCCCGTCATTGGAAGAGACGATGAAATCAGGAGAATCATGCAGGTGCTCTCCAGAAGAACAAAGAACAATCCTGTTCTCATAGGCGAACCGGGCGTGGGCAAGACGGCTATTGTGGAGGGGCTTGCGCAACGAATCGTAAACGGTGACGTGCCAGACAGCCTGAAGGACAAGCGCGTTGTCGGTTTAGATATCGGCGCCTTGGTTGCCGGCGCCAAGTACAGGGGAGAATTTGAAGAAAGACTTAAGGCGGTGCTTAAGGAAATAACAGGCGCGCAGGGGGAAGTCATCCTCTTCATAGATGAGATCCATACAGTAGTCGGTGCAGGAGCCGCTGAGGGAGCGGTCGACGCTTCCAATATGATGAAACCTGCCCTTGCCCGGGGCGAATTACGGTGTATAGGTGCAACAACATTAAATGAATACCGGAAACATATCGAAAAGGATCCTGCCCTGGAACGCAGATTCCAGCCGATCATCGTGAAGGAACCTACGGTTGAGGATACTATAGCAATCCTCCGGGGGTTAAAAGAACGCTATGAAGTGCACCATGGCGTGAGGATCAAAGATTCTGCAATCATCGCTGCAGCAACACTTTCCGCCCGTTACATCAGCGACAGGTTCCTGCCGGATAAGGCAGTGGATCTGATTGATGAGGCTGCCTCTCGCCTGCGGATTGAACTCGACAGCATGCCCTCCGAAATCGACTCAATAGAGAGAAAGGTAACGCAACTGGAGATCGAGCGGCAATCCCTAAAGAACGAGTCAGACAAAACGACACAGGATAGACGCAACAAAATTGATAAGGAACTGAAAAAGCTCAGGGAATCAATGGAAAAGATGAAGACGCACTGGGCTCGAGAGAAAGAAATTATAAAGAATATACAGGTCATCAAAAGCAAGATCGAAGAGTTTAAGACAGAAGAACTGAACGCCCAGAGGGAAGGAAACCTCGCCAGGGCAGCCGAGATACGCTATGGAAAACTAGTCGAACTGAACGCGGAGTTGGAACGGGAGCACGCCAATCTTTCCGAGATACAGAAAGATAATAAGATGCTAAAAGAAGAGGTCGATACGGAAGACGTGGCGGAGGTTGTAGCAAACTGGACTGGCATTCCCGTGTCACGTATGATGGAAAGTGATGTTCAAAAACTTATCCATATGGAAGACAGGCTCAAGAAAAGGGTCATAGGTCAGGATGAGGGTATTGCCGCTGTGTCCAGCGCCTTAAGAAGGGCCCGTTCAGGTTTACAGGATCCCAACAGGCCTATTGGCTCCTTTATTTTTCTCGGGCCTACAGGCGTCGGTAAAACAGAGCTGGCGCGCGCTTTAGCAGAATTCATGTTTGACAATGAACAGGCCATGATCAGAATTGACATGTCCGAGTACATGGAAAAACACTCCGTTGCCCGACTGATCGGCGCACCCCCCGGATATGTGGGATACGACGAAGGCGGCTACCTAACTGAGGCTGTACGGAGAAGGCCATACACGGTTGTGCTTTTCGATGAAATTGAAAAAGCACACATGGATGTGTTCAATATTCTCTTGCAAATTCTGGATGATGGCAGATTGACCGATGGCCACGGCAGGACTGTTGATTTTAAAAATGCCATCGTGATTATGACATCAAACATTGGAAGCCAATGGACGCAGGATATATCCATGAGTGATGAAGAAAGACGAGCGACGACGATGGAGGCCTTGAGGTCTACGTTCAGGCCGGAATTCTTGAATCGAATAGATGATATTATTACATTCAGATCGTTGACCATAGACGATATCGATAAGATTATCGATATCCAGATCGGGCTGATTCAGAAAAGGCTCAAAGACCGCAAATTGACTATTGAATTGACAGAAAATGCAAAAAATTATATAGCTAAGACCGGATACAGCCCGGTTTACGGCGCGCGGCCCCTCAAAAGGGCCCTCCAGAAACTGCTTCTGGACAATCTTGCCATGGGAGTTCTTGAGGGAAAGTTCGCTGAAGGTGAGCACATTATCGTTGACGCGAAAGACAATGGTGCGATGATTTTTAAGAAGAAAAAATGAAGATAATGAGGAGGTTTCTTGATGAATACCGTTAAGACAGGTTTGTTACTCGGTGCCCTGACGGGTCTGTTAATGCTGATAGGAGGATATTTCGGCGGCAAGCAGGGCGTCATCATGGCATTTATTTTTGCCACGGCGATGAATTTCGGAGCGTACTGGTTTTCGGACAAACTCATATTGCGGATGTATAATGCGCAGGAAGTCAGAGAAAGCCAAGCTCCTCAGCTCTACGCCATAGTTAAGGACCTGGCCTTGAAAGCTGGCCTTCCCATGCCGAAGGTCTATATTGTCCCCGGTGACACACCCAATGCCTTCGCCACAGGACGAAATGAAAACCACGCAGTCGTCGCCGTGACAGAAGGCATCCTAAGAATGCTAAACAAAGAAGAGCTGGAGGGGGTTCTCGCCCACGAATTGACGCATATTAAGAACAAGGACATGCTTATCGGCTCTATTGCAGCAACCCTCGCTGGCGCCATCGTCATGCTGGCAAACATGGCTCAGTGGGCGGCTATGTTTGGCGGATCAAGCCGTGACGACAGCGAGGAAGGGAGCGGTGTCATCGGCCTCATTATGATGGCGATTCTTGCACCCATTGCGGCAACTATTATACAGATGGCAATTTCCAGATCCAGAGAATACCTCGCTGATGAGGGCGGGGCCCGTGTATCAGGCAAACCTTACGGTCTGGCAGGTGCCCTGGAAAAACTGTCGCGGGCATCACAGGTAGTCCCCATGCAGGCAAACCCTTCTACCGCTCATATGTTTATCGTAAACCCGCTGACAGGAAAATCTCTGATGAACCTCTTCAGTACGCATCCTCCTATTGAAGAACGTGTTGCAAGGTTAAGAAGCATGAAGCCCATGTGAGCTTTTCAATCTAAAGCAGCTCAGGTGTTATTAATAATATGTAAACTTATTTTTGGCATTCAGTCCAGCGTTTACAGATGAACAAGAGTGCTTGTTTGTATAGAAGGAGAGTACTATGAACGATGGAAAAGAAGAAAAGGGATTTGTGATTAAGGATAAACGAATTTTTGATGAATCCGGAGAAGCACGTAGGGAAGATTTAAAGAAAGAAGCAACAGCTGGAGACGAGAAATCAGAAAAGACATCTCCGGAAAAAGATGATCAGGCAAGTACCCAGAAAGAATATTTCCCGGAAGTCACCTTTTCCAGTTTCGTCCTTTCACTAAGTACAACGGTCATGTATCATCTCGGTGATTTTCCTGACCCGGCAACGAAGAAAGCGAATAAAAATCTTGCTGCAGCGAAACAAACTATTGATATGCTCAGCATGATAAAAAATAAGACGGCAGGAAATCTCGATACTGATGAAAAAGAACTCCTGGAGGGAATCCTGTATGAACTCATGATGAGATACGTCAAAGAGAAGGACGCGGGATGATCAGTAAATTATCACCTGCAAAAGTTAATCTTCACCTTCGCGTACTGGGGAAGCGTTCAGATGGCTTTCATGACATCTCAACATTGATGCAAAGGATTAGTCTTTATGATGAAATGATATTCTCCCCCGCTGTCCATGGTATCACCTTGAGCTGCCCCGGCAGCGCCATTCCGGAAAATGACAATAACATCGTGTACAGAGCGGCAGATGCCCTCCTCTCTCCCCTGTCACATTCTCCAGGCATACATATCACCATTAAGAAAAATATTCCGGTGGCAGCGGGACTCGGCGGAGGGAGTTCGAATGCAGCGACTGCCCTCGTCACCATAAACGATTTGATGGATTTTCACTATAACACTGATGATCTCATAAAAATAGGGACAAAGCTCGGCGCAGATGTCCCTTTCTTTATCTTCGGGAAGACAGCCTGGGCATCCGGTATCGGCGATCGGCTGCGAAATGCCGAGAACATTCCTCCCCTATGGTTTGTCCTGATTAATCCCGGCTTTAAAATCTCCACAAAAATGGTTTATGAAAGTCTTAATTTAAGATTGACAAAACGAGTTGTAAATTATAAATGTCCAGAGCTTTATACTGTAGATGACATAGTAAAAGGACTCCATAACGATCTTGAGAGGGTTACTCTGGTCATTCATCCCATTCTGCGGTATTTTAAGAGTCTTTTAGTGCAAAATGGTGCTCTTGGCGCTCTAATGTCTGGCAGTGGCCCAACAGTTATGGGAATTTTCGCAGATGAAGAAGGCGCGATAAAAGCCGAAAAGGCCTTGAAGAACGCCGGTGGGAACGAATGGTCCATATACAGGGCTCGCTCCATATGATGGGCACTCGTCATGTCTGTCGTCATTATGTACCCTGTGTACCTCTAACTGCTCTCTCAGTCAATAATGGGGCGTCGTCAAGCGGTAAGACACAAGATTTTGGTTCTTGCATACGGAGGTTCGAATCCTCCCGCCCCAGCCACATATAATTACTTTTTTTGAAGGGATTTACATGCTTGATAGGATGAGAATATTCTCCGGCAATGCGAACTTACCTCTTGCCCAGAAGGTCTGTGAAAACCTAGGTGTATCTCTTGGCAAGGCCAATGTGACTACATTCAGTGACGGTGAGACGAGGGTGGAAATCAATGAAAACGTACGTGGTATGGATGTTTTCATTATTCAATCGACGTGTCCGCCCGTAAATATCACCTGCATGGAACTCCTCATCATGATCGATGCCATGAAGAGGGCTTCTGCAGACAGGATAACGGCTGTAATACCATACTATGGCTATGCGAGGCAGGATAGAAAGGTGGCCCCAAGAGCGCCAATTACAGCAAAGCTTGTGGCAGATATCATCACGGCGGCAGGCGCCTCGCGTGTACTTTCGATAGATCTCCATGCCGGCCAGATCCAGGGTTTCTTTAATATCCCTGTTGACAATCTGTTCGCCACCCCCGTTCTCTTAGATTACATCAGAAGAAACTACCAGGGCAAGAATGTCATAGTATCTCCTGATACTGGCGGCGTGGAAAGAGCGAGGGCATTCGGTAAACGGTTGGACGTAAATATTGCCATCGTGGATAAGAGGAGGGAAGGTCCCAATGATTCAGCGGTCATGAATATTATCGGCGACGTGAAGGGCGCACGAGTGATCATCCTTGACGATATGATTGATACAGCAGGAACCATAACACAGGCGGCGCTGGCCCTCGAGGGAGCGGGAGCTGTGGAGGTATCCGTATGCTGCACCCATCCCGTTCTTTCAGGACCTGCTATAGAAAGGATTGAAAATTCAAGCCTCAAGGAGATTATCGTCACCGACACCA
>Ga0315291_10005539_pt1 | contig 15821 bp, 7 predicted proteins | sample YL17G12_20_MG_FD_203070 | JGI IMG/M metagenome (GOLD analysis project Ga0315291, IMG submission 203070) | Sediment microbial communities from Yellowstone Lake, YNP, Wyoming, USA - YL17G12_20 | ecosystem: Environmental > Aquatic > Freshwater > Lake > Sediment | place: USA: Wyoming | collected...
TCCCCGTTGCGGCGATGAACTGGTTATAGGACGTGTGGATGCGTCCCGTCTCGGGATGCACCATCCGCGGCAGCGCCTCGACGTAGGTCGAGAGAATCTTCTCCAGGTGCCGGTAGTCCAGAATGCGAGCGGGGAGCGGGTGGGACTCACGGAGCTCTTCCAGCACTTCGCTGCTGGTCGAAAGGCCCGTAGCCGTCTTCCGCTTCGGCTTCAGGCCAAGCTCCCTGAATAGAACATCGGCAACCTGTTGCGTGGACTTGATATTGAACGAGTGCCCGGCGATACGGAAAACGTCCGCCGCGATGGTATCTATCTTGGCGCCCAGAGACCTCGAAAGAGAGTCGAGAACCGATGTGTCGAGCGTCACACCCTCCGATTCCATGGCGTCCAGAACCTCCACCAGCGGCATCTCGATCTCTTCGAAAAGCCCCGTGAGCCCGTTTTCCCGCAGCCGCTCTCCCAGCAGGTCCGCCAGCCGAAACGTCATGTCCGCATCCGCGCAGGCGTAGGGCGCCGCGCGGACGATCTCCACCAGGTCCATCGTAGTGGCGTTCTTGCCCTTCCCGATCAGATCCTCGATCTCCGTCATCTCCACCCCCAGGAACTCCAAGGCAAGGGATTTCAGGCCGTGGCGTCCCTCAGGGTTCAGCACGTAGGAGGCCAGCATAGTGTCAAAATGAACGGGACCGGCTGGAAAACCATGCCGGCGAAGAACCCGGAGGTCGAACTTGGCGTTCTGCGCGATGCGGATCAACCCCTTGTCCGCGAGAACCGGCCCCAGTGCCTCCCGCACAACCTCCTGCGGCAGCTGGCGTCCCGCGTCTTCGCCAACGCCATGTCCCACGGGTATGTAGTATGCGCTGCCCGGTTCGCAACACAGGGATATTCCCACGAGCGCGGCCCGCATCGGGTCCAGGTCCGTCGTTTCCGTATCCAGGGCCACCCGGCCCGCTTTCCGAATCCGCTTGATGAGCGATTCCAGGGATTTGCGGTCCCAGACTACATGGGAGACCGTTGGCCCCGATGGGGAAGCCGCTTGCTTCCCATCCCTTGGGATCTGGGAGACCGCCGCATCCGTCTCGCCGAAGAAGCCGGCCTGCGCCGCCTGTTTCTGGCGCGCTTCCTTTACCAGCGAGGTAAAGCCGAGCTCGCGGTAGAGCGACATCAGGGCCGAAGACGCGAAGTTGGGCGCGCAAACCCCGGCTACCTCCGGCAGATCCACCGGCGCCGCGCACTCGATTTTGGCCAGCCGGTAAGAGAGCCGCGCCGCTTCCGCATGCGTGGTGACAAGGTCGCGCTGCCTCGCGTTCTTGATCTGCTCCGCATGGCTCAGCAGATTCTCAAGCGTGCCGAATTCCCCCAGCAGTTGCGCCGCCGTTTTCGGCCCAATGCCCGGCACTCCGGGAATGTTGTCCGACGTATCCCCCGTCAGGGCAAGGAAGTCCACGATCTGCTCCGGGCCGACCCCCATCTTCTCTTTCACTTCCGCCGGGCCGAAAACCGTCAGATCGTCCTGGCGGGGCCGGATGATCTTCACCCGATCATTCACCAGCTGGAAAAGGTCCTTGTCCGCAGTGACGATCACCACCGTCTGGCCCGCCTGCGCCGCCCGCGCCGCCAAAGTGCCGATCAGGTCGTCCGCCTCGTAGCCGCGCATCGAGAGGTGAGGGATTCCCGCCGCGTCCAAGAGTCTCAGGACATAGGGAACCTGCACCTGGAACTCCTCGGGCGTCTCTGCGCGATTGGCCTTATATTCCGCAAACATTTCGTGCCGGAAGGTAGGTCCCGGACTGTCAAAGACCGCAACGAGCCGTTCCGGGCGATAGTCCGAAAGGAGCTTCTGCATCTTCTTTGTGAAGCCGAAAACGGCGTTTGTCGGCAACCCTTGGGCGTTGGTGAGGCCCCGAACCGCATAGAACGCCTGGAAGACGAGCGACATCGCGTCAATAAGGTACAAAGGAGAGGATGAAAGAGGGGGATTGGGCATCGCAATCCTGGTTTTGCAGTTGGTGGCAAAAAGCCGCGCGGCGGAACGCGGCTCGAAAACCATCTTGGTGGATCCTCACGGACGAACGGAAGAAGCCGTCTTCAACTGGAGCATGGGACATCCCGGCGGAGAGTGATCGGGGAACGGTAACTGTCTCTGGTTTGCGGTGTTTCTTTCCGAAATGCTGAGGATAAGAGACCCCTCTCCGTCGAGGAGAAACACCCCTCGCGGCGTAGTCAGCGGAAAAGGGCGTGCACCCGACCCCCTCAAGGGGCGCCCGCACGATATGCAGTCAAGATGTCCTTATCCAGGCGGCATCAGTCCACTATCTGCCCGGAGAGGAAGATCAGCAAGGTCTGTTTTGCAGCTGTGTGCTTGTTGTGGGAGAAGAACAGCTTGCCCAGCCAGGGAAGGTTGCGCAACCCAGGTATGCCTCCTGTCAAGTCCTCGGAGGCACTACCAGTCCAACCCCCGAGGACCAGCGTTCCGCCGTTCTTGATTCGGGCGCGGGTCATAAGATACTTGCGCTCCGTCGCTGCCCACAACTGGCTGGGGCTTATCCAACCTCCCTCAATGCCGAACGGGTAGAAGTTCTGCCACATATTAGGCAGGGGCGTAACAACAGCTGCCTGGATGCCGCCGGTGCCCGTCCCGGTGCCCGTCCCGGTACCCGTCCCGGTACCTGTCCCGGTACCCGTCCCCGTACCCGTCCCGGTGCCCGTCCCAGTGCCCTGTCCTGTGCCTCCCGGCTGGTTTGGGTTAACAGGCAACACATACGTATTGTCGAAACGTGCGAATGGGTTCGGGAAGAATCCCACCGGCTCGGTCATGTCCACAGTGAGCGTGTCCAGAATGATCGAGTCGGGGGATGTAATCAACGGCGTAAACTCCAGGGACGCCACCAAGAATCCGCCGCGGGTATAAACCTGGAACTGCGCATTTGTCTCGTGAGCCACAAGGATGTGCGGTCCGCTTCTGTAGCTGACCACACCCTCCGCTTCCAGGAGCTGGAGATCGTTGTTCACGTAGTAGCCAAACACATTCTTGAGCACCATGTTGACCAGGGTTATTTCCGTATTACCGTACCATCCCCCGATAGTATTCACCGGCGTCGGCACGTCAAGCGTGGGTCCCCAAACCTGGGCCTTCTGGTCCGGGCCGTGAGGCATACCCGGGCTGGTAAACAAGCCCATAAGGCCGTAGCCATAGTTCTGCGGGTCGCCCCGGTCCAGGACCGTTATCTGGTTGCCAAACTCCTTGGCGCGAGCCTCGTTCACCGTCACGAAAAGCGTCTCGACGTCCACCTGCTTTTCCGGCTTGTCCAGCTTGGTGACCATTTCCTGCACCAGGGCCAGGTCGGCGGGATCCGTGTAAACCACCACTATCGCGTTCTGCCTGCCGAATGGGAGTATGTTGTACGTTGGCTCTTCCGCTCCCGCCGCACCCGGCATGCCCAGCTGGCCCGGCATACCCGGCATGCCCAGCTGGCCCGGCATGCCAAACTGGCCCGGCATGCCAAACTGGCCCGGCATGCCCATCTGGCCCGGCATGCCCATCTGGCCCGGCATGCCCATCTGGCCCGGCATGCCAAACTGGCCCGGCATGCCAAACTGGCCCTGCTGGCCCCGCGTGCCCGCGGGAGTATACCTTATACGAATCCGCGCGGAGCCCTGGGTGCTGTTGACGCCACCGCTAGGCCGCACGTCAATCGCCTGGAATTGCCAGTCTTCCACAAACTGCGCCTGACCGCTCTCATCCAGGGTGACGGTCATACTCTGTGTGGGGGTGTTGACTATCAGCTCGCACGTGTCGTCTCGGTCATTGTTCACGTCAACCTGATTGACGCGGCGCAGACGCAGAGCAAGAGAGCCAACATTCTTCATGTCGCGGCTGTTAGTATTCAGTGTGACCTCCATATCGCCCGTGGCGCCCGGCCCCGCGGCAATCCCGGCCTGTCCCGTGAGACCCAGCGCCTGCTGAATCTCGGCGAGACCTGTCGTCACGGACAGGTACTTCAGGAATATGTACTCCCGCCGTTCCTTCTGCTCGAGCTGGGGAAGCGACTGCAGATATCTCGACACCGTCGCGATCCGGTCCGGCCGATCCGTGATCGTGATCTGCTTCACGCTTGCGTCCGCCCACAGACGGCGGCCCTCCGCCTTGGCTTTGTCCTTGCCTTCCTGGGCATACAGCATGACCTCCACCACTTCCACCACGCCATCGAAGAACTCCTTGGACAACTCCGGGTTCTTATAGAGGTCTTCCCGCGGCACGATCACAAAACACGAAACGCTGAGCTCATCTCCTCCCAGCTTCTCCGAGATCACCGGGTCGTTCAGCAGTTCCTCCACCTTCACGAGATCTTCAGGAGTCGCCCGGACGATAAGTGTCTCCTCCACCAGGTAGGCTTTGCGTTCCGCCGAAAGAGGCGACACCTGCTCCGTTCTCAGGACGGCTTCAACCAGCGCCTTGGTCTCCTCGCCCTTCTCTTTGCGGATCTTGTAAACCCTGGTCACGATTTCCTGGGGAACAGCCTTCTGGAACCCGGCCAGAACCTCCCCCAGCTTCTTGATGTTCTGCTCGGAGTCCTGGATCAGCAGCGAACCCGTGCGTTCCTCCAACCGCAGAACCGTCTCCTTGAGCGGAGGCGTTCCTGGCTCTCCCCACAGAACCTTGTGCAGCGTGAGGTCCTTCATGAGAGTATCCACCTTGGCCATCTCTTCGATGCTCAGCTGAAAAACCTTGGTCCTGAGATCGGCCTCGATGGTGATCATGTCCCCCTTGCGGCTCCACTTGAGGCCTTTTGGGCGCAGGATCGTGTCGAGCACCTCATGCAGAGGCTTGTCCACGAACGTAACGTCGATCATGGTCTCGCCCCCCTGAGCTACGTAAATATCCAGGTCCGAAAGGAGCTCCAAACTCGTGCGGAGCTCGCGAAGCGGAACGGGCGCGATGGTGCTCAAACTGATGGGGGTGTTCAGCTTGTTCTGCGCCGCCTTTTCCTTCTCCTCGGCTTCCTTGCGCTTGGCGGCATCGGCCAACTGCGCCTGATATTCCTCCGCTGTCTGGTCCAGCATGGTCTTGGCTTGACGGTTCGAGGGATCGGACTCCAGAATCTGCGACCAGGTCTCCCGCGCGGCCCGAAGATCCTTTTTGCTGAAGTCGGTCTCAGCTCTGCTCAAGAGCCGGCGGATTTCCGCCTTGTCCATCTTCGTGGCCGCAGCGGAAACGACGGGCGTCGGCTTTGCGACAGCCGCTTCGCGTACCTTGGCGGGTGGTTGCGCCACCTGTTCCTTGTCGGTCAGGGTTTTAACCTGGGCTTCCTGGGCTGCTTTCTCCGCCTGCGCTTTCGCTTCCGCCTCTTTCTGCGCCTTCTCGGCGGCAGCCGCTTTCTCTGCCGCCTGCTGATCCTCTAGCGCCTTGGCCTGGGCTTCCTTGTCAGCCAAAGCCTTGGCTTCCGCCTCTTTCTGCGCCTTATCCGCAGCCGCCGCTTTCTCTGCCGCCTGCTGATCCTCTAGCGCCTTGGCCTGGGCTTCCTTGTCAGCCAAAGCCTTGGCTTCCGCCTCTTTCCGCTTTTCTGTCACCCGGTCGGATAGCGCCTTGATCCGGGCTTCCTTGTCAGCCAAAGCCTTGGCTTCCGCCTCTTTCTGCGCTTTCTCGGCGGCCGCCGCTTTCTCTGCCGCCTGCTGATCCGCCAGCGCCTTGATCCGGGCTTCCTTGTCAGCCAAAGCCTTGGCTTCCGCCTCTTTCTGCACCTTCTCGGCGGCCGCTCTATCTGCCGCCTGCTGATGATCCGCTAACGCCTTGGCCTGGGCTTCCTTCTCCGCCAGAGCCTTGGCTTCCTCCGCCTCTTTCTGCGCTTTCTCGGCGACCGCCGCTTTCTCTGCCGCCTGCTGATCCGCTAACGCCTTGGCCTCGGCTTCTTGCCGCTCCTTTTCCTCTTTGGCTGTCCTGTTCTTCTCTATGCTGGCCTGGAGTTTCCTGGCCGCGCGGTTCTCCGGATCGAGCTTCAGTACGTCGCTGCAGTACTGCAGCGCCTTGTCGTACTCACCCGACTTGCTGCACTGCTTCGCGTCGTCCAGGAGGCCTTGCACACGCTCCTCCTGATCTCTCTGCTGGAGCCGCTGCGTCTCTTCATCGGCCCTGTCTTTCACCGTCTTCTTGTCCCGCTGAACCCGCGACTCCATTTTCAAGGCCGCCCTGTTCTGCGGGTCCAGTTTCAGGGCCTCCCGGCAGCTCTGCAATGCCTTGTCATACTCGCCCGCACTGTTCAGATCCTTCGCCTGCGCGACCAGATCCCCCACCTGGTTCTGTACGCCTTCTCTCGCCTGGCGTTTCTGTTCTTCCTCGTTGCGGAGCGCTTCCTCCCGGGCCTGCTCTTCGATTCGCTGCTTATCCGCCAATGCGTTCTCACCCGCCCGCTGCATGCCCTTCTCCGCCGCGCTGCGTGCCTTCTGGGCTTTGGTGTTGCCCGGATCGATGCTCAAAGCCATGTCGCAAGTCTGGATCGCCTTCTCATGATCGCTCCTCTTGCTGTATTCCTTGGCCTGTGCCAGGAAATCGGCAACCTGCTTGTCCTTCAACTCCTGCGCCTGGCGCCGGCTCTCCGCTTCCTGTTTCTCCGCCGCGGCCTGCTCCTTCTCCTGTTTCCTGCGTTTCGCCTCCTCAGCCGCCTTGATCGCCTTCTCCTCGGCCTTGCGAATCTTCTCAAGCTCCTTCGTCACCCCGCGATGATCGGGACCCAGCTTCTGCGCTTCCTCGCATTCGCTGCGAGCTTTCCCGAACTCCCCTTCTTTGGCATACTGCCGGGCGCTCTCCAGAAGGTTCCCGATCCTCGCTTCACGTTGCTCGGCCTCCGCCTTCTGCTGATCCTCGCTGCCTCCCGATCCCGCCGCGTCTGCGCCCGAATCCGCGCTGGCCATCTGCACCGTGGCTTCCCGCGTCTTCCCAACCGGCTGACCGCCCTGTCCCGCGGCCGTCATCTGATTGATCCTGCTCAAGTAAGCTCGGGTGGAACCGTAATTCCCCGCGACAAGCCAAACCTCGAAGAACTCCTGTCTCGCGGCGCTTGGATTCTGGCTGTCGAAAAGCGCTTGAGCCTTCTTGTACTTCTCCTTGATAGCCTGTTGCCGCCCTGCCGGATCTCCCCCAATCCGCGCCTGCACGGTCCGCTGGTAGTCCAGGCACGCGCGCGTGTTCTGAACCAGCGTCCGCAGCTGCGCGTTGGAGGGATCCAGTCTCAGGGCGTTCTCATAGCTCCGCAGGGCGTCGGAGATGTTCGCCGTCTCGTACTGCCGCGTCCCCTCGGAAATGTAATCCGCGGACTTCTTCTGCGCAGTATCCCTCTCAAGTGGGACTGCGGCGGCAGACGCGGAGTCTGCCGCGGCCAGAATGGGCGAGGAACCTGAGGCGGCTTTGTCGCCCTCCTCTGCCCCGCACAGGATGGACGGCGCCAAGAGTGCCAAGAGAAAGACGAAGCTTCGGAAGCGTGGAAATGTCATGGGACGTCTTCTCACTCCTTGTCAAGGTAATGAAATCCGCAATGTGGTGATACTTAAGGTTATCGAGTCGTGCTGGACGCCAGAACCGCCGGGGCTTTCCAGAACTGGTACAGTGGAGCCGGAGCTGGGTTCCTGGAGCCCGCTGCTCCATCGCCTGCATAATCCGTGCTCCGGAATCCTTTGTCAAGCAAAAAACGGGCCTGAAAGCCTTGCCTGACCGGCGCTTCTAACGCACGGGTCCTCCCATCTCTCTTTGGAGTTTCTGCTTGAGGTCCAGCGCCTCGATATGATTGGGGCGGATTGCAAGGACCTCATTGCACTTCGCCAACGATGCCGCCAGATTCCTCTCCGCGTATAGCCGGGTTGCATCATTATATAGATCCCTGATCAGCGCCTCGCGACCGGCCGGGTCCATCACCTGTTTGATGCTGAACATGCTGTGCACAATAAGACTGGCGTAAGGGGTCTTCTCCACCGATTTGGGAACCGCATACATGACATTGCCGACGTTGTTGGCCGCCGTCCGGTCTTCTATGAGCGCGTCCGCCAAGTTGGGCGTCGGCACAGGCGTGGGAGTTGCCCCCGCGAGGGGCGTCTCCCCCGGACCTGGCGTCACGGCAGCCCCCGGAGTCGGCTGGGGAGTTGCAATCCCCGGCGGTGTCCAGGCATCAAGACTCTCGGTGGATCTCAGAAAGAGAATCAACCCGAGCAATGCCACGAATACCAGGATCATAACAACCCGCAAACGAGGTTCCAGGAATTGCCACAAAACCACCAGTTTCTCTTGCATGCGCACCCGCCTCTCACCCTTCTAACTCCTCTGGGCTAACGGCGATATCCCCCGCCTGGATAACCGTAAGCGCCTGGATAACCGTAAGCGCCTGGATAACCGTAACCGCCTGGATAGCCCACCGGGTAACCCCCGGCGCTCCCCTCCGGGGTCAGCGGAGCGGCGATTCCCGGAAGCCATACGGGGTGGTACTGGGTGAAATCCGGTGGCGTGGGCATCAGGGGAGGTTCGATGTCCGGCTTTTCCCCGAGGTGGGTCAGGATATTCTTCTCATCCTTGTTTTGGGCAACGATCGTGATGAGAAACTTCTGCACGTCCCTCTGGAAGTGCTCGCTCCTGCTTTTCTCCTGCGGGATGAGGTTGGCTTTCTTCACGAAGTCCTTCATCAAACTGAGCGCGCCCACAAAGCCGGTGACGGCGGCGGCCTGCTCGGCTTCCACCGTCATCGTCACCGTGCCCTGCTTGGGATCCACGTAGTCGGCTTCACACTTGATACCCGTCACCAGAACCCCCGCGGGCTTTGCCTGATGGACCAGAAGCAGGAACTGGAGCCAGAAATCCCGCTGCGGAAGCTGGGAGCTGATCTTGGCCAACTTCTCCTGCACCTTGTTCCGCTGGTCCCAAGCCTTGGCGAGATCCTTCTGAAGGGGCTCCTGCCGCTGGATATAATCCTGGCAGATGAATGCTCGCTTGGTGTACTCTTCCCGGTTGGCCAATCCCAGCTGCGTGCTGAAAAACAGCATCACCGCGATGAAGCCCCCCAGCGCCACCAACTCCGCGTACTGCGCGCTGAAATCCCGCATCGAGCGGATGTCTGTCGGCAGAAAATCAATCTCGATCGGACTGATCCCCAAGCCTTGGGTCGCCAGCCCTACCGCAATCTTGAACGGTGAGTAGTCGAAATCCTCACCGAATTGAGAGGGGGTCTTGATCTGGCTGTTGTTCAACCCCGTGGAAACCTCGACAGGCAGTCCCAGACGCTCCTCTATGTAACTGGGCAGATACGGCAGGCTCGCGCTTCCACCGCTCAGGACCACCAGGTCCACCGCAATGCCGTCCGGCTGAGAGATGAAGTAGTCCAGGGAACGCCGGACCTCCGCAATCAGGCGGTCACAGACGGACGTGGCCGCCGCGCAAGCATGCTGGTCAAAACCGGCCCGGTCCGCTTCGAACTCAAACGTTCCCGACAATACCGCTGTATTCGTCGTCTTGATGGCTTCGGCCTGCGCAAAAGCCTCGCATTTGCACGCCTTCAAGATGGCCCCCGTTATCTGGTTCCCACCCAGAGGGATGCTCCGCGTGAATCCCGCCGCCTTCGAGCCGCCGGACTTGCAGATCGCAAGGTCCGTCGAGCGAGCCCCGATGTTCACGTACGCCCGCACCTCCTCGAAAGCCGCACCAGGCGCTATCTCGATCTCTTCCTCCCCACCCTCCTTCGGAAAGGTCGCCAGATCCTCCGTCAGCGACACGGCAGGTTCTTCCGGCTCGGCGCCTTTCTTCTTCTTGCCCTTCTTCGCCTTCTTCTCTTTCTTCGGCTTGGCCGCCTTCGCCTTCTTCCCGACCCCTAGTGAAAACTTCCCCAGCAGTCCCCCCGAACGTGCTTTCTGCTCCTGCCAGGATTTCGCATTGAACCGGAAGAGCTCCTGCCCATTGAACAGGCCAAGCGGAGAAACCGTGATCCCGATCGGGTTCAGACCGATCCGCCGCACCAGACGCATGAACTCCTGGTTCGTCTCTTTCTTCATCGCCACCAGCAGAACTTCGACCTCGCGCTCCTCCCCCGAGTCGAAAACCTGGTACTGGACCATGGTCTTCTCCAGCGGAAAGGGAATCAGCTGCCGCGCTTCGAAATGCACTATCTGGGTCAACCGGGGCCCGGGCGCCCTGGGAAGGCGCACCCTGCGCACAAACACCGTCTGACCCGGCATCGAGAATACGGTTTTCTTGGTGGTTATCTTGTTTTGTTTCAGCAAGCCGCGGACCGTCGAGATGATGGCCGCGTTCCGCTCTTCCTCCGCCGCATCCGGCCCCACGGGCACTGGCGCCGAGACCATCCGGATGATGCGCGCGCCCCCCTTGTCAATCGCCATCTCCGCCAGCTTGACGGTATGGCTGCCCAGATCCAGCCCTAGACATCGCTTTACACCGGCCATGTGCGCCCAAAACCCCCGCGCCTTGTCGCGTTTCTGCTGCGATCACCCTGCCTCGCGCGTTTCTGGAAGTGTCCCAAAGCCCCCAAGACGTGAATCTGACATGTGAAAGAATAAGGAAGCGCGATGTTCCCCACCGTGTAAAGAGGAAAAGATGAACTATCTGAACCCTCTCAGGAATCAGGCTACTGACGTACGCGGCACACACTAGGGGCCGGAGAGGCACCACCACGCCAAGAGTAATTATGAGGTAAACAGGCCGGACGCCTCTCCGCCTTCGCGCACCCGCGCCGTGCCTTCCCCTTTTTTATCGGATTGCAGCGTGAGATGTCAAACTCTTTTTTCAACCATTCGCGAACACCCACCTCCTTCCTTGACAGGCCCCCCCGCCCCGGACACAATGGTCCCTGCCATCCCGCCCAGGCCCAGCGGCCCCGAAAGCCGCTCTGCCCCGGCGGAACGGTTGTTCCTTTCCGAACTCCAGTGAACGGTTCCGAGCGTGCCGAAAACCGAACTCCGAACACCCCCTCCCAGTACTCTCAAGACACGTTTCTCGTCTCTCGGCGCGCCTCTTGCCGCCGCGGTGACGCTTTTCGCGGGGCTGGCCTGCGGCACGTGCTCCCTCCATGCGTCCGACGCGGCCCCAACCGCCGAGTCCATTGCCCGGGCCGGGATGGTGCGCGCGCTCCAGGGCGATTTCCAGGAACTCTCGCGGATCCGACGCCAGGCAAGCGACCTCCTCCCTGCCGGGAATCGAGATGGGGAACGCCAACCCCTTCCAGAACAGCTGGGCCTGCTTTGCGCATGGATCGCCCCCACGCCCGCCGAGAGGCGCCGGATATTGACGCCCCTGGCCGAAACCGGCGTGAAGCCCGAGGTTAGGCGCGAGGCCCGGGACGCCCTGATGCGCGAACCCGCCGAGCGCTTGCGACGCCTCCGCCGCGAGGACAACTACAACCGGGCTATCCACGCCTTCAATCTCCCCGTTCAAATGGCGTTCGCGCTCCTGACCGTGAACTTCCAAGGCATCTACGACACAACCGTCGCTCTGCTCTTCGTTTGGGAACCCCTCAGCGAAGTCAGCCCCAGGGAACGAGAGTACCTGGCCCTATGCGAACGCCGAGCCAACAAGATCGAACACCCCGATAGCGGCCCTCCGCCCAGCGGCGTGGATCGGATCCGCAAGCGTCTCGCCGCTCTCCAGGCGCGGGAGATGCTCGCCGAAGCCAAGTGGCACTTCGGGAACGGCCGCTGGGAGGAGGCCAGGCGTTCCTACGCAAAGGTCCTCGAGCTGCAACCGGACAACAGCGCGGCGGGGGAAGGACGACTCGAGGCGGCAAAACGCGCCGCGCAGGAAAAGCGCATGCGCGAGAAAAGCCTCGAGATCCTCCCCGTTCCTAGTGCGGGCTTAAGCCCGTTTCTCCCCGGTTCCGGCCCCCACAGCAAGGCCCCTCCGAGGTCCCTAGCCCCCAACCCCGGCTTGTGTAGTAACCCGACCGTCAGGGAGGGCAAGGCCGCGCTCACCAAGGCCGAAGCCAGGCGCCGCTCGGACCTTCTTGCATACACGTTCTTCGGAACCGCCGCCGATCCGGATTACCCCCCGCGATTGCCCAGCCAGGCCCCCTTGCATCGTTTCGCCCGCTCCATCAATCTCCTCTTGCCCTTTCAATGGATTCTCAGGGGAGCCGCAGCGACCTTCGGAAACCCCGTACCGGACGATGCCTGGCGCGGAGCGGCGGTGCGCTATCTCGAGCGCGGCCCTCTGGCCCAGGCAACCGAAAAACAGACTGCAGGCTGGAGACTCCAGCCCGTAGGAACGCAGACAGAAGAGCCTAAAGCCTCCAGCCTACAGCCTCCAGTCCCCAGTCTCCACCCTACAGCCTACAGCCTAAAGCCTATAGCCCACAGCCTACAGCCTAAAGCCTACAGCCTAAAGCCTATAGCCCACAGCCTACAGCCTACAGCCTCAAGTCGAAAGCAAGTGGCCCTTCGCCTGGCGGCGTCTTATGAAAGGATCGGATGGTTCAACGAGGCGAGGCTCTGGCACACCTACGCCCTGGGCCGGGACGATCCCCAATATGCCTCCAGCCTGGATGAGAAAGCGGCGAAGCAACTCCTCGAAAACGCCCGGGACATCGAAGACCCGCCGCAGCGCCGAGCCCTTCTCCAGCAGATCGCCCCGCGCTTCGGCCGGACCAAAGCAGCCGGCAAGGCCCGCGACCTCCTCGAGAAAATGGACAAGGACCAGGCGGACTGGACCCGCGTCTCGAAACAGGAGCTTCTCTCCTGGCCGGACCTCTGGCGCGGCAAAGCCCTCCGCTTGGACCCGGCCTGGCTCGACGGAGAAAAACGCAACGGCGAAATCCACAAGGATGGAGTCCGCATGGCGCCGGACGAGAAAACCTTCCAGTTCTCCCTGAGAACCCCCGGCGGGAAAGAGGAAGTGCGGCGGCAGCCCGACGCCCCGCAGCGCGCGGAAATCCTTCGGGAACTGAAAGCGTGGCGGCGGGAGTTGGCCGCGCGCCGGCGCGCCCAATCTCTCTTCTCGAAGCGCCTTCCCCCGCTGGCCATCGAGGGCTCGGCCGGGCTCGAGGGCTTGGACGTCGCGCCAAGGCTCATGCCGCTGCCTCCCGATCCCGAAACCCTCCCCCTCTACCTCCCCGCAACGGAATGATGAATGATGAATGCAGAATGATGAATGGGGAATGATGAATACAGAATGATGAATGACGAATGCAGAATGACGAATGGTGAACGGCCATCAAGGAGAAAGCCGATTTTGTCCGCCATTCCCGCCTCCAGTTCTCCCTCTTTATCCCATCCGTCTCATTGGTCCTATCCGTCCTATCCGTCCCATCCATCCCTCATCCTTCACCATTCCGCCATTGCGCTCGGACGGAAGATAGGCTATGTTCACACGGAACAAGGAGGGCGAGAGACCCATGAACCGAAACCACCGCCGCATACAACACCATCTCAGCGCGCTGCTTCTATTGAGTCTCATCCTGAGCAGCTGCGCCGCGTTCACCAACTCCGCCGCCAAGAGCCAGGAATCGGAGGTCCCCAGGAACGTGATCGTGATGATCGCGGACGGCTGCGGTTTCAACCACGTCCTCGCGGCCGATCTTTACCAGCGCGGGAAAGCGGGCACCCAGGTCTATGAACGTTTCCCAGTTAAACTCGCGATGAGCACCTTCGCCGACGGCGGAGAATACTCGCCGTCCAAAGCGAAAAAGGACCCCAAGTACCTCGACACGAACCCCACCGACTCGGCGGCGGCGGCCACCGCCATGGCTTGTGGCGTTAAGACCTACAACGGCGCCATTGGAGTGGACAAGGACAAGAAACCCGTCCCCAACATCCTGGAACGGGCCGAAGCCCTCGGCAAGGCCACCGGCGTCGTCACGACCGTGCCCATCAGCCACGCCACCCCTGCCGGTTTCGCCGCGCACAATCCCTCCCGCAACAACTACGAGCGGATCGGGCGGCAGATGATCCGACGGAGCGCCCTCGAGGTCATCATGGGCTGCGGAAACCCCGCCTTCAACGACAGCGCCAAGCCCACGACCGGCCCGCTCGACTACAAATACGTGGGCGGAAAAAGAACGTGGGATGGATTATTGCAGGGCAAAGCGGCCGCCGACGCCGACGCCGACGGCGTCCCCGACCCCTGGACCCTGATCCAGACCCGCGAGCAGTTCCAGAAACTCGACACGGGACCCGCTCCCAAGCGCCTCCTCGGCGTGGCCCAGGCGGCCACCTCGCTCCAAGTGTACCGAAAAGGAGACGTCAAAGCCGCGCCATACGCCGTTCCCCTGAACCCGAACGTCCCCACCCTCGCCGAGATGACCCGCGCCGCCCTCAACGTCCTCGACGATAACCCCAAGGGATTATGCCTCATGATCGAAGGCGGCGCGGTGGACTGGGCGGCCCACGCCCACCAATCCGGCCGCATGATCGAAGAGGAACTCGACTTCGACAAAGCGGTCGAGGCCGTGGTGGACTGGGTCGGGAAGAACGGCAACTGGAAAGACACTCTTGTGATCGTGACGGCGGACCATGAAACGGGGCGCCTGACGGGAAAGAACCCCCGCAAACCCGGCCTCAAATCCTCCCCGGCGGGAAAGATCCCCGAGATGCTGTGGAACAGCGGCGGCCACACCAACTCGCTCGTGCCGTTCTTCGCAAAGGGCGCCGGAGCCGAACGCTTCGTCCAGCGCGCCACCCAAAAGGACCCGGTCCGGGGCCGCTACCTGGACAACACCGACATCGCGAAGGTGGTCTTTTCGCTCATGCAGGACTAGACGCCGCGAGGAGGGCTGCGCCAAGCGCCCCTGTGAATTGCGGGTTCGCGGCAACCCGCACGGGTTTCTTGAAGACCGCTTCGAGCGCCGCGGGCATCCCGGACACGAGCGCCACCCCGCCCGTGAACAGAACGGGCTCCTCGACGTTGCGCCCCGCCATCCCCGCCACGCGCTGCGCGATCGAGTGCTGCACCCCGGCCACGATATCCTCCGGCGGCGCGCCGGAAGCCAGCAGCCCCACGATCTCGGTCTCGGCAAAGACGACGCACATGCTGCTGATGGGCGCGGGCGAAATGCTCCGCGACGCGAGATTCCCCAGCTCGCCCGCCTCGACGCCGAGCCGCGCCGAGACCACTTCGAGAAAGCGCCCCGTGCCCGCCGCGCAGCGGTCATTCATCGCGAAGTCCTGCACCCACCCTTTCGCGCTCAGCCGGATCACTTTGCTGTCCTGTCCGCCGATGTCAATCACCGTTCGCGCCTCCGGGGCCAGGTGCCGCACGCCCCGAGCGTGACACGTGATCTCCGTGATCGTCGCGTCCGCGAAGCCGATCAGATTCCGCCCATAGCCCGTGGCCACCGTGCGCGAAACCTCGCCGGCGCCGATCCCCGCTTCCTCGAGCAACTTCTCGAAAAGCGCCCGCGCCAACGCCTCCTGACGCACCCCCTGGTCGCACACGCCCGAGGCCAGCACTTCGCCGCGCTCCGCGTCCCACAGCACCGCCTTGATCGCGCGGGACCCCGCGTCAATGCCGCCGAATATCATGGCTTCCTCCGTGCCTTCACTGTCTCGATCAGCGTCTCTATCCGCGTCCGAATCGTAGTCGCCACCGCGTCGCACAGCGGGGGCACCTCGATCTCCTGAACGGGAAGCCCCAGCCGCTCCCGCACCATCTCGTGGATGACGGCGCCCTCCACCGCGCAGTGGCTCGCGCCCGGTATCCGCGAGACCAGCACCGCCTCCGCGCCGAAGAGCTGGATATCCCTGCAAATGCGGTCGGCGCGATCGGAGCAAGGCCCAATCATCGGGTCGGCCAGCGCCGTCCGCGCCAGCGCCTCCATGGGTGGCACATCCTCGGGAATCGGATCGAG
>Ga0315291_10005540_pt1 | contig 15821 bp, 16 predicted proteins | sample YL17G12_20_MG_FD_203070 | JGI IMG/M metagenome (GOLD analysis project Ga0315291, IMG submission 203070) | Sediment microbial communities from Yellowstone Lake, YNP, Wyoming, USA - YL17G12_20 | ecosystem: Environmental > Aquatic > Freshwater > Lake > Sediment | place: USA: Wyoming | collected...
CAGGTTGCCGATTGTCTGATGCAGGGTTTAAGACCTAAAGGGGTATTGGTGATAGTTGAGGCAGAACATCTTTGCCTTTCGATGCGCGGGCTAAAAAAGCCAGGTTCACTTACGGTTACCTTGGCTCTGAGAGGTAATCTGAGAAAGGATTCTATTCGGGCAGAAGCATTTGCCCTGATAAAAGGGAGATGAATTTAAAAGAAGAAGGATTGAAACAGCTTAAAGAAAAAAGCACCTCTGAGTATTTTCTTGATTTTCATAATAGAAGGCTAAACCTTTCCTCCCGCACCCATCTGATGGGCGTTCTGAATGTGACTCCGGATTCTTTTTCAGATGGTGGTAGATTCTTTAAGCTGGATGAGGCAATAAAACAGGGTGTAAGTCTGGCAGAGGAAGGTGCGGATATAATCGATGTTGGAGGGGAATCTACCAGGCCAGGCTCTGAGCCAGTATCTTTAGAAGAGGAGTTGCGCCGGGTCATACCGGTGATTGAAGAGTTAGCTAAAAGAACTGATGTTCCGATTTCCATTGATACCTATAAATCTAAAGTGGTTAAAGAAGCTTTAGATTCCGGAGCTCAAATGGTAAATGATATTAGTGCTCTAAGGTTTGATCCGGAGATGAAAAATGTAGTGACTTATTACAGAATTCCAGTAGCCTTAATGCATATCAAAGGTACGCCTAAAAATATGCAGGAAAATCCTTTTTATGAAAATGTTGTTGAGAAAATCAAGGATTATCTTAAGGAATCTATTAAGTTAGCAAAAGATGCTGGAATTGATGAAGATAAGATAATAATTGATCCGGGTATTGGATTTGGCAAAAACTTGGAGGATAATTTAAAAATAATAAGAAACCTTAAGGAATTTACAGACTTAGGCAGACCCCTTTTGATAGGGGTTTCTCGTAAATCGTTTATCGGGAAAATTCTGGACTTACCGGTGAAAGAAAGATTAGAGGGTAGTTTAGCTGCTTTAGCAGTGAGCATAATGAATGGAGCAAATATCTTAAGGGTGCATGATGTTAAAGAAAGTAAAAGGGTTGCGAGATTGGTGGATGCGATCTTAAGAATAGGGTAAAGAAAGATGATTCTTTTCCATATAGGATTCTTGAAATTCGGGATCATAGATTTAATAGATGTGGCGATTGTGGCTTTCCTGTTTTACCGTTTTTTAGTCCTGGTTAAAGGGACCAGATCTATCCAGATCCTCTTCGGGGTTTTTGTTTTGATCCTTTTCTCCTTTGTGGCTTTCTGGTTTCAATTGGAAGGTTTGAAATGGTTGATAACTAATATAGCTACAGTGGGAGTAATAGTATTAGTAGTCGTGTTCCAGCCGGAAGTAAGAAAGGCTTTAGCTCAGTTCGGTCATAATAAGCTTTTCAGACTTTTTATCCGTTATGAGAAACAAAAGATTTTAGATGAGCTGGTAAAAGGGTTGATAAAACTCTCAGAGCTCAGGTATGGAGCTTTAATCGTTATAGAAAGGGAGATAGGTCTAAAGAATTTCATTGAGACTGGAAAACCTCTGAATGCTCAGCTTACTGGTGAATTGCTCTTGACCCTATTTACCCCTTATACACCTTTACACGATGGGGCAGTTATCGTTAGGGGAGAAACAGTGGTTGCAGCTGCCTGTACTCTTCCTTTGACCCAGAAAAGGGAATATGCGGAGCTATACGGGATGAGGCATAAGGCTGGGATTGGGGTAACTGAGGAATCGGATGCTTTGGCTTTAATCGTTTCTGAAGAGACCGGAGAGATCTCTATAGCTTCTAACGGGATCTTAAGGAAAGATATTGAGAAAGGTAGTATAAGAGAAATTTTGATTCAGATGATTGAGGCAAAAAATAGCTGATTTATGTTTATAGATTATGCTGAGATAGAAGTACGAGGGGGAGATGGGGGAAGGGGTTGTATCAGCTTCAGAAGAGAGAAATATATCCCCAAAGGAGGTCCAGATGGTGGTGATGGGGGAAAGGGAGGGGATGTGATTCTTAAAGTAGAGCAGGATTTATCTACCCTTCTGGATTTTCATTATAGAAGAGCATATAAAGCTGGTAGAGGTAAACACGGAGAAGGTAAGAATCGTACTGGTGAGAGTGGAGAAGACCTGGTTGTAAAAGTTCCACCTGGGACAGTAGTAAAAGATAAAATATCCGGAGTAAGTCTAACTGACCTTATCTCTATAACTGATTTCTATGTGATAGCTAAAGGAGGGAGAGGAGGTAAGGGGAATACTCATTTTAAATCCTCAACTCTTCAAGCTCCCAGGTTTGCTCAACCAGGAGAGAAAGGAGAGGTTAGAAAGATAATCTTAGAACTGAAACTTTTAGCTGACGTGGGTATCGTGGGACCACCCAATTCAGGCAAATCGACACTTTTAGCAAGGGTTTCAGATGCCAGACCAAAGATAGCCCCTTATCCTTTCACCACTCTTAAGCCAAATTTAGGGGTAGTAAGGTTAAAAGATCACAAAAGCTTTGTCTTAGCTGATATTCCTGGTTTAATAGAAGGTGCTCATCAAGGTAAAGGATTAGGGCTGGATTTTTTAAGACATATCCAGAGGACAAAACTATTACTTTTTTTGTTAGATGTGACAGCTTCTGACCTAATCTCTGAGTATGGTAACCTTAAAAATGAGCTTAAGCTTTATGACCTTTCTCTCTTGGAGAAACCAGCGATTTTAGCTTTGAACAAAATAGATTTGATGACTGAAAAAGAAAAAAAAAGATTTAAACTGGAGTTTAACCTTCCCGTAATAAAGCTCTCAGCTTTAACTGGAGAAGGGATAGAAAAGCTTTTAGATTGTATAAACCAGGAATTGGAAAAAGTGAAGTTAAGGGAAAAAGGAGAAATTAAGATTGGAACTTTTTGAGTAGCTTGTAGCCAGGAGCAAGTAGTAAAAAAAGAAAGATCAAAGATGGAGTTTTCTGAGATCAGAGACTGGATAGGATTATCTTTAGTTCCAGAGGTAGGGACTAAGAGATTTATTTCACTTTTAAACCATTTTGGCTCACCCCGGGAGGTTTTTTCAGCCAGCTTGAAAGAGCTTGAAAAAATTCAGGATATAGGCAGGGTAGTTGCCCAGAATATCAAAAATTTCAAATCCTGGGATGAAGCTGAGAAGCAAAGTTTGAGAATAGGAAAGGATGGGATTAGATTTATAACTATAAAATCTCCTGAATATCCTCCTAATTTAAAAAATATTTATGATCCACCCCCGTATCTTTTCTTAAAAGGAGAGATAAGAAATAATGATCAAAAGGCTTTAGCCATTGTAGGGACCAGGGCTCCCTCCACTTATGGTAAACTTATAGCAGAAAAGATTTCAAGAGAGTTAGCTGAAAAAGGGATTACCATAATCAGCGGCTTTGCAAGAGGGATTGATTCTCTTTCCCATCATTACGCTTTAGAGGCAGACGGAAGGACGATCGGTGTTTTCGGCTCTGGTCTGGATGTAATCTATCCACCTGAGAATGAGAAACTGGCAACCAGAATTGAAAAGAATGGAGCCTTAATCTCAGAATTTCTTTTAGGCACCCAGCCAGAAGGAACTAATTTCCCTAAAAGAAATAGACTGATAAGTGGCCTCTCCTTAGGAGTGATCATTATTGAGGCAGGGATTAAAAGCGGCGCGCTTCTTACGGCTCAATTAGCGTTAGATCAAGGGAGAGAAGTCTTTGCTATTCCTGGAAATATCAGCTCCAAAGGGAGCGAAGGGACCAATTGGTTGATTAAGAAAGGAGCGGTTCTGGTTACTAAAGCTGAAGATATCTTAGACGAGCTTCAAGGGGTTTTAGGTGAAGAGGAAAAAGAATTACTAAGGGAAAAAAGTTCTACCCTTTCGGATGAGGAACAAAAAATTTATAAGCTTCTCTCTGCAGAACCAGCTCATATCGACCGAATTACTAAAGAAAGTGAACTTTCAACTCCACTAGCTCTCTCGCTTTTGTTAAGTTTAGAATTAAAAGGGTTTGTCAGGCAGATTTCAGGGAAAAACTTCATTCGGATTTAAGGATATAAAGTTGATAGAGAAAAAAATTGAGGTTGTAAATCGTCTGGGCTTGCATGCCCGACCAGCGGCTCTGGTAGTACAAAAAGCCAGTAAGTTCAAAGCGGAGATCAGATTAATAAAGGATGAGTATGAGGTGAATGCTAAAAGCATTATGAGCGTTATGATGTTAGCGGCTGAGATGGGAAGCTTTTTAACTATCAAAGCCTGGGGTGAAGATGAATCAACGGCAGTGGAGGAGATCGCCAAGCTTTTCGAGGAGAAATTTGGGGAAGAATAGTTAATTTAAATATAAATATTAAAAATGAAGAAACCAAAAAAAAATATTGTCTGGCAGGGCATACCCGCTTCGCCGGGTATTGCTATCGGCAAAGCCTATCTCTTAGATAGAGAAGAGATAACGATTAAAGAGGAAAAGCTTCCTCCCGGCCAGGTTCAAGAAGAGATTCTACGATTCAAAAATTCCCTACAGGAAGCTAAAAAGGAAATAGTAAAGATAAAGAAGAACATAGTAAAAAAATTAGGTGCGGATCAGGCGAAGATATTTGATGCTCATCTTCTGATCTTAGAGGATGAAGTTATCAATCGTCAGGTTATCAATGAGATCAAAGAAGAGAAAAAAAATGCGGAGTTTATTTATAATCGGGTAATTCAAAAGACTATCCAGGTTATATCTTCAGCCAAATATGAATACCTGAAAGAAAGAGTTGCTGACATTTCTGCGGTTTCAACCCGGGTGATAAACAGACTTTTAGGCTTGAAACAACATACCATAGAACCTCTAAAGACCCCGAGGGTTATAGTTGCTCATTCGCTTTCTCCCGGGGATGTGGTTCAGATGAAGAAGGAAAGCGTCCTGGGTTTTGCTGCTGATTTAGGTGGGAAAACCTCTCACGTAGCGCTATTAGCCAAATCTTTAGGTTTCCCAGCAGTGGTGGGTTTAAAAACTCTTTTTTCTAAGGTCAAGTCCGGTGAAAATTTGATTCTGGATGGGAATAGAGGAGAAGTGATTCTTTCCCCGGACCAGGAAACCTTGAAAAATTATGAATTTAAAAGGGAAAAGCTTCTGGAAAAGAGTAGAATCCTTTTGGAGCTGGCTGGTCTTGTAGCTGAGACTAAGGACAAAAAAAAGATTGAGCTTTCGGCTAATATCGAACTTCCGTCAGATGTGGAATCCGCACTCGAAAACGGAGCAGAAGGGATAGGTCTTTTCAGAACCGAATTTCTTTATTTAGCCAGTTCTGATCTGCCGGATGAGGAGGAGCAGTATCAGGCTTATTTTTCTATTACCCAGAAGATTTATCCTCAACGTGTGATCGTTCGAACTTTCGATATAGGAGGTGATAAGTTCGCCCGTGATCAGGAAAGGGACTATGAGGCAAATCCGTTTCTGGGCTGGAGGGCTATCCGGGCTTGCCTGGATCTACCCGATGTTTTCAAAACACAGCTACGGGCAATTCTGAAAGCCAGCCCATTAGGAAATCTTAGCCTTATGCTCCCGATGATTTCTGGATTAGATGAGCTTCTGGAGGCAAAAAAAGTTTTAGAGGAAGTTAAAGAAGAGTTAAGGGCTAAAAAGGTTGGTTTTGATGAAAATCTTAAAGTTGGAATTATGATCGAGATCCCTTCTGCTGCCTTAGAGGCGGATTCCCTTGCCAAACACTGCGATTTCTTCAGCATCGGGACTAATGATCTGATCCAATATACCCTGGCGGTTGATCGAACCAACGAAAAGATTGCCCATCTTTATCAGAGTTTTCATCCTTCGGTTTTGAAATTGATAAAGAAGACCATAGATGATGGTCATAAAAATAATATCTGGGTTGGATTATGTGGCGAGATGGCAGCTGATCCTAAGGCTACGGTTTTGCTGGTAGGTTTAGGGATAGATGAACTTTCTGCTTCACCTCTTTCTATACCCCAGATTAAGAAGATCGTCCGCTCCATAGAATTCAGAGAAGCCAAGGATTTTGCTGAAGAGGTGATGAAGTTAAATGATTCCAAACGGATTGAAAAATTCTTAGAGGAAGACTATCAGCGAAGGTTTAACCAGGAAAACTCGACAAAGGTTTGAATTATGAATACCAGATCAAATTTAGACAATCTTGCGGATATAAGGAAGATCGATCAAAAAAGGATGTATGATTTAATCTATGATTTTCCTCTTCAGTTGACAGAGGGAGCTCACCTTGGGTTTATAGCTGATTTAAACCTGGAGAGTTTTACTCCGGACAGCATAATTCTGGCTGGAATGGGGGGTTCTGCTATTGGTGGTGATTTAGCCAGATCATATCTGGCTTCAGAACTCAAAATACCTTTCTGGGTCTGCAGGAATTATAATTTGCCAGAATTTGTTAATAATAAAAGCCTGGTTTTCGTCTCCAGTTATTCAGGTAATACCGAAGAGACCCTTTCAGCTTACCAGGAGGCTAAAAGAAGAAAAGCCAAGATTATCGCGATCACCTCAGGAGGGAAACTCTTAGAGGAATGTAAAAGGAATAACTTCCCTTTTATCCTCATCCCTAAAGGTTTGCCCCCTCGTGCAGCTTTAGGTTATTCTTTCACCCCAATTCTGGTGACTCTTTCTCGATTAGGACTGGTCTCAGATAGGATTGAGGAGCTTGATAATACTTCTAAATTCTTGGAGAAGAAAAGGGAAAAATACTCGTTGGAAAGAAGAACAAAAGAAAACCCTGCCAAAACTTTAGCCCTAAACTTCTTTCAAAAAATTCCTATAATTTACTCTTCAACTGATTATTTCGATACAGTCGGATACAGGTGGAAAGGGCAGTTCTGTGAGAACTCTAAGATTTTGGCTTTTAACAATTATTTCCCGGAATTCAACCATAATGAATTAGTAGGCTGGAAAGTTTTAGACCAGATCAGGGATAGGTTAGTTGTGGTTATGTTAAAAGATAAAGAGGATCATCCCCGGATTCAGAAAAGGATACAGATAGTAAAGGATATAATCGAGAGGGAAAAAGTTAAGGTAATAGAGATAGAAAGTAGAGGAGAAAATCTTTTATCCCGGATCTTCTCTTTGATTCAATTAGGGGATTTTACCAGCTTTTATCTGGCAATTCTCAATCGAATTGATCCTACTCCGGTTGAGGTTATAGATTTTCTCAAAAATAAATTAGTTACCTGAAAGGTTAATGGATGAAAAGGAAGTATTTTTATCTTTTAATGTTTATTATTATAGTCATCTTTTTCAATTTTGTGATTACCTCTGCCAGTGCCTCTGAGACAACTTCTTGGTTCAGGATAGATAGAATAAATATTTTGGTTTTACTTTTAGTCTTTTCCTCGGCTGTCCTTTTATATATTCGCAGTGCTAAAAAGGGGAAAGAATTCTTCATCCGCAAAATCGCTGGATTAGATGCAGTTGAGGAGGGGGTGGGCAGAGCAACTGAGATGGGGCGATCGGTTCTTTTTATCCCCGGAATTGATGAATTAGATGAAATTCAAACCATTGCGGGACTCTCGATTTTAGGTAAAGTGGCTAAGATAACTGCTCAGTATAATACTCCCCTTTTAGTCCCGGTACGTTATCCTCTGGTCCTGGCGGCAGCTCAGGAATCAATTAAGGGAGCCTATTATGATATGGGTAAAGAAGAGGAATATGACCCGGAGATGGCAAGATATGTAGCGGGTGAGCAGTTTGCTTTCGTAGCAGCAGTCCACGGAATTATGTACCGGGACAAACCAGCCACCAATGTGTATATGGGAGCATTTTATGCTGAGTCTCTGCTTTTAGCAGAAGAGGGACAGGCAAGCGGTGCCATTCAGATAGCCGGCACTGCCAATCCCGAGCAACTCCCTTTTTTCATTGCTGCCTGCGATTATACCTTAATGGGTGAAGAACTTTTTGCGGCAAGCTCTTATCTTTCAAAAGAGCCTTTGATGTTAGGCAGTCTTAAAGGGCAGGACTGGATGAAAATTGTACTGGTTATCTGTATTCTTTTAGGGGTAATATTTGAGAGTTTCAACTTAGGAGGAGGATTTTTTTATAAACTTTTCATAGAACACTAAAGTTATGAAAACACAGCTTCCAGTTATAATTGCTTTTCTATCCGGGTTTATCATGATCTTGGCTTTTTTCAGCGCTAATCCCGGAGTGGTGAATTTCAGCCAGAACCTTTTGACCTGGGTTACGATTGTGGGGGGTATAAGTTTACTTTTAGGGATAGTCAGTATTCTTAAGGTTAATATTAAGGTTATCTCGGAAAGAGGAAAGGATTGGGTGTTTAAGGTAATCTTAGTCTTATTTGTTTTTGGGATGTCTATTTCCGGATTGATCTGGGGAATTCAGGAAAAAACCCCCTTTGACTGGCTTTTCCAGAATATCCAGTCTCCGATGATGTCAACTATGTTTTCCATCCTGGCTTTTTTCATCGCCTCTGCAGCTTACCGGGCATTCAGAGCCAGAACAATAGAGGCTACTATCTTGCTTATTACCTCAGTAATAGTTATGTTAGGCAGGATACCCCTGGGACAATATATCTGGGATAAACTTCCAGGTTGTGCGGACTGGATAATGGCATATCCTAATTTGGCAGTCCAGAGAGGGATTATAATTGGAGCGGCTTTAGGCGCAGCCGCAATGTCCTTGAGGATTATCTTGGGAATCGAGAGAACTTATATGGGGTAATTTTAGAGTATAAACCTTTAGGTTTATCAGCAGACAGGTTAAGCATGGCTAAGCCTGCTTGACAGATATGACTTCAGAATTGAATGTCAATCAGTTCCGCTTTTGGCGGGAAATGGTTAATCTACAGGAATGGAGAATAGATGAAAGTAAAGAGCTACAAGATCGAAGACATAATGGTGATTGAGCCACTGGAAAAATTTCTTACCGGGGATGAGATTAAGGAGTTAGAGGATAAACTGGCTGAAGCACAGTCTTCAGGTATATCCAGGGTGGTAATAAATTTTTCCAAGACCGAGCTTATCTATTCTGCTTTTATATCAACTCTTTTAGGATATAACCAGAAATTCAAAAAGGCAGGCGGGGTTATAAAACTGGCTAATCCTGGCCTGGAGGTGAAGAAGATACTTGAGGTAACCCGTTTGTATCAGATCTTTGAAACCTATTCGAGCCTGGAGGAGGCGTTAGATAGTTTCAAAAAGGAGAAATGATTGTGGTGTGTAAACCTTTCCTACAGTGGCTACGCCAGACGTAGTCTCCGTTTCTAGGATAGGTTTACCAGGATAAAGCTAAAGCTTTATATTCCAAGTTATATGAACTCTTTTTTCAAAATATTCGCACAGTTAAAAGATATAGATAGAAGATATATCTTCCTTTTGATCGGGATAGCAGTGATCCTACCTCTCATTTTCCCCTTAGGTTTGCCTTTGGGGGTCACCCAACCTTCCAAAAGCTTGTATGAAAAAGTCGAGAGCCTGAAGGAAGGTTCAGTGGTTCTTTTAACTTTCGATTACTATCCTTCCACCCTCCCTGAAACCGAGCCGATGTCCTATGCGGCTTTAAGACATCTTTTCCGGAAAAATATTAAAGTCATCACGGTTACCACTATCCCCCTGGGGGCACTTTCGGTGATGGAGAGTGTGGTCAAGAATGTTGCCAGGGAATATGATAAAAAATATGGAGTGGATTATGTTAATTTAGGTTATAAATATGGTTATCAAGCGGTTTTGTTGGGTATGGGAAGGAAAATTGAGGATATATTCCCTATGGATGCTTATAGTAATAAGTTAGAGAGTCTTACTTTGATGCAACAGGTAAAAAATTACAATGATATAGATTTCATTTTTATTGTCTCAGATAATGCTACGGTGGATTACTGGATTTCCTTAGTTAATGCCCAGTTCGGAACACCTATGGGTGCGGGGGTAACTGCGATTATGGCACCCAAATGCTATTCTTATTTACAGACCAACCAGATGGTCGGTCTTTTAGGAGGGATGAAAGGTGCGGCTGAATATGAGAAGCTTTCTTCGAACCCAGGCAAGGCAATGCGGGGGATGGACCCTCAATCGATTGTCCATTTTTTGATAATATTCTTTGTTATCTTAGGTAACTTAGGGTATTTTGTCACCCTAAAGAAAGAGGGCGTATAATGAGCTGGGAGTTTTTCGGGGTAACTGTAGCTGCTTTTTTTACCATATCCCTTTATAGCTTCCTGTATAAAGATAACTCCTTTTACAAATTAGCCGAGCACATCTTTGCCGGGATCTCTGCCGGTTATTATGTGGGATTAGTCTGGCATTCAGTTATTAAACAGCAGCTCTGGTTGCCATTGATGAATGAGGGTCAGTATCTTTTGATAATCCCTGGCATCCTTGGGATACTGATGTTTACGAGGTTTATCTCGAAAATCTCATGGCTTTCCAGACTGTCTTTAGCTTTTGTAGTCGGGAACACCGCGGGGATTACTTTAATTCGACAGCTACACGGGATGATTCTGCCTCAGGTGAGAAGTACCTTTTTAGATTTAGCTACTCTTACCGGTATAGTTATGATAGTCGGGGTTATCTCCACTCTGATATATTTCTATTTCTCCAAAGAGCATAAAGGAGCATTAGGTTTCGTAGCTCAGGTCGGGATCTGGTTTATTATGATCTCCTTTGGTGCTTCCTTCGGATATACAGTGATGGCGCGGGTCTCATTGTTAATCGGGAGAGCTCAGTTTCTTTTAACAAATTGGTTGCATATTATCAAATAAAGATTATTTTTAAAAATATGAAAGTGATAATTCCAGTAGCAGGAATAGGTTCAAGATTAAGGCCTTTAACTCATACTGCACCTAAGGTTTTGTTGCAGGTGGCGGGAAAGCCGATCCTGGGGCATGTTTTAGATGGACTTAAGGGCTTGGAGATAAATGAGGTAATTTTCGTTATCGGGTTTATGGGAGAGAAGATCGTAGAATATGTGCGAAAAAACTATAAATTCAAATCCTACTTTGTAAAACAGAAGAAGTTGAAAGGACTGGGGTATGCAGTTTACTTAGGTGCCAGAAGGGTAAAGGCAGGGGAGCCAGTCTTGATCATCTTGGGGGATACGGTGTTTGAGATGGACCTAAAACCCGTCATCAAAAAAGGCTGTGATGCTTTAGGGATAAAAGAAGTTGAAAATCCAAAAAGATTCGGGATAGTTAAACTGGAGGATGGATTTGCCAGGAAATTAATCGAGAAGCCAGAAAAACCTACAAGTAAAAAAGCTTTAGTCGGTGTTTATTATATCAAAAGTGGACAGCTTTTGAAAAAGGCACTCTGGGATATAATGGTAAAAAACATCCGTACTCGAGGAGAATATCAGCTCACTGATGCTTTGCAATTGATGATCGAGAGGGGAGTTAAATTTTCAACTTTCGATGTGGAAGGGTGGTATGATTGCGGAAAACCGGAGACTCTTTTAGAGACTAACCGTCACCTTCTTTCTAAGTTGAAAAAAACCAGGGAGATAAAAGGGAGCGTAATAATTCCTCCAGTCTTCATACCTAAAAGCTGTAAATTAGAGAACTCAATCATCGGTCCTAATGTCTCAATTGGCAGTAATGCGGTTATTCGCCATTCAGTTATAAAAAACTCTATTTTAGGCGAGAGATCAGAAGTGAATTACTGTTTATTGGATTCTTCTTTAGTCGGTGATAATTCCCAGGTTCTGGGAAAATTCCAGAAGTTGAATGTCGGAGACTCATCCGAGGTAGGGTTGGATTAATAAAAAAGTAGATAGTAGAGAATAGATAGGAAAGATAGATAAATAGAAGGAAAGGACGAAAGATGGATGATAAAATATTTTTCTTTACTTCGGAATCAGTAACGGAGGGTCATCCGGATAAAGTTTGCGATCAGATCTCAGATGCGGTTTTAGATGAGGTAATAAGACAGGATCCTTTGGGACGGGTAGCCTGCGAGACTTTTATCACGATTGGGCTGGTCATAGTAGGAGGGGAGATCACCACCTCCGGGTATGTGGATATAGCTGGAATTACCAGAAATCTGATAAATGATATCGGGTATACCCATGCAAAATACGGGTTTAATTATGAGACCTGTGCAGTGCTTAATGCTATCGGATCCCAATCCCCGGATATAGCTCAGGGTGTGGATATAGGTGGGGCAGGGGATCAGGGATTAATGGTGGGATATGCCTGCGATGAGACTCCTGAACTAATGCCTCTTCCGATATCTTTAGCTCATAAACTCTGCAAAAGACAGGCTGAGATAAGAAAGAAGAAGATTCTAGATTACTTAGGCCCGGATGGCAAATCTCAAGTTACGGTGGAATACCGGGATGGTAAACCTTATCGTGTTGATTGTGTGGTTTTGTCCTCTCAGCATACTGAGGAGATCTTAGATAAGACGGGTAAAAAGATTTCAGAAAAAGCGAAGGATGAAATAATCGAGAATATTATCAAGCCGGTAATAGGGAGTTTGGCAGATGATAATACTAAGTATCTGGTGAATCCCACTGGTAAATTTGTTATCGGTGGTCCCCAATCAGATACTGGTATGACCGGTCGTAAGATCATCGTGGATACTTATGGTGGGATGGCTTCGCATGGTGGTGGTGCTTTTTCCGGAAAAGACCCAACCAAGGTGGACCGGTCAGCTTCCTATATGGTAAGATATATTGCCAAGAATATTGTGGGAGCTGGATTGGCTCAGAAATGTGCGGTGCAATTAGCTTATGCTATAGGAATTATAGACCCGGTCTCGGTGATGGTGGATACTTATGGAACGGGTAAAATCTCTGAATCTAACCTGGTCAGGCTGATCAAGAAACATTTTCAGCTTACGCCTAAAGGGATGATTGAGATGTTAGATTTAAGAAGGCCGATTTATCTTAAGACTGCAGCTTACGGGCACTTTGGCAGAACTGAGCCAGAGTTTACCTGGGAAAGGCTGGATAAAGTGGAAGATTTGAAAAGAGACGCTTAAAATAAGTAGACAGTAAACAGTATGTAGTAGATAGGGAAAGAAAAGTAGAAAGTAGACAGCATACAGTAGACAGGGAAAAGACTATGAGTAAGCAGGGGAGAGCAGAGAGGTTTGAGGATCTGGAGGTTTGGAGAAGGGCTCACAGGCTGGTATTAAAAGTGTATAATCTTACAAGAGGTTTTCCAAAAGAAGAAAAATTTGGATTGGTTTCTCAGATGCGACGAGCGGCGGTTTCGATATCGGCTAATTTAGCTGAAGGTTTTAAAAAGCGAACACCAAAAGATAAATCCAATTTCTACAATATTGCACAGGGTTCTCTTGAAGAGCTACGATACTATCTTATTCTAGCGAAAGATTTAAACTACATATTAAATAACAATGAATTAATTGATTCAGTCGAAGAAATAGGGAAGATGCTTTATGGATTGATAAGAAGCATACAGTAAAAGTAGACAGTAGACAGGGGAGAGGTGACTACCTGTATGCTGTTTACTACCTACTGTCTACTTAACAAAAAGGAGCAAAGATGAAGTATGATATCAAGGATTTGAAATTATCTAAACAGGGTAGATTGAGAATTGAGTGGGCGGAGAAAAATATGTCGGTTTTAAGGCTTATCCGGGAAAGATTCAGAAAAGAAAAGCCCCTGCAAGGGGTTAAAATCTCTGCCTGTTTGCACGTTACTACTGAGACTGCCAATTTGATGGATACTTTAAAGGCAGGTGGCGCAGAAACAGCTCTATGTGCTTCTAATCCCCTATCCACTCAGGATGATGTGGCATCATCCCTGGTTCAGGATTTTAAAATTCCGACCTTCTCTATTAAAGGAGAAAACAATAGGGTCTATTATCAGCATATCAATTCTGCCTTGGATATTAAACCTGATATAACCATGGATGATGGAGCAGATTTGGTCTCTACTCTTCATTCAAAAAGGACCGAGCTTATAAAAAATGTCATGGGTGGCACTGAGGAGACTACAACTGGTGTGCTTCGCCTGAGGAGTATGCAAAGGGACGGGGTTTTAAGATATCCAATAATTGCTGTTAACGACTCCAAGACTAAATATTTCTTTGATAACCGTTATGGTACCGGACAATCTACCATAGATGGTATCTTAAGAGCTACCAATTTCCTGTTAGCTGGCTCGAAAGTTGTGGTGGCAGGTTATGGCTGGTGTGGAAGAGGATTTGCCCTTAAAGCGAAGGGGATGGGAGCGGATGTGATTGTAACTGAAGTTGATTATCTGAAAGCAATTGAAGCCACTATGGATGGGTTCAGGGTTATGCCTATGGCAGAGGCGGCTAAAATCGGGGATGTTTTCTGCACTTTGACCGGGGATATAAATGTGATTCGTCCGGAGCATTTCCGGGTGATGAAAGATAATGCGGTGGTCTGTAACTCCGGGCATTTTAATGTGGAGATCGATATTCCGGCTTTAGAAAAGATGGCTAAAAGGAAAAGAAGGGTAAGGGAGTTTGTGGATGAATACACTTTAAGAAATGGGAAAAGGATAAATCTGTTAGCTGAAGGGAGGTTGATAAATCTTTCTGCGGCTGAAGGGCACCCGGCTATGGTTATGGATATGAGCTTTGCCAACCAGGCACTCTCAGCTGAATATCTGGTTAAATCCGGAAAGGGCTTGCAAAAAAAAGTTTATGTTGTGCCGGAAAAGATAGATTCTGAGATCGCCCGATTGAAGCTTCAGTCTATGGGGGTAAAGATAGATAAATTAACCCCGGAGCAGAAGAAATACTTGGCTTCGTGGGAAATGGGGACGTAAAATAAAAGTTCAAGGGTTTAAAGGTTCAAGAGTTCAACGAAGAAACGTGACGCCCGACCTCAGTGTCGGGCGTTTTCATTGTAGGGGTAGACCCCTGTGTCTACCCAAATCATTTGGGCGAACACAGAGGTTCGCCCCTACATTCCTAGTAAAGACGCATAGCTATGCGTCTCTATGTTTTCTGTAGGGACAGAACAGCGTTCTGTCCTGTAAATTTTTATTTGCATAATCCGTTATATCTGCTGTGAGGCATTTATTTCCCTCTCCCTACGGGAGAGGGATTAAGGGAGAGGTCTTGAAGTAAGTTTTTTACATCTTCAAGCGGAGCTGAATTAGTTCTGTAAATCTTATTTCTAAATGTAGTTATGAAATTCTAAATTTTCCACTTGACAAAAAAAGTTGAGTGGTTATACTTATAAACAGATTTTACAATATTTAATTAACTCACAAAATTGAAAACTTTAACCTTAAAAAGGAGGAAAAGATGTCTCTAAAGATCAAAGTTTTTACACTCTTTTCTGTATTATTACTTATCCCTTCAACTGTATCAGCTTTTGAGCCGCTTTTTGACACCAGGATTGACTATGGTGCAGGAGATGATCCTTATTCTGTTTTTTGTGTGGATTTAGATGGGGATACAGATTTAGACCTGGCGGTGGCAAATTATGGTAGCGACAATGTCTCTGTGTTAAAGAACAACGGGGATGGGACTTTTCAGACAAAGGTGGATTATGGTGCAGGATCTGGTCCTTATTCTGTTTTCTGTGCGGACTTGGATGGAGATACTGATCTGGACTTAGCCGTGGCAAATTATAATAGCGGCAACGTCTCCATCTTAAAGAACAATGGGGATGGGACTTTTCAGACCGCGGTCAACTATGTGGCAGGAGATTATCCTTCATCTGTTTTTTGTGCGGACTTAGATGGGGATACAGATTTAGACCTGGCAGTGGCAAATTATTGGAGCAACAATGTCTCCATCTTAAAGAACAACGGGGATGGGACTTTTCAGGCTAAAGTGGATTATGGTGTAGGATGGTATCCTTATTCTGTTTTTTGTGCGGATTTAGATGGGGATACAGATTTAGACCTGGCAGTGGCAAATTCTGGTATCAAGAATG
>Ga0315291_10005542_pt1 | contig 15816 bp, 15 predicted proteins | sample YL17G12_20_MG_FD_203070 | JGI IMG/M metagenome (GOLD analysis project Ga0315291, IMG submission 203070) | Sediment microbial communities from Yellowstone Lake, YNP, Wyoming, USA - YL17G12_20 | ecosystem: Environmental > Aquatic > Freshwater > Lake > Sediment | place: USA: Wyoming | collected...
ATAGCGCCGACTCCGGCGATCACGCCGCCGCAGGTGATAAGCCTGGTGCCGAACATGACGGTGGTGGGGACGGGCGATACGCTTGATATGGAGCTCGCCATCACTGAGCCGATCTCCGGCATGGGGAGGCTGGTGGTGTACGTGCTCGTTCAGACGCCGCAGAAAGTGTGGATATCGTTCGTGTACAGCAATGGGGGCGCCTTCACCATGGAACGCGGTATAAGGCCGGCGTGGACCGCATCGGCGATCCCCTCAATCACGCTGCCGCTCTTCAGGCAGCAGATTACGAACTCCCTCGCCCGCGGCAGCTACTGGTTCATCACAGGGGTCTTCCATGCGGGGGACCAGATCACGCTGGCCAACTGGCGATCCAAGGCGATCTACTCTTCAGAAGTGACCATCACGCTCCGCTAGTTATCGGGGACGGTTCTTGATATCTCTTTGGCGGAGAAAGTGTTGCAACTAATTTCCAGCCTATTTCTTGCAGTTTAAATTGCAATTAAATTGATCGCAATAGCTTCGTCGCAAAAGAATTAGAGAGAACCGTCCCCACGGCGCGCTGGCGGTATGCGGGCGATAGCCAGGGAGCGAGAGACATGCAGCAGGTAGGACCGACAGTGTGAGGCGCGTTTACGCCGGAAGTGGGAAAGGATGGCTACGCAAGCGTTATTGCGCCCATTACGCAAACTTGCTGCTTTCCAAGCCATAATATGTTTTGGATGCCCTCCGCCGTCACCCCCTTCGATTGGCTCTGAGGAGGCCGTGGCCTGGCCCTGATCATACAGAGTGTAAGGGGTCAGTTATGGGGGGAATGAAAAGGTTATCCACGGATTTTCACTGATTTTATTGAAAGGAATTTCAGCAGCTTTTGAATCCGTGTTAATCTGTGTCAATCCGTGGATGAAAGAACACTATTTGCATGGATCCTTTGCCCCCACGTAACTGAGGCATTACTACAGAGTCATCATTTTTATTGCATATAATCTCAATCTTGATATAATATAAGCACAATAAAAGGGTGCCCATGGGCGGGTTTGAGGTATCCTGAGCTTTTTAAGCGTTGGGAGGAACTCAGTAACCGAGCCCCGAGCACCCTCTATTCTTCCCATCTCTTCCCCTATCTTATGTTACACCATTTTTAGCCCCCCGTCAAGGTCGCGCGGCGCTCGGCGGTCTTTTAGCCTGACGGAATCCTCCCACAAGTCTAAAGGGATGTTGTCACGGGAATGCAATAAACGTGTAAGAATATTGTGGAGAGGATTCAGATCAATTCCCGGGAGGTCGCGATGCGGCGGGAGTGGGGCTTTTTAAGGTACCCGCGGTGTGCGAATCCCTACCGAATCTTCGCCTGATCGGATCGGGCCGCTGCCTTCAGTGTGTTTGAAAGCAGCATGGCGATCGTCATCGGACCAACCCCGCCCGGGACGGGGCTTATGGCAGCCACCTTCGGGGCGACTCCCTCAAAATCCACATCCCCGACGAGCCGGTAGCCGCGTTCTGCCGTCCTGTCCTCCACCCGGTTGATGCCGACATCGATGACCGTCGCCCCCTCACGCACCATATCGGCGGTGATGAAGCGGGCCTTCCCGATAGCCGCGACCAGTATCTCCGCCCGCCGCGTATGCGCGGCCAGGTCGCGTGTCCCGGTGTGGCACAGCGTCACCGTTGCGTTCGCCTCGCGCCCCCGCTGGATGAGGATGGCGGCGAGCGGTTTTCCCACGATAGTGCTCCTCCCGACGATCACCACATCCTTCCCGCGCCATGTCATCCCCGACCGGATGAGAAGCTCCACTATTCCCATGGGCGTGCACGGGCAAAACCCCTCCTGTCCGAGCAGCAGCTTGCCCATGTTCACCGGATGAAAACCGTCCACGTCTTTGTCGGGAGAAACGGCGGAGAGCACCCTGTATGTATCCAGCCCCATGGGGAGAGGAAGCTGGACGAGAATTCCGTGCACCTCGGGAGTCGCATTCAACTCTTTGATCTTGGCGAGGAGATTCTCCTCCCTGGCCAATGCGGGAAATGAGAATTGCCAGGAGCGGATACCCGCCTCCCCGCACGCCCGTTCCTTCATCGTCACATACGCCCGGGATGCCGGATCGTCCCCGGCCGTGACGAAGGCAATGCCAGGGACAACGGCTTTCTCACGGCGCAGCTTCTCAACCGCGATCGTTACCTCCTGCCGGATCTCCGCGGCGATCTTTTTACCATCCAGAATCTTTGCCATAGGCCACCTGCTCTCAAGTAAAATTGTAGCTCAACTTTTAACCACCGATAAACACAGATTAGCATAGATACGTATTTTGTAACAGGATGCACGCAGATACACACAGATCGGACTACGGTTGAAAGTTTAAAGTTGAAGGTTTATGGTTGCCACATTTCTTTGAACTTTCGGCCTTAAACTTTCGGCTGCAGTGTTGATCCGTGTTCATCTGTGGTTTCCATATACTCATTTGCTTTATCTGTCATCGTGACCAGCGCACTCACACCGTGCGAATGATGAAGCATTTCGACGGGCACTTTTCCGCCGCTGCTGCAAAGTCGTCCCAGTCCGGAGGGAACTCCGGCAGGTTATTCTTCACGACCACCACGCCTGAAGGCGTGATCGTGGGGAGGGCGCAGAGGCCGCACGCGGTGCAGCCCACCGTGCAGATCAGCTTTACCTCCTTGCCTTTATCCCTCGACACACAGCCGAGGTACACCCTCTGCCGGCGCGGGATGAGCGCGATGACATGGCGGGGGCACATGGCGGCGCATTTGCCGCAGCCCGTGCACTTCTCCTCCAGTATCTCGGGCAAGCGATTAGCGGTCATCCTGATCGCACGGAACGGGCAGGAGCTTACGCACGACCCCATGCCGAGGCACCCATAGATACAGGACTTCGCGCCCGCCTCCAGAACCTCAATCGCCACGCAATCCTCAATGCCCCTGTATATCGCCTTCTCCCTGGCCTCCTCTCTCCCGCCCCGGCACTTCACGACTGCCACATGCGGCTCGGCGGGCAGCTCTTCCCTCCCGAGTATCTGCGACACCTTCTTCACCACCGCGGCGCCGCCGGGCGTGCACTGCCGCGCGTGCGCCTTCCCCGCGACGAGCGCCTCGGCCATCGCGGTGCACCCGGGATAGCCGCACACGCCGCAGTTGAGCCCCGCCAGCGCATGTGCGACCTCCTCAATCCGCGGATCGATTGTGACTGCGAAGATGCGGCTGAAGATTGCCAGGACCAGCCCGAGGCCAAGGCCCATGAGCCCCAGCACCACGAGAGATAACAGTACGACATTGTGCATCCGATAAATCCCAAATCCCCCGCCTGCCAGCCGGCGGGCAGGCAAATCCCAAATCCCAAATCCCAATAACGAGTAAGATCAAAACGATAGTCCTGCGAAACCGAGGAAACTGATCGCCGTCAGGCCCGCCGTGATGATCGCGATGGGAATGCCCTTGAGCGGCTCGGGGACCTCCGCAAAATCCAGTCGCTCACGTATGCCCGCCATGATCAGCATCGCGAGGGTGAATCCGACCCCACCCCCCAACCCCTGGACGATGCACTTGATCAGGCTGCCGGGCACCCCGAACAGCTGCTGCTTGTTCAGCGTCGCCACCCCCAGCACCGCGCAGTTCGTGGTGATGAGAGGAAGATAGATTCCGAGCGCGCGGTAGAGCGCAGGAACCGACTTCTGCAAGAACATCTCGACCAGTTGCACGAACGCAGCGATGACCAGGATGAACGCGATGATATACAGATAGGTGATCCCGCACGGCACGAGGACCCATTCGTAGATTGCCCAGGTGATCACCGAGCTCATCACCATCACAAAGATCACCGCCATCCCCATCCCCATCGCTGATGAGGTTCTCTCCGTGACCCCTATGTAGGGGCAGAGGCCGAGGAACTGGCAGAATATGAAATTGTTCACCAGCGCAACGCCGATGAAGATTGAGAAGAGCTCAAACAGGTTCATGATCCCCCCTCTTCGCCTTCACATGCCGGAACAGCCCCATGAAGAGACCGAACGTGAGCAGGGCTCCCGGGGCGAGGGTCATGATCAGCATCGGCTGATAGCCGGTTCCAAAGACGCGATAGCCATAGAATTTCCCCGCGCCGATAATTTCTCTCACCGCCGAGAGGAGGAGAAGGGCGAGGGTGAAGCCCACCCCCATGCCGAGCGCGTCGAGGACCGCGGCGATCACCCCGCTCGTCGCCGCGAATGCCTCCGCCCGCCCCAGGATGATGCAATTCACCACGATGAGCGGAACATAGATGCCGAGGCGCGCGTACAGCGCCGGCGCAAAGCCGTGCATGACGAGGTCAACGATCGTCACGAATGAAGCGATGATCACGATGTAGATGGGGATTCTTATCTTCTGCACCTTCGCGATGAGCTCGGGCGGGAATATCCTGTCGAGAAACCTCATGAGCGCGGCGATGACAATGTTTGATCCCAGGAGCACAAACGTGGCAGCCGCCCCCATGCCGAGCGCGTTCGATATGCTCACCGAGACCGCGAGCGTCGGGCAGAGGCCGAGGACGATCACGAATATCGGGTTGAGCGTCACAATCCCTTTCGTGAACTCCTCCCAGGAGCCCGTCTTCTCTGAATTCTCGCGCGTCATTACTCCTCCCTCTCAATCCCTCGCACGATGACGTTTTCACCACGGAGCGCACGGAGACTCACGGAGAGCACAGAGATTGTTACCACAGCAATAACAGGTTCTCCTTTTAGAAACTAGAAACGAGAAACTGTCTGTTTTATCTGTGTGTATCTGTGTTCATCTGTGGCTAAAATTAATCCGCATAATCCGCGGTTAAACTCATGAACTTCTCTGTGCCCTCCGTGGTAAAACATTAAATGCCCCCAGCAAAAATGGGGAAACTCCAGACACTTCCAGGCTGGATTCCTGCTTTTGCAGGAATGACACCCCATGACTGCTCAGATATCTTTTATGATTCCGGCGCGGCGTTCGCCTTGAGGAACGCTTCAATCGAATCCCTGACCGCCTGCGTGAGGGCACGGCTCGTAATCGTCGCCCCCGTCATCGCGTGAATCCCCTTTCCACCCCGGGATGGCTTGAGAAGCGTGAGCTCAGCCGCGGTGAGTCCGCGGTACTGTTCCTGAAACCACGGGCGCTGATTATCTGTTCCGGCTTTTCTATTTTTGAAGAGATTCGCCATGCATGTCCAGATTGTCTCATCCACCTGGATCTCGTCAATGCGGGCGCCGAGCCCCGGCGTTTCTGCCTGCTCGAGCACCTTGATCCCTTGAATGGTTCCCTGAGGGTCGATGCCGACGAGCACCTTGAGGATGCTCTGGTATCCCTGCCGCTCTCCCGCGAGGGCGTATCCGATGACCTCTCCGCTCTTGGAATAGGCCTCGTGGTAGCTGATCGCCCGCCCGCCCGGAAGGGGGCATCCTTTTTTCTCGGAGAATCGGTCAGCCCGGGGGATCACCAGTTTCAGGGATTCGGTGAGCGTCTCTGCGGCGGTCTTCGCGATCGCTCCCCTCGTGACCTCATAGACCAGCCCCAGCGCGAGGCCGTTCAGGAGGCACACTATCGTGAGCAACACGGTCAGCTTCAGCACATCCCGCATACAGGATCACCACGTATTTGTCTGAGCCGCGGATGAACGCGGATAATCGCGGATAAAGCATTAAAAAACCTGCGTCAATCCGCGCAAATCCGCGGCTGACCCTTTGAGCGGCTCCCGAACCGCCTCGGCTGCGTGTACCGGTCTATGATCGGGGTGAACGCGTTCATAAGCAGGATCGCATAGCACACTCCCTCCGGGTAGCCTCCCCACACACGGATCGCCCCCGTGATCAGTCCGCAGCCGGCACCGAAAATCAGTCTCCCTTTTCCTGAGATCGGTGCGGTCACCATGTCCGTTGCCATGAAACAGGCTCCCAGCACCGCCCCCCCCGCGAGAATCGCGAACAGCGGATCACGGCCGCTGAGCCAGCTCATCAGGGCCAGCGCTCCGAAGAACGAAATGGGCGTGTGCCAGGTGATATCTCCCGCGACGAGCAGGAATGCCGCCCCCAGCAGGAGCAGCAGCGTGGATGTTTCGCCGATACAGCCTCCGATGCGCCCCAGGAACATATCCATATATGACGGGAGGGGGAGCGCGAGCTTTTCTTTGATAATCCCCAGCGGCGTGGCACCCGTCACGTTATCCCAGGCCCCGTAGGGCCTCCACGTCGTCATCTGCACCGGATAGGACGCCATCAGGAACGCCCTCCCGATGAGGGCGGGATTGAAGATGTTGTAGCCGAGGCCGCCGAACGTCTGCTTGGCGATCGCGATCGCGACAACGCTGCCCACGGCCGTCATCCAGAGCGGCACGCCGGACGGGAGATTGAAGGCGAGGAGGAGACCGGTCACCACCGCGCTGCCGTCGCTCACCGTAACCCCTTTCCGGAGCAGCTTTTGAACGACCGCCTCGACCGCCACGCAGCTCACGACACAGGCAGCCGTCACGCGCAGCGCCGCGGCACCGAATGACCAGATACCCCAGCCGAGGGCCGGGAGCAGCGCCATGGTCACCCGCCACATGATCTTCTCAACCGATTCATCGGCGCTGAGGTGCGGCCCGGGCGAGAGGATAAAAAGCCGCGTGTCATCAGCTGGCATGGCCGCTCCGTTTCTTCAGCTCCAGCTTTGCCCTCTTATAGAGCTGTATCTGGTTCTTGCTCGTCGTGCATACATACGCGCAGGCGCCGCACTCCATGCAGTCGTTCACGCCGTACTGCCCGGCGAGGTTCCACCGGCCCTTTTCCGCCGCCTGCCTGATGAAGGCGGGCGAGAGGCCCATCGGGCACACCCGGAGACAGAGCCCGCAGTGGAGACAGGCCCGCGGCTTCACCTCGGCCGGCGCGCATTCCGGGAGCGCAATAATCCCACACGTTCCCTTCACAACGGGCACGTCCGTGGTCCACTGCGCCACCCCCATCATCGGCCCTCCCATGATGAGCACGGCGGCATCGGGGGTCAGGCCGCCGCTCTGCCTGATGATATCCGTGAAGGGAGTTCCCATGCGCACGAGCCAGTTTGCCGGCTCGCGCACGCTCTGGCCGGAGACCGTGACCACCCTCTCATAGAGGGGCTTCCCCGCACCGCACGCTTCCCATACCGCGACGGCGGTGCCCACATTCTGCACCACCACTCCTACATCTGCCGGAAGTCCCCCGGAGGGGACCTCACGCTTCACTGTTGCCCGGATGAGCTGTTTCTCCGCCCCCTGGGGATACTTGACCTTGAGGAGTATCGCGGTGATATCAGACATTCCCGCCGATAACTTCCGCACCGCCTCGTACGCGTCCCTTTTGTTATTCTCGATGCCTATAAATGCGCATGGTGCAGCCGCAGCACGCATGATCAGGCGTGCACCCGCGATCACGTCTCCTGGCCTTTCCAGCATGAGGCGATGGTCGGCGGTGAGAAATGGCTCGCACTCCGCGCCATTGATAATCACGCACTCGAGCTTCTTCTCGGGAGGGGGCGACAGTTTTAGATGTGTGGGGAATTCAGCCCCTCCCAGCCCGACGATACCCGCGTCTCTTATGCGTGCGAGAATTTCTTCTCTCGACAGCGCATGCGGATCGGTAGAGCCCTCGCTCCCCCATGCCCGCTCGTCCTTCCCGTCCCCCTCGATCTCCGCCGCCAGCCCCACGCCCCCGTAGGGGACGGGGACATTCTCGATGCGGCTGATAGTACCGGAGATGCTCGCGTGGAGCGGGACCGAAACCGGCCCCGAAGCCTCCGCTATCTTCTCTCCCGTCCGGACATAGTGCCCTTTCTTCACGATGAAACGCGGAGGGTCTCCGGCATTCTGAACGAGTGGAATACGGACCACGGGGGGCAGGGCCGCGCGCCTGATCGGGAGACCTTTCGTCATCTCCTTGCACGGGGGGGGGTGGACACCACCGCGGAATGTTTTCGCCCTTAACGAAATCACCATGCGCTCACACCTCAGACCTGAAGCCCGCCACGAGAAACGAGTACCGAGAAACGAGAAACGCGTAACGAGAAACTGTAGTTACTGTATCTCCAGACGCCTCACGTCAAGCACCGGTATCCCTGAGGGCGACCGGCCCATCTCATACCCCCACACCTTCACGCTGTCACCTTCATAGTAGGAGAGGTTGATCGCCCTCGACTTGAGGAGGCACAGAACCCGCGTGCGCAGAAATCCCGCGACGAGGCTGTGGTCCGCTCCCGAAATGGCGCGCTCTTCTGATCTCATTATCCTGCCCTCGCAGGCGCGGGGGATTCTGGCCATCTCCAGCCGTATGGTCGCGGGGGCACCCGGCTGCCCCTCGATCATCGCCCCCTCTACCCTCGGCGGTGCGGAAGCGACCGGCTGCTCCGCTACCTCCACGGCTTCCTCCTCCTCATCTTCCTCCTCGGAATACAGCTTCGCCGGTTTCTCAGTTCCCTTCTCGTCGGGGAGAAGGTCAATGAGCTCCGAGCTCACCCAGAGGTACGCCTCTCGGGGCGGCCTGATTGACAGCCACTCGCCGCGTTTCTCCGTTTCCTCGACCCGCTCACCCCTGGAGAGCTGGCAGACCACCGTCGAACTCGCCGACGGCCTCACGCGGACGTTGAGGCGTCCCGTCAGCACGCTGCCACCGGAGATGTAGCTGCGCGAGACCCAGAAGGGGACATCTCTGGGCGGCATGACGCGGAACCATCCGGAGACAAGGCCGCAGACGGTCACCCGCGTACCCCTGTCGAGCCGTGCAAGTATTTCATAGTTCAAACTCCTCCCCGCACGCAGGTTGACGCGGTCGGTGTTTATCTCCCCGACGCACGGAAAACTGATCTGCCCCGCGCGCGCAATACCGAGGCCGCACGCCATCACGCTCGCCACACACGCCACAATAAAAATGCGACAGACACCCTCACGCCGTACTGTTTTTGTTCTCATGTGCACTCCCCCGCGCGCGGGCTTTCCCGGGACGTCGCCCGGACGACCCGCTGTGCTCAAATATCTTATCCAATTCCTCTGTGCCGAGGAACCGGTATCTTCCCACCGGGAGCGCCCCGAGCTTCAGTCCGCCGATCGAAATCCTCCGCAACCGCTTCACGGGGCATCCCACCGCGAGAAACATCCTCTTGAGCTGGCGCTTTCTCCCCTCCGTGATCCTTATAGTGACCAGCTCCCCCCTGCCCAACCGCTCCCGTTTCACTACGCTCGCGGGAAGGGTTTTTCTGCCATCGAGAAATACGCCCCGCTCAAAAACCTCTCTTGCTCTCGGCGAGAGCGTCCGCTCGATATATACCTGGTAGGTTTTGCCGATAACGCCGCGCGGGTGAGCGACGCGATGGGCGAAATCTCCGTCGTTGGTGAGCAGCAGGAGTCCCTCGGCATCCGCGTCGAGGCGCCCCACGGTGTACAACCTCTGCGGGACGCGCCTGAGCAGGTCATAAATCGTCCGCCGCCCCCGCTCGTCCGAGCGCGTGCAGAGATACCCTCGCGGTTTGTTGAGAACACAATACACCTTTTTCTCGGGTCTGACCCTCTCCCCGTCGAGGGTGATCGTGTCCCGCAACGCATCGGCGCGGACTCCCAGATCGCCCACCCGCATCCCATTGACGCAGACGCGCCCCTGGACGATGAGCTCCTCGCACGCCCTCCGCGATCCAATCCCTGCATCGGCCAATATTTTCTGAAGCCTCTGCATCATGGGAGAAAGGTCTATGGTTTATGGTTGAGGGTTAAGGGTTGAGGGTTGAGCGACTATAGCTTTACATTTGAACTCTCGACACTCAACCCGTAACCCTCAACCAACTCACTCCGCTATCTTCGTCTTGGGCAAGCCGAGCGGGGAATCTCCTTCTTTCAATTTTCCCTTCGCCTTCAGAAGATCAATGCGCTCGAACCTCTTAAGGACATTCCTCCTCACCTTTACCTTCCCGCTCCCGCCAAAGCTCGGATGTCTGCTCATGCGATGGACCTCCCCTCAATTGTGCGATGCATACCACGCGACATACCCGGCACCGCTATTGCATATGCTACTCCGATGTTCAGCTCTGTAATCCAGAATGGATCGCGAATAAGCTCCCCGCAGCTTGCCGACCTCTTCGAGTAACTGCATTAACCTGATCTATTCACCAACCGCTGATAGTGTGCCTACCCGTCTTCAACGTTTTTATCCACGGATTGCACGCCTGCGTGCGCCCCGTCGCTGAAGCTCTGGAGCGTAGGCGACCGAAACGCACTCCGGCGTGCAGGCACGGATTATACAGATTAAAAGAAACTATCAAAATTCCTTGCGGTTACATCCGTGAAAATCAGTGAAATCAGTGGATGCAGCCTTTGTGTATTAAAATCCGCCAAATCCGCGGTTACTTATTGTTTGTTCATAAATAATTCAGGTTAACTCGGAAACATCGCCGTAGCCCACGTCCTCAAATGTCGCCGCCGGCGTCCTCATTCTAACTCCTGGCTCCTGACTCCTGAATTCTGGCTCCTGAGCAGTTACGGTTAAAGAGCCAACAGATCACGCGCCCCTCACCGCCGGCGGAATCCGCTGGGCGAAATGGCACGCCGCGCGATGTCCCGGGGCGAGCGGGCTCAATTCCGGCTCCCGCTCGTCGCAGACTGGTTGCGCCATGTCGCATCGCGGATGAAAACGGCATCCGCGAGGATACTCGATCGGGTCGGGGACGCTCCCCCTGATGACCTCGAGGCGCGCACGGCGCGCTCCCCCAAGGCGCGGCACTGACCTCAGCAACGCACGCGTGTACGGGTGCCCGGGAGACGCGAGGAGCTGCCGGGCGGGCCCCTCCTCGACAATTTTCCCTGCGTACATGATCGCGATGCGGTCGGCGAGCTCTGAAATGACGCCCATGTCGTGGCTGATGAGCAGCAGCGCCATGCCGGAGTTCTTCTGTATCTCCTCCAGGAGGTCGAGTATCTGCGCCTGGATGGTCACGTCCAGCGCCGTTGTCGGTTCGTCAGCGATGAGTAACCGCGGATTGCACGAGAGCGCCATGGCGATCATCACTCGCTGCTGCATCCCCCCCGACATCTGGTGCGGGTACTCGTGGAGCCGCTCTTCAGGCGAGGGGATGCGCACGCGCGCGAGCGCCTCTCGTGATTTCGATAGCGCTTCCCGCCGCCCGGCGCCCTGGTGGAGCCTCACCGACTCGGCGATCTGGTTGCCGATCGTGAACACGGGGTTGAGGGACGCGAATGGATCCTGGAAGACCATCCCGATCTCATTCCCTCGGACAGACCGCATCTCCTTCTCAGGGAGGGCGCGCAAGTCCCTCCCCCGCCACAGAACGCGTCCGCCAACAATTTCCCCCTGGCGAGGGTCAATGAGTCGGAGGATGGACAGCGCCGTGGCACTCTTACCGCACGCGCTCTCACCCACAAGGCCGAGTGTCTCTCCCTCTCCGATGCTTAGGGAGACGCCATCAACGGCCCTGACGATGCCCTCGTCAGAAAAGAAATGCGTCCTGAGATCAACAACCTCGAGCAGGGCTTTGGCCATATACCCCCAACCATCCGAGGCAAGGGGAGGGCACCGCTACACATGATAACCCTCCCCTGTTGCAGAGTGCCGATGGGGGAAGGCCGGTGCCGACGCAAAGAATCCACCAACGATGGACCGTCGGTGGATGCGCGTGATCTCCCCTTCCCTATTGCGGCTACTGTGCAGTAGCCTTCGTGCTCTCGGTCCCGGCAGCCTTTTGCGCATCAGCCGGGAGCGGGTGTTTCTCAGCAACCCCCGCAGCGGCTGCCTTCTTCTCTTCAGCGAACGTGCTCACTATGGATCTGCCGCCGCTGGGCCGGACCCTGGTGAAGAGGAGGCAGGTGACGATAAACGTCACGGCAAAGACAACGGTTGCCTTGCTCAGCACGTCGCCGGCGCGCGCGCCAAATATGGCCTGACCGCCGCCCCCCAGGCCGAATGCCCCCGAAAGTCCGGCATCCTTGCCTGACTGGAGCAGCACGGCGACAACCAGAAGAACACAGCTCGTTACATGCACCACCACCACTATTGTAAACAGCATTTCTCTTTCTCCTTACCGGTCGTACTTCACAATCCTGCAAAACGAATCCGCGTCAAGGCTCGCGCCTCCGACGAGGGCTCCGTCAATGTCCTCCTCCGCCATCAATTCTTTAATATTGTTCGGGGTCACGCTCCCTCCGTAGAGGATGCGCAGCTTCTCGCCCGCCCCGCCGTGGTATCGCTCCCTCGCCCACAGGCGAATCGACACGTGAGACGCCGCGGCCTGCTCGGGCGTAGCGGTACGCCCCGTCCCGATCGCCCACACCGGCTCATAGGCGATGACGCATTTCAGAAAATCGCCCTCATTGAGCGAGGCACACGCGCCGTCCATCTGCTTTCTCAAAACTTCTTCGGTGACGCCCTGCTCCCTCTTCTCGAGCGCCTCCCCCACGCACACGATCGGGGTGAGGCCGGCCGAGAGCGCCGCGGAAATCTTCCTGCTCACCATCTCGTTCGTCTCGCCGAAGAGCCTCCGCCGCTCCGAGTGGCCGATGATCACGAAACCGCACCCGACATCCCTGAGCATCGCCGCGCTGACCTCGCCTGTGCAGGCGCCCTCGGCCTCCCAGTAGAGGTCCTGGGCCCCGAGCTGTATCGCGCTCCCCTCGAGCATCTCTCCGATCGGGCTCAGCGCAGTGAACGGCGGGCAGACGACAATTGCAATCACCCGCTCGTCGTAAAGTTCCCGCTTCAGGGCAGCCACGAGCTTGATGGACTCCCCGACCGTCTTGTTCATCTTCCAGTTGCCCGCTATCAGTGGCCTTCGCATAATATGCTCCAGTAGTAAGGATCAAGCTCTAAGGATTAAGCCCTAAGCTGTAAGCAATACGGATTCCATTGCTTAATCTTTAGCCTGATCTATTCACCAACTTCTACTTTCAATGTTTTTATCCACGGATTGACACGGATGAGCACGGATTAATATAATAGCCACAGATGCGTTTCATCAAAATCCGTGTAAATCCGTTAAATCCGTGGATTCGGTCGTTTCTCTCAAAGAATCTGTTCCATCGGCTAAATCCGTGGTTGCGTATTATTGTTCATGAATAATTCAGGTGAGAGCTTAATCCTTACCGCTGTTGGTCAACGCGGCGATGCCGGGGAGTTCCTTCCCCTCCAGGAACTCCAGTGACGCTCCGCCGCCCGTGGAGACATGCGTGATCCTGTCCGCCAATCCGAATTTGTTGATCGCGGTTACGGAATCGCCGCCGCCGACCACGCTCACCGCTGTGGAATCCGCAATCCTTCGCGCGATCGCCTCAGTCCCTTTCGCGAACTCGCCGATTTCGAACACGCCCATCGGGCCGTTCCAGAATATCGTTCTCGCGGCGGCGATCTTCTCTCCGTAAAGGGCAACAGTGCGCGGGCCTATATCAACGCCGATCCATCCGTCCCCGATGCCGTCTCTCCCGACCAGCCTCGTCTCGCTCCCCTCAGCCACTTTCCTCGCGATCAGGTGGTCAACGGGGAGCATAAGCTCCTTCCCCCTAGCGGCTGCCGTGGCGATGAGTTTTGAGGCGAGCGTGAGCTTTTCCGCCTCGACGAGCGATGACCCGACAGGAACCCCCTGCGCCTTGAGCAGCGTGTAGCTCATCGCTCCGCCGATCAGCATGTCGTCGGCCTTCTCCATCAGGTTCTCGATCACCGCGATTTTCGTGGAGATCTTCGCGCCCCCCAGGATCACCATGAAGGGGCGTTGGGGGCTCCCGAGGAGGTCGCCGAGATACCTGATCTCCTCCCGCATCAAATAGCCCGCGGCGGCCTTCGAGACATAGCGCGTCACCCCGACAGTCGAGGCGTGCGCCCGGTGCGCGGTACCGAACGCGTCGTTCACGTACAGATCGCCGTGGGAGGCGAGCGCCTTGCTGAAGCCCTCGTCGTTTTCCTCCTCCTCCGGGTGGAACCTCAGGTTTTCCAGGAGCGCGATATCGCCCTGCTTCATCCCGCTGACGAACTTCTCGACGCCGCCTCCCACGCAGTCGCCGAGCTGGGCAACGGGCCTCCCCAGTATTTCCGAGAGCCGACTGGATACAGGTTTCAAGCTCAGTGACGGGACAACCTTCCCGTCGGGCCTTCCCAGGTGCGACATGAGAATCAGCTTCCCGCCGTGCTCCACGACGTAGCGGATTGAGGGAATGCTCGCCCTGATCCGGCTGTCATCGGCGACACGCCCGTCCGTGCCCAGCGGGACGTTGAAATCAACCCGCATGAGCACCCGCTTCCCCTTGACGTCTAGCTCTTCAATGAATAATTTAGCCATACGTCACCATCTGATAATTGCAGGAATTTGATGACCCCGGCCCCTCCACGAGTACGCCCTGGAGTTACGCACCGCATACCATCCCGGCGAGCAGCTTTAATAAATCAACGCAGCGACAGGAGTACCCCCACTCATTATCGTACCAGCCGATCACCTTGACCATTCTCTCACCCATGACCATGGTGCACAGGGAGTCAAAGATGCAGGAGGCCGTGTTCCCGACAAAGTCCGTCGTTACCAGGGGCTCTGCGCAGTACTCCAGAATCCCCTTGAGAGGCCCCTCCGCCGCTGCCTTCATGGCCGCATTCACCGACTCCACAGTGACGCTCTTCTTGGTTACCGCGACGAAATCAGTGATCGATACATCGGGAGTGGGAACCCTGATCGCCATGCCGTTGAGCCTGCCCTTGAGCTCGGGAATGACCTTCGTCACGGCAACCGCCGCGCCGGTCTCGGTCGGAATCATGTTGAGCGCCGCCGCGCGCGCGCGCCGGAGATCCTTGTGAGGAAGATCGAGAATCCTCTGGTCGTTCGTATAGGAATGGATTGTCGTCATCAACCCCTGCTCCACGCCGAACGCCTCGTGAAGAACCTTGACCATTGGGGCGAGACAGTTCGTGGTGCAGGAGGCGTTTGATATAAAGCGGTGCGCCGCCGTAATCGTTTTCTCATTGACCCCCACCACAACGGTCGCATCAATCTCACCCTTTGCGGGAACGGTGAGCAGGACCTTCTTTGCCCCCGCATCCACGTGCTTCTGGAGCTGTTCCTTTTTCCTGAAAACGCCCGATGATTCCAGCACAATGGCGACACCGAGCGCCTTCCAGGGCAAGGCGGCGGGATCCTTCTCTGAGAGCACTTTGATCGTGCGCCCGTTCACCACGAAGGTGCCGTCCTTCGCCTCGACGGTCCCTCGAAAACGGCCGTGCACCGAATCATATTTCAGGAGGTGCGCGAGGGTGAGAGCATCGGTCAGATCATTGACTGCCACGACCTCCAGATCCTCCATCCCCTTCTGCTGGAGTATCCTGAATACCTGCCGCCCGATGCGTCCGAAGCCATTGATGCCGATTCCTACTGCCATTTTACCATCTCCTCTATTATTCATGCTTTAGACCTTACACTTTGTGCTGTAGTTATGGTGCGGAAGGGGGGATTTGAACCCCCATGACCCGTTAGGGTCACAAGGCCCTCAACCTTGCGTGTCTGCCAGTTCCACCACTTCCGCACAAATTGGGCAGATGGAGACATTCGCAAATAACCCATAAGTTTATCTGTAATTTTGCTCTGGCGCCACTATAAAATGCACAACAATGTAATGGGTCAGTCTTGGGTGGTACTCAGTAAGAGTGTCATCCCCGTCCCGCTAAGCGGGAGGGATCCAGCATAAAACCTGGACTCCCGCCTGCCTGCGCGAAGCGCCCCGTCGCTAAAGCTCTGGAGCGCCCGGCCTTCGCAGCCAAGGCAGCTCCGGCGGAGTAGGCTCAGCGACCGCTTCGGCATAGGCAGGCTTTCGCAGGAGTGACAGAT
>Ga0315291_10005543_pt1 | contig 15815 bp, 11 predicted proteins | sample YL17G12_20_MG_FD_203070 | JGI IMG/M metagenome (GOLD analysis project Ga0315291, IMG submission 203070) | Sediment microbial communities from Yellowstone Lake, YNP, Wyoming, USA - YL17G12_20 | ecosystem: Environmental > Aquatic > Freshwater > Lake > Sediment | place: USA: Wyoming | collected...
CCGTTTTGCCTGTTAGGTTGTTACTGATATTGCCGGCTTCATCTATCGCATAAACTGTATAAGCGTATTCACCATCTGGAAACACGGAAGCGGCGTTTATTGTAGTTACCAGAAACCAGTCACCAGCTTGCCCGCCGAAGTCCGAAGGAGGAAGGAGGGACACAAGCTTTCTCTTATATATATTAAAACCATATTGTCCCCAAACTAATTTAATATACTGATTGGCCTCGGTTTCCAGTTCCTGATTGACCAACATTTTGCCATCAGGCGAGGTGATGATTACGCCAAGCTTCCCTTTTTCACTTGACTTCATATCATATTCAACAGTTTCCCACTTTCCATCACCGTTGGGTGAAAATGCTTTAAGGTTGGCAAAGGCTTCCACTGTTGGCGCAATCGTATCCTTAATTATCACCACATCGCCTTGAGTTTTTATTTCAGAATTACCTTTTGGATATGAAAGAACATAGACATAGTTTTCGCCTTCCTGGAGGAGTTTGACGTCCTTAAAGGAAAACTTGCCGTCTTCGGCCGCCTCCGCCCTACTCGTTGCGCTCGTTTTCCCCTCTCCATCTTTGATGGAGAGGGGTGCAGGGGTGAGGAAAACCTCCAGTTGACTGCCTGCCTCCGCGGTTCCATAAATCGTCACCGTATCCTTGTTCGTTATATACCTGTCCGCAAGGACAATCGGAGCTGAAAGCTTAATCTTTCCTTTTGTCAGCGTGTAGGTCGAGAAATGGTCAAGCGGACCGGAGAAGCAGTAGAGTTGATTTTCAGCATCGTAATCCTGATGGTTATCAGATATCACCTGGAGGTCGCCTGCGGATGTTATCTGATGAATATTCAATCCAAGATTTTTAGTCGGATCGGCTGGATCGGGATTGATTCCCAGATTTTTAAGGTCGTCAAGCGTGTAATAGAATTTAAGCGTCGGCCTCAGATCTATATTATCTTCCTGCGGCGTTTTGAATTTGGAAGGCGATGGTTTGATCTCAACAATCGGCCCATGAGTCATGATTATAGGTTTGTTGCGAATCTTTATCTCAGACATGGTGACAGGCGTGATAGTTGCAATCTGATCTCTATCAAAAGCCTCTGAAGAAAACGCAAGCTGCGCCCTTCGATACGCCGAAAACACATTTTTATCCTCATCCTTTTTAACCAGGGTTCCAATAAATATGTCCTGAGTTGCGATATAACTGCCTGATTTTAAAAGTACGGTGTATTTCCCGTTTAAGCGGCTTGCATTCCAAAAGCTAAGAGTACCTGATTTTGGGACATATGAAGTTGCGATATTTTTCCAATCCTGTCCGTCGAAGAACATTAACTCATAGGGTCCAGAAGCCGAGCCTTTTATCTCAACATAACGTTTTTCTGCGGCATTGGTTTTGAGCTTCAAAGTGAAATAATCGGTCTTGTGATCGCCATTTAATTTTGGGGCGCCATCGAGCTCCAGATCGGCATTGCTTTGACCGGTGCGATCTTTTACCGCCACTTCCCATTTGTTGATAACAAGATTTGGATTATCGCACGGGGAATCAGATGTGCGATTATAAATATCTTTTTTAAGAAATGAATATTTCAAGGCATTATTTGATGAATAATCTTCGCTCACTTTGTAAGGAGCATCATTGAAGATGGAAAGAGATCTCAATCCTCTGAAATCCTGATCATTGAATAATCTCCAGCCGCTTTTTACGCGGCCGGAAGTTGAGTAAAGATTGGCATCATCTTCAGTTGACCACTCTATCGGCGGGATTGTATCGTATGCCTCTATATGCCCGTTCCTATCCTCGCCTTTCAGCTCAGATCTGGCGCCATTACTAATTCCAGAGGCCAAATTATATTTTAGCTCTTCGACAAAATTACCTGGATCAAGAATTGAAGACAATGAAGGCGAAACCCATTTGCTTTTATTCTCGTTTTTATAATAGAGCACTCTGCCGGCGCCGGAATACGAAGTCCTTGCCTGCGCGTGTGAATTGATCTCGCCCTGGTCCAGCTCATAGAAGCAAATATTAGTTGATGAACCATAACCATTCCATTTTTGCGGATCGCCTCCGGCGCTTCTTGTTAGAAATCTATAATTCCTGCCGCTCTTCCCGTATGTTGCTTCCCAGGAAGCAATGTTTGGATCCGGCCAGGCAAAAACGAATGGAGTTTGGGACTGACCGGATTGGGGAAATTGATATAAAACTAAATCAGTTTTAGCATTGAATACTAATGAAGAATTATTCAAATTAGTTGTCCCATTAATTCTGCCGCCTCCTGAAAATTCAAAACATCCTCCCTCCGGTGCGGTTATCGGGATAAATTCTATTTTTTCATCTGCGAGATAAGAGTCATATCCCCTGGTTGCTTCTATTTTGTCCTGGATTTCAGCGACATTTTTTAAGTTCTCGTCCTTTTGCAGGTCATTTATTCCTGATATAAGGTCTTTAAAAGAGCTTAATTTTGCCGGATCAAATTTTGCCTTTAATTCATTCGCAATATTGGCAGGAAACGGATCGGAAAGTCGGAGTTTTGGATCATCAAAATATCTTTTGCCGGGGAAACCCAATCCTTTTTGAACATCAAGTAAAATACTCGGATCGCCAAAATTATGGCCCAATATTGGATTATTTTTATTAACAAATTCCACCCAGGGGATAAAGCGATTGGTTAGGCGGGAGTATAGGATTTGTGAGGCAAGCTCAATCTTTAGGTCCGTAAGATGATACTCACTTTGCTTTGTTAATTTATATTGTTGATTAGACCATATAAAATCATATGGCAATAATTCTGTTTTATCATCCCCTGCAATCTTGAATATGCCTTTGTCTGTTAATTTGTCAGTTAACTTTCCATTAGTATCTTTTATCGGCAATTCGAACCAGTCTTTTGTTTCATCAAGCACAAAAGTATCATCATCTTTCGCATAAATTTTAATTTTCGCATAAATCGATTCTATGACCCCCTCTTTTCCATGGGGATATAATTTTCGAGAATCAATAATAGTTTCATTTCCAGGAGTTAAATCGCAAACAAAAGTTTTTTCATCATCATAATCTTTATGCGCCCAAATAGTGCCAACCGTAAATCTATACCCATCATCAAAACGATAATTAACTTTTATTGTGACAACTGCTCTAACTTTAACCTTATTAAACCCCCTATGCACCAGCGCCGCGAAGGGCACATAGGGATAAGTAGTAAACCTTTGTTTCCCGGAAGCAGTCAGAGTGTAATTGAATCCTTTCGGTGGATAATAAAGCCCTGAAGCTTTGGCTTCGAAATAATAAGGGGACTCACCCTCAGCCAAACGGATATTTTCACCATTCAAAACCGCTTCGCTCCCGATCGGCTCGAGTTTTGCAATGGAATCGTTCTTTGAAAATGAAACAACAGAGATATCCCTTATCTCTTCTGTTTTTTCATCCGAGCCGTCCTGCGCCCGCGCTATAAGTTTTATGTAATATTTGCCGCCGGTCACAACTGTTCCGCTCGCCGGGTCAGGATAATTGCCCCGCCAGGATATTGAATATCTATTACTCGGATTAAGGGAGCCGGTGACTTTTTCGTTTTCTATTAAAGTCGTCTTGAGATTATTATAATCGTCATATACATACGCGGAGATGAGCGAATCCTTTGAAACATTATAAAAGATGGAAACCCTGTCCGGCGCTGAAATCGGGCTTCCGCCGTAGGCGGATCCGCCTATGGCGGAAAAATTCTTATTGTTTACTTCAACACTGCCAATCTCAAATGGAGTCGTGACTTTAACCTGCGCTTCATCGGTCGCCAATCCAAACCCATCACATCCCTCCGCCCTTACCCTTATAATATATGTGCCGTCATCAGCAAATCCACCAGTATCAAGTTTGCCATCCCAATCCAAGGCACCAGTACACCAGGGCACCGGAGCACCAGTCCCCACCCCCCCTTGCAAACTGGTGCTCTGGTGCTCTTGCGCGCTTCCCATAGAAGCAAGGTCGACCATCTTTTGATTTTGAAGATCAATCATTATGGGAATGAATTCCTGGCTTGCTTTTGAGATACCAAGATATACATTTGAAGCGTACGGAGACGGAGACGCCGGATCCTCGTCAACTTTTGGAGTTATCATTAACTGCTTGCCGTCATTAATAGTAAAATCGAATTCGCCTTCACCTCCCGATATGGTTTTATCCCAACTTATCATATTGCCCATACTTGTTACTTGCGCACTGGTGCTCTGGTGCACATTTATTGTCCCGCCAACCGCGATCACATTTCCGGTAAAGTGGTGGCTACTCCCATTAGATGACCAGCGGATGTGCCATCCAGCGTCGTCTTCCCAAATAAAGTAGCCAAGATCGGAGCTGGGTTTATACTCTGGTTTGCCGATGTAAGGCGCGCCGGCGAGGTTGGGGAAATATTTTGAAAAGACCACCTCACCCACCATCGCCTCCGGCGATGGTCCCCCCTCTCCATTCCATGGAGAGGGCTGTTTTAAAACCTCCACATAAACATTCGCCGGTTTGACGCTGTTTAAGAATCTTATTGGAAGTTTTGTGGAATTATCCATATTGAAGGAAACTTCCGCGGGAATCGGTGACAATTTAACATAAGGATTAGGAACAACTGCAGACATGCTGTCGTTTTTTATTTCGACCACTCGCGTTGTCGCCAAAGACTCTCCGCCTTCTTCATCCACAATTACCAAAATTGTATAAGTTCCGTTCTCCAATGCGTTAGTATATAAGTATGCCAGGGTGGAGTCGTTTTGCAGCGGCCTTAGCGAAACATTCCTGTCCACTGTGCTCTGTGCTCTATTCACTAATGGCACTTCAACCGCATCGGTTTTCCAGCTCTCTTCTTGACCCTTGACCCATGCTACTTGACCCTTTTGATAAAAAACCCGATACTCTTTGAACGGCTTGCCATTTGTCCAATCGGGATCGATAGCAGTGCCGCGAATGGCGACTGTACCGGAGATTTCCTGATTATCTTCGGCCGGGAAAGAAATAACCGGCGCGATGCCGTCTTTAACGCAGCTGGCATAAGCGATACTCTGGTTGCCAAGATCGTCTTCGGCTGATATTTGAAACTTATAAGAACCTTTCGGGGGCACAAGAGCACCAGTTTCAAGAGCACAAGGAATAGACGCATCCCAGGCAACTTTATTGTTTTCTGTTAAAGAAGCTGGCGCTGATTCCCAAATTTTCATCAGATCATGCGTCGTTTCATTGTAAACCTTGATTTTTACTTTTGAACTTGTACTCTGGTGCACTTGTGCCTTATCATTTATTTCCGACAACTGATAAGATAATGTCGTGGTATATGGATTGCTTCCGCTATTCGACAAAACATAAGGCATAGTTGTTTGCGCGTAGATTACCGGCGGTGTCCGGTCGATGCGGACAGCTTCTATCGTTTGCGGCGCACTTTCGTTGCCCGCCTCATCTTTTGCCGTCAATTCTATATCATAAATGCCGTCTTCAGGGCCGGGCATGAAGGCATTATTAAACGACCACGTATAAATTCCAATCTTGTGTTCTGGTGCGCTTGTCCCTGGTGTACTGGTGCTCTGTTGCGCTTGTGTCAGATAGACTTTCGTTGAATTATTGGATCTATTGATCATTTTAATAAATACTTGTGTACTTGTGCTCTGGTGCTCTTGAATAATTGTCTCTAGCTTCATCTCGCTATATTTTGATGACATCGGGTTTGGAGTAATACCGGCAGTTAAAATATTTGGCGGCATCGAATCAATAACGATTGGCGTTTCCACTATCGCATAATTTCCAGCCAGGTCGAATACTTTGATTTTTACTTTGTAGTTGCCGTCATCAACAATTACTCGTTGCCCGTTACTCGTTACTCGTTTCCCATCCCAATTGAAATAATGCTCGCCGGTGGTTATGTTTTCTTCGGTGGCGATTTGAGTTGCAAATTCTTCTGGTGCACTGGTGCTCTTGTAGAGGTCGCATCTTGCGGAACCTAATGCGGGGGAAGATTCGTCGGAGGCGGTGTAGCGGATGGTCAGGCTGCTTCCTGAAGGTGCTCTTGGAGAATATGGTTTGAGGGTTTCCATGGCGATGGTTGGGGATTGGGTGTCGATTGTAAAAGTCAAAAGACCTTGCGCTGTCCCCACATTACTGTTCACGGCGATTAGGATTGAATATCTCCCGTCCGGCAAGGGGTCTTTGGACTGCCAGCCATATTTCTTTTTTGCATCATATTTCCCTGTGCTTAAATCTTCTTCTGTTATTTCGCTGGTTATATCCTTTTCTTCTCCGGTGGTTTCATTCCTCAATATCGCCCTCATTATGCTTATTGCCTCAAGATTTGAACTGCTATATGCCGCCTTCCCAAATATCATCTCCGCTTTTGGCTGATTATCATTTGTATAACTATTCGGCGCTGGCTTGAAGCCGGATGGAAGCATGGGGATGGTATTAAGGGTGATGGTAAAATTTTGGTTCATTTTGTTGCCGATCCAGGACTCGGCACGGAAAGCGATCACATTTTGTCCTTCCGCCATATTCAAACCGCTAATCGTAAAGTTTCCCCATTCGTCAACCGGAGGGACCGGTTTCCATGCGGCAAAGTTTTCTGAATATTCAAACGATTTTAATTTTTTTGGCAGAAAGGTATTGATGACGCCTTTTATTGCCGTTGGAGCTTCTTTGATTAAGACGCCAGAAATCCATTTCTTTCGGCCATCAAACTCAATCGGCGCTGATTGAAGGTGATTATTGCTTTCGGTTATCGCTTCGATGGTTATGGTGTGATAAGTTCCAGCATCGGAGCCGTCTTTGTTTTTGTTGGATAACAATTCAAATGATTGCTCTGGAGCGGTAAAACCTGCTGACGGCTTTGATATTTCGCTGTTTGCAAATGTATGAACAGTTCCCCCTGATCCTTTCAGTGAGCTGGATTTGCCGCCTAAATCAACAAAATCTTCGAGGGCGTGGTCGATTATTTTATTTTGATAAACCTCTTTAATAATAAGCCCATGGCCTGCAAGATAAGTATTTAATCTATATTCAAAACCTTTAGTTACTGTCGTAGCGGCGGCTGCTATTATGCCCAACTTAATCGGCCAAGCTGCCAGGTTGCCAGTCATCAAACTTACTGCATTCGCTATACCTATTGCGGCATTAGCTCCAATTATTGCATCAACTATAACATCGGAATCTTCCCCAAATATGTATGTATATTTCTTTAAATCAATATTGTTTGCTGTCAAACTATTTAGACCCTCTGCCAGTTGGCTTGATCTGGTTCCATATATATCACCATCTTGATTGATAATTGCCCCTAAAAGCACACTCATATAAATTGCCATGAGTTTTCCGCCTAGTGGAATATCATTCAAATAACTTGAAGAGAATACTGTTTGAATTGCTTCTAATCCCAGCAAATATCTATTCGCCGGTAGGTCTCCTGAGGGGGTAGGAATTCCTCTCCCAGCTATTAATCTCACTCTCAGCGGGGCCGAACTATTAACGAAGGGTTTTGAATTTAGATTGCTAATAAAGCTACTCTGGGGATCCATGTCTTGAACTCCGGGCTGCAGGGGATACCAGCCCAAATTGCCTTTCGTAAAATAATTATCAATTAAATTTCTGCCAACCGGCATTAACATTCCGCAAAAACCCGTATAAATCGCCAAATTATCCTGATTCATCATGAGCAGAAGCATTGTCAATCCCATCATTTGCTCATATTGGTCAATCCATTCGCTGCCATTATAAAATTCATATACGCGCTTTAATGCCAATGCTCCATTCGATCCTAAATGCTGCGCATCAATTGTAACAAATGCCTCAACGCTTCCTTGATAATAATTTGAAGTAAGATATTCTCTTGCGACAAGCCCGCCCATGGAGTGGGCAATGATGATATATTTCTTGGGAATTTCATCTTCTGTTGGAAGTCTTGCAGGTCTTTCTTTTGAACCTGGACCCTTTGTTTGAAACCACTGCTTAAAATCCTCTCTTGCCTGCTCAATCCATGAATTGCCTTTGCCATCAGTTCCAGTTTGTATTTGCTTTGGGTAACCCAAATAATCAAATTTAACATCTCCTGTCCGATCAGTAACATCTGGCTGATCTGTTAATCCCTTATGGTTCATAACGCTGCCGCTAACTCCCGGGTTATCCCAATTCGGATCCCCCAATTCTCTTGCAGTTAGAGGGATTCTTCCGTCCCTTTGGGAAAAAGTATAATAATATACATAACCGTCTAATCCCAAATTATTCCGCAAGTACCCGAGAATATCTCCCCATCCTCTATAATTATCATCAAGATTCTTAACACTACTGCCGTTATCTGCTGTTTCTCCCTGCTTCTTTCCACCTATCCACATCCAACCTGGGGTATTTATGCCATGGACTAAAATTATCAGATAATTTGGCGAGGATTTGGTTTCCAATTTTTCACCAGCATAAGCCATTGATATGAAAGCAAAACAAATAAGCAATGTTAATGTGATTTTTTTCATTATATTTAATTATTTATAATAGATTTTATTTCGTCAGTACTATTTAGAGTAGCTCTTTTTAATCCTGAATAAATAATAAGCCCTGTTTCTGCCCCCATACCAAAACCCAACATTAAATATGCAGGTAACTCTATCATAAACATCGATGAAGAAGAGATATTGGAATCTTGATTAAACGCCATAAGCCCCACAATTCCACCAATAATCCCCCCTAAATTTAAATATTCGGAAGACTCTTTGGGCATTTCTTGCCCAAGTCTCCCCCAATTTAATATAGATAATATGACCAATTCAAGAACTGTTATATGGAGCATATTATCAAATGCTTCTAATCCAAAGCTGTAAGTAGATAATGAGCTGATTATTACAACGTTTATCAGAATAATACAGATAATGTTGACTGTATATCTACGATTAATCACCTTAATTTTTTATCCCCTGTTCCATCAATATTGATTATCCAAATGCCCGGATCGCCATAAGCGCCACTAATTATTTTGTTATTATCAAAAGAAAGTTTGGGTTTGTACATTTCAAAAGAAGATATTAACACATCTTCCGTTGGCGGCACATTAGAGACATCTAATCTTCTATAAGCAGATAACGCCTTGCCATATATATGATTGCTATTTACTGTAGATACCTGTGGAGAATAAACACTCATGTTTCCGTAACTCTCTTTTGATGTCCCATCAACATTCACTCTGCCTAAATATATATATCCATTCTCTGCATATTCATAAACAATTTTCGTCCCAGCCCTCCATGCAACAGCCTCCGCACTCGTCGTAATTTGAACTTTACCAGACCCATCCCTATTAATTACATAAAGATTCCGATTGATATCATTATAGACCAATTTGGTTCCATCCGGCGACCAATCCAAATACCAAACATTTGATGTGTTGGGAACTATATATTCATTTTTCCCAGTGTAATCATTAATAACAATCTCCCCAGTTCCTCTAACAATTCCAGCTATCAATTCTCCAGTAGGAGAACAGGTAATTTCATTTCCTACGCCCCCTTCAAACAAGTTAGTTTCCCCCGATCCGTCAGGATTCATAGCGGCAATATATGAATGCGATTCACTAACTCCTGGCCCATATAATTGCTGGCTTGAGGTCATTACCAGCTTATTACATATTATTCTCCCATCAGGCATCCAGTTGGGGGAATCGTATAATACAGAAGTCGATGTACTCATGCCACACCCCCCCACCAACCCAACCATCATGACTATGATTCCCAGAAGCAAAAGAGACAGTTTAGGTTTCATATGGCAACTCCTTCTCAATCGGCTGCTATCATCGAATCTAAAACGAATCAACGAATTTTCCTTATTCGTTGATTCGTTGCCCTATTCGTTGACAACCTAACCCCAAACCTCAAATACTTATCGCTAAATTCAGTGATTTTCTTTGGCGGAAATATTCGTTTATATTCCAAGTATTTTCTGCCAAAATTCAATAATAAGCCAACCTTTCTATCTTCGGCTTTTAAGTATGTTATAACTTGAGCAATCTCATTGTTTGTTACCGGATGAGATAATGCTTTTAATTCCACTACTACGGTGTTTTCTACAAGTATATCAATAAATAACAAGCCAACTAAACGATAGCCAAAATAGACTTCGATCTGCTTTTGGGCCTCAAAATTAAATCCTGATTTGCTTAATATCTCTTCCATGGCCTTTTGATACATTTCTTCTTTCAATCCGGGGCCCAAAGCATTATGGATTTCCATCGCAAGACCTATAACTTTATAGGTTATATCATCCGTCGGATCCTTAACTAACTTACTCATCTTTTTATTCCCATTCGTTTATTCGTTTTATCATTCGTTGATAATCCCTATTCGTTAATTCGTTGTAATATTCGTTGTGCAATTTCCAAGCCAGCATTTTGGCCGTTTTTGGGGGTAAGTTGCAGTATTCTTCGACACAACTGTCGAAAAACCGGTCAATTTGGGGGATACATTTTGTATCCATATTTGAGGTTGTTATATTATACCATTAAAACCCCCGCCCCTCAACCGCTTCCTATCAATAGACAATTCTTTAACAACACGCTAAACTATTGGCAGAATGTACATCATAACCGTAAAACATTTTCATACGATCATCCAGCATTGCCTGGATTATCTGCCTTATGAAGCCGGGGGATTTTTGGGCGGAAGGGAAAATGTGATCCTTGGCATATTTCCGTTAAACAATTTCGCGGGATTTGAGGGCAAAGAAAAGTTCGAGGTTGCTTCTTATATGTCTTCTTCCGTTTATGAATACTTCAGGAAAAATAAAATGCAGGTGATCGGCTTTTACCACTCCCACCCCGACCGCGACCTCCCCATCCCCTCCAAACAGGATGTGTTGGCTTCACTTGTGACTCCCGGCGTGAAATCGAATATGATCGTAAGCATTAATAAACTGTTCGATGTAAATACGGCATTATTTGAAACGATCAATGGAAAACCGGTAAAGCAGGCGATTAAAGTCGTTAGAGATGGCGCGATTGATCAGTATCTTATTTAATTTTCGTCCGGCGGCTTTATCTTTTTGATCAGGGAAGGATTCATCATCAAAGTCAGGTCCGGAGCGAGAAGATCTCTTAATCCGCGAAGCTCGGATTCCGACATTTTTTTGGGTTCTTCTTCAGAATGCTCCGGAATGCTCTCGATCGTCTCCCGCTTGATATTGGGATTATAAAGCGTTATTAACTCTCCATAGTAGATCGCGTTCGGATCCGTCGTTGTCGATCCTATTTTAAAAGTAAAATATTCCCTTATTTCTTCAGATGTCCAGTCCGGTTTAATTGCCATTTTAGAACCTAACAATAAAATGATATAAGCATAAAATATTTTTATTATTTATAAATGCTTTTCATCTCTTCGATATTTGAAAGTTTTTCAATTCCCAGATGATCTCTTATTGTATTAATCAAATCCTCATAAAGCAACCATATTTTTTCTCCAAAATGAACATCCATATCCTTTATCTGGGTGAGGCTAACCAATTTCAAGATTTCTTGTACCTTATCTTGAACAGCCTTATCGCTAAATATCATTAATTTCTTTATGTGAAACTCAAATAATTTATTTTTTACTTCAGAAATTTTATAAAACCATTTTTTATTTTCATCTTCATTATATATATCTTTTGCATTTATTCTAGTTATTTCAATTATAGATTTATTTAAATCATGGAGAATTTCAGATAAATCGGAATATATTTCATAGATTTTATCAAAAAGTTTTTCTCTATATATTTCCTTTCTTAAATATTTTTGAACAAAATTGTTGCCCCAAATTGCTAATAATGCGGCGACAATTCCAACAATCAATTCCCTAATTAATATTGACCAATCCATAAACCACCTTTTTGGAACCCTTTCATTTCCTTATTATTTTTTCAATTGCTGTAATTCTGAAATAATATCATCAAGTTTATTGGTAATTTTTTCTACTTGAAGATAAATTCCCACTAAAGAATATATAGATAATACAATAAGTGCCCCAATTCCAATGCCAATCCACTGATTATTGCTAAATAATGTTGCCATTGTTGCAAAAGAAACGCCGGCTATGAAAGCATATATCAGCACTTGTCCCATTTTAATTTCCTCCCTTTAAATAATTACTTTACAAAATATTTGTCTAGAAACCGAATTAATTCCTCGTCAGAAATATTTGGAGAAATTGAAATATCCAATAAATCTGCCAAATCTTTAAAGTGATTCCGATTATTATTTTTCCTTTCTTCTATTTTTTCGTCTGAAGGCTTCGTGGTTTGAGGATTTCTTTCTCTTTCATATAATCCATCGCCCAAGATAATATTTTTATGATCTTCATAATATTCATTTTCTCGACTTTTAAGCATCGGAATAAATTCTTTTCGAAAAAGCAAATAAGATATAAACATAGAAAGCGCGATAAGAATTAAAAATGGGCATACAACAGCAAAAAATATTTCTAAATAATCAGGATTATTAATATATATTTGGATAAGTGTGCCAAGCACAAAGAGAAATAGTCCTGCATATGCTTCGTATTTTTGCTTTATTTTCGCCTTTTGTAAAAATGGATTCCCTTTTGACCAATAGCCACGAGTTTCCTTTTCAATATTGGTAATAATAAAACCTTTTGCCAACATCCAAGAACCAGCAAGTAAAAATGCGAAACTAATTAAATTCATATAGAAAATATTATACTATTATTATTTCTTAGAAAACCAACCATTATACTCAATATCTAGATCTTCGTCCTATACCCTATCATCGCATTCCACCCATTAAAATCCGGACTAAATCCAGTACGGATTAATCCGTAGCCAAGCTCGACATAAACAGATTCGGTCTTTCTGATCAAGCTATCGATCCCGATATAAATTTCCCCTCCAACCGCCCCCTGCACCTGTCCGGTAGTATATGCCAGATAATTCAATCCGCCGCCCAGATAAACGCCGTTATCTCTTTTCACCGGTGAACTAAACCTGTAAATGCCGTCCAAAAAAACAAGCGCATTCTTGCGCTCGGCGCCGGCCGGATCCTTTCCCTGCGCGTACATCACGCCGGCCTTTAAACTGAAAGGATCTATTTCCAAAGGTTGGTTCCATTTATATTCCACGGACGCACCCGGGATGCCCGCCAGCAATCCCAATGATATGCCAAACTCGAATGGAGAATATAATCTGCCGCTTTTCTTCGCATCAATCGGGCTGAGCCCGCGCGGCGTAATCACCACGCTTGACGGCGGAAGAGGCAGCAAGCCAGGCGCAAGCCGCGGCAGGGCCTTCGTCACCGCAAAAGACGCATTGGAAATAAAAAATATCAAAAGCAAAAATATAAACATTTTTTTCATTATATTCGCCTCCTGTTTGATGCAAGAAAAGTATATCACAAAAAGAAAGCCGTGAAAAAGTATTCCATTATCGCATAGATCATTCAGAGAATAGATTAAATGATTATTTTCTCCTCTTTTTTTACGCAAAAAAAGAGGATGAAAAAAGCGCTTAGGGGCAAGCCCCTAAGAACCCCGCCAGCGAAGCACCCCACCGCCCTTTTGGGCGCCCGCCTGGTTGTGATCTTATGCTAATCCGGCGCCAAAACCCGCTGGCGTTGATTTAAGAATATATAATGTCAGGGCGATTTCACATACATTATTAAGGGAGGCGGGGGGAGGCCATATCGAGTCCCTCTCAAACCCTAGGACGAGATGGGGAGGAGGCAAGTGGTCGGGGGAGAGGGTGGTGAAATATTGAAATCGCCTAGACTTTTTTTGTTTCTTTTTTGGGGCAATGCCAAAAAAGAAAGAAGAAATAATGATGGGATGATTTGGCAAAGGGGCAAGGATCATGTTTTTATTAGAACTAAGTAATCACGAAAGAAATCACTTGACAAAATTTTAATGAGGTATACAATCGTATACCCTTAGGAGGGGAAAAAATATGAACAATATGACAGAAAGGCAAAAGAACATTCTGGATTACATAACTGACCATGTGATTGGAAAAGGGTTCGCGCCGTCGATAAGGGAAATATGCAAAGCGATGAAGTTCGCCTCCCCCAGGGCGGCGCAAAAGCACCTTGAAGCGCTTGAGAAACTGGGATATATCGCGCGGGAGGCAAAAGCAAGAGGCATCAAAGTTTTCTCTCTACAAAAAGTGCCCACCATCTCCCTGCCCTTTTTGGGCTATATCGCCGCCGGCGCGCCCATCGAAGTGATCGAGCAAAAAGAAGAAATGGATGTCCCATCCACGCTGGTCGGAAGGAAGCCCTGTTATATTTTGCAGGTAAAAGGCAACAGTATGATCGAGGACCACATCTTGAACGGCGACTTTATCGTGGTTGAGAAGTGCGAAACGGCGGACAACGGAAAAGTGGTCGTCGCGCTGATCAATAATGAAGCCGCCACGTTAAAAAGGATCTATCGGGAAAAAGATCGCGTAAGATTAGAGCCGGCCAATTCCAACATGAAGCCAATTTATGTTAAGGATGTCGCTATTCAGGGAACAGTCAGAGGGCTTTTCAGAAGATTCTAACCATGGATACTGAAGAAAAATTAACGGTACTCGGCAACGCGGCAAAATATGACATCTGCGCGTCAACCGCCCCGGCCGGCATCTGTCACAGCTACACGCCGGACGGACGATGTGTTTCTCTTCTAAAAGTGCTGATGACCAACTCCTGCAAAAACGACTGCAAATACTGCGTCAACCGGGTAAGCAATGATTTTGAAAGGACAAGTTTTGAGCCCGAAGAGCTGGCGCGGATATTCATGGAGCTTTACAGAAGAAATTATCTTGAAGGGATATTTTTGACTTCGGGCGTTAAGAAAAACGCGGCCTACACGATGGAGAGAATGATCGAGACGCTCGAGATCCTCCGCTTTAAATATAAATACCAGGGATACGTCCACTTAAAAGCCCTGCCCCACGCCCCCTCCGACCTGATCGAGAGAGGCGCCCGGCTGGCCGACCGCATGTCCGTCAACCTCGAGAGCCCCAATCCAAAAAGATTAAAACAGATCGCACGGAAAAAAAACTTCATGCTCGACCTGCTCCAGCCGATAAACATCATTCAAAAACAGATACAGAAAGGCCTTTTAAAATCCGGCCAGACAACGCAATTTGTTGTCGGTGCGGCGGGAGAAACGGACGCGGAGCTTTTGCGCACAACCTCCTGGCTTTACAAGCAAAAAAGCATGAAAAGGGTTTATTTCAGCGCTTTTATCCCGGTTGATGAGACGCCATTGAGCGAAGCGAAACCGGTTCCATTGCTTCGTGAACACAGATTATATCAAGCCGACTGGCTTATGCGTTTTTATTATTTTGATATTAACGAGCTCGTCCTGCAAAATAATCAGAACCTTTCTCTGGATGTTGACCCTAAAATGTCATACGCCATAAAAAATATTGATTTTTTTCCGCTGGAAATAAATAAGGCGCCTTTTAAGGCTCTTCTTAAAGTCCCTGGAATTGGGCCAACGTCTGCCAGAAGGATCTATCGCGCGCGAATCGAAAACAGGCTGACCAATATCGCGGAGCTTAAAAATATGGGTGTTGTCGTAAAAAGAGCCAAACCTTTTATTTTGATAAATGGAAAAGCGCAAGGCGACATCAAAAATATCATGACCGTTAAGCAATTGGAACTATTCAGAAGCTCGACTTGTCTGCCGGCGTACGCGGAAGCTCCGTTATTATTAACATGAACCAGATTAAATTAAAGGTTTCGGATGAAGCGCGGAGGCGTGTCAAATCATCTAAGAACCTGACCGAAGCCGGGTATCGTTCTATCACATAAATCTAACCATAGACGACCTCCTTTTCTGTTCGTAGTGTAGCCCTGCCTTG
>Ga0315291_10005544_pt1 | contig 15815 bp, 13 predicted proteins | sample YL17G12_20_MG_FD_203070 | JGI IMG/M metagenome (GOLD analysis project Ga0315291, IMG submission 203070) | Sediment microbial communities from Yellowstone Lake, YNP, Wyoming, USA - YL17G12_20 | ecosystem: Environmental > Aquatic > Freshwater > Lake > Sediment | place: USA: Wyoming | collected...
TTTATTGATACTTCTTCCATTTATCCGCATACTGCTGAGAAACCGCATCAAACAGCGTTTTTCAGCGCATATAACTATGCATACACGAACCTATATGGGGGGACAATAATACGCAATAGAAATGTACGTTTTTTGGAATGATAGGGGCGAGGTAATCTCGCCCCTATAATCAAAGGTATTACAGACAATGGTTTTATTTTTACGGCAGAGCCGAAAATCTGTTCGTGTTTATGGCGAACACCCCGCCAGAAAGACGGCGGGATTGGGGTACTCATCATACAACTTGTAACGCAGTGAAAAATTAGAGAGGGAGAAAGAAATGAACCGCATCAAAGAAAAAGCAGAATTTATTAAAAACTATATCAATAAGCATATCTTTGAACTTGTGTTCATTAACCAGCTTTCAAAAGATATGAAGCTCCCAATCCGTTTTATAGGAAATTGCTTCAGTTATTGGTATAGAGTTAATCCGAAAGCGTATGTTGAATGGGGGAAAATAACGATGTTTGCAGGGATATATCGTTTAGAAGGGGTCAAATATTCAATGAGAGATTATGCAATGATGCTCGGATATAGTACCCCGACAGCTTTATGCAAACTCATAGAGCGAATGTTTAATATGAAGATGGAAAATTTTGTTAAAGCGGTGTCTGATAATAGTTTTTATAAGAAACTGATGGATAATCCATTTGTTAGACTCAACAGTGACAAATTAATCAAAGCGATGATCAAAAACCATCCGCTAAAAAGAATAAAGTAATTGTATTACAGCATTGTCTGTATGAACTTGTTCTCAGCATCCTTTCATTAATGGTTCTGCCGCTGGGGACGGAGTTGAATGCAGTCCTTCCGCAAATAGTATGAACAAGGTTTTGTTTTTTCGGCAGAACTGTAAATCTATTCTTGTCAAAGGGTGAATACCGCGCCACAAAGTCAGGGGGAGTCCTGACGGGGATTATTTTAGTGCGAATACAAAAATTCGCCCCTCAGGTGAATCGGGGATTTCTAATAATTCTGAAACGGTGCAGAAGGTGTATCCGCGCTGGCGGAATCCATCAATTATCTCGGGGAGCACCTGATAGAGGAAGTCTTCTTTCCGGTTGGTTCCTAAATGCATTAAAACAATAGAGCCGTTTGCACCGTATCCGCCGGGGTCTTGTATGCCGAAATTAAGTACGGCGTCACGAATCTCTTGTGCCGATTTGTAAAGCTCTGAAGATTCATCGCTTACCCAGTCACGGGTGTCCATATTCTCACCGGGGATTTTACCTATCGTCCAGAGGATATGCCGGTAACCCAATTCTGCCGCCCATTCCCGAAGCTCACGATTCTGTTCACCATACGGCGCCCGCCAGAACGGCTTCAGATGTACACCAGTAATAGCGAAAAACAGCGAATCGGTTTTGAGCAATTCCTGCTGAAAAAATGCTTTAGTGACCGCGGGGCGCGTATTCTGCTGGCGGTTCTCTTCATACGTCGTTAAGTGCGGATGAGAAAAGGTATGATTCCCGACACTATGCCCATCTGCAATGATTTGCCGGACGATGTCCGGATACCGTTTCATAAATGCACCCGTTAAAAAAAAGGTAGCCGCAACTTGTTTTTCTTTGAGGACTTTCAGAATCGGCAGAGCATTATTGGCTGTGGATCCTCCGTCAAACGTCAAGGCAATTTCCGGGACAGTCATATCGCCCCGCTGGAGCGATTGCACCAGTGTTTCATAGGGGATTATATGATAGGTTACGGTGATTACTCCTACGGAATGCGTTTCATTTTCTGGTGATACTGTTGTAAACGACAATATATTTTTTCCGGGCCGGAGATGAACATTATTAAAACGAAATTTTCCACCGGGCAGGATAATCGCATCAGCAAATTCTCCATTTATTGAGAGCAGTAATGCAAGGTCTTTGCCGCCGCTTCCCGTGATTGACAGAGTATTTGTATATACATCCGATGATGACAGCGAATCAATGGCAGGAAGTCCTACCGGTTTTGGGTTTCCTTCATAGTTCAGCGGTTCACTGGCTTTTTCGGTCAAAGTGATGATGGTATTCTGAATTGCCGTGAGCTGATCAGATAAGGCGGCTATTCGATTATAGAGGTACATAAGGCTTACAACAAAAATTATAAAAACGGATATAAACACCGCACGGTTAAAAATAATTGATGCTCTATAGATGCGTTTTATAGGAACAAGGAATAGTTTTGCCGGAAACACTTTTTTAAATGCAGAGGGTATTGCAAATAAAACGATGCACCGTCTTCCACAGAAATAATGATGAAATGCTGAATATATGCAATCTGAACAGATGTATTCTTTACATCGGTAACACTTACGTCCCGTCAATTTGTCAGGATGATTTTTACAGGGCTGTTTCATATATGTTTGACAGTTATACTCAAATGCTAAAATAAAAACAGAGAAAACACCAGATACGCAGATATAAATCGTTTATTGTTATTAATAATTTGTACATAGATAATTAATATAATAAACCTCTTATAAAAAGCAAGATTTTTTTGCAGGTGTACTGGTGGTGAGTTTACGTTCGTCCGTGAATTGGTTATGTTATTCTTGAAGGATGGGCATCGCTGGTAAAGGGGGATTGTGGAGACAACCCCCCATTCAACAGCTTTTTTGGAAAAAATTGTGCTGACGCCAGCGATACTTCGAGCATATTTCCCTCCCTGGATTATGCTCTTGACTTTATCGGTCAGATAGTACTATAATCGGCAGGGTTTGGGTATTCTTGAGGCGAAATTTATCAGGATGAGTTTTGAGTGGATTATTACAGTATTTTTAAACAGGTTGGTGGTGAAATAATAAGAGACCTTTGAAAAAATCCATTAAATCGCAAACTAAAGTTTGCGACTACCAAAAAATGAGCTTAATATTGTTATATAATCGGTAGCCGCAGGCTTTAGCCTGCGTTAAATCAAAGATCTCAATAATAATGTTTGTAAAATTTAAATATTTATTGCATATCATTTTAGAACTTATTACAATTAAACAGGTTTAAAAGTCATAAGTCTCATTTCACTGTTATTATTTTACAACGATAATGAGCAATGTAATCGTCAAATGGAACAACTTACCTTATTGACTGACTCAGATTTGCACACAAAGTCAAGCGATTGGACTTTTAATGGATTCTCAACGCGAGAACTTACCCATTGTTATCATGACTACCCCGCTCGAATGATCCCCCAAATTGCAGATAAACTGCTCAATTTGTTCGCAGTTGACGCAAATTTACTATTTGATCCCTATTGCGGCACAGGGACATCTTTAGTTGAGGGTTTAATTCGGGGCATTACTGTCGCCGGTACAGACTTAAATCCATTAGCTCGATTGATTGCTCGAGCAAAAACGTCTACGCCAAACAAAAAAACAGTAGACGAGCAAGTATCCAAATTCTCCAAGTTTCTTATTCAGTCAAAACAAGTTTCTTATTCAGACCTGCCCTTTATTCGCGGAATCAGCCGCCTTGATTTTTGGTTCAAGCCAACCGTCATCGAAAAACTTTCACAAATTAAGGCATTTATTGATGATATTGAAGACGACTTTGTGCGGTTGTTTTTTCAAATAGCATTTAGTGAAACTGTCAGGGAAAGCTCAAATACACGTAACGAAGAATTCAAACTGTTTCGTTATAGCCCCGAAAAACTTGCGAGTTTCAACCCAGACGTTTTTGGAATAATAGCTTTAAAATTGAAGCGCAATCAGGCAGGACTTCATAAATTTCTGAAAATTATGCAAAATTTCGATAATCCTCCCACCGCACAAATCTATGATTTCAATACTGTGCTTGGAGTTCCGAATGACAAGATTGCTCCCGACAGTGTTGATATTGTGGTTACGTCCCCACCGTATGGAGATTCGCACACAACGGTAGCCTACGGTCAATATTCGCGGCTATCTGCCGCATGGTTAGGATTAAGTGAACCTGATAAGATAGACCGCATACTTATGGGGGGAAAAGTTGCTAAAAGAATACCCGATTTCCCAAGCAATGTACTCAACTGTGCATTAAATAAGATTAGCGATATTGACAAAAAACGCGCTTTAGAAGTAGCATCATTTTACTCTGATTTGCAAAACTCGATTTCTCATATATCGCACGTGATAAAATCCGGTGGTTATGCTTGCTATGTAGTTGGAAACAGAAAAGTCAAGGGTGTTGTTTTGCCCACTGATATGGCAATACGTAATTTCTTTGAAAGCTTCGGATTTGATTATATAGATACCTTTCACCGTTCTATTCCCAATAAGCGAATGCCCCTCCGAAATAGCCCGACAAATGTTGTTGGCGCTTTGGATAGCACAATGACACAAGAATACATTGTTGTTATGCGACGTAAAACTAAGGAAAATTTTTAAATTAAAATTTTTATTGAACAGAAATGTGCTGTGATATAAATGTTTTTACCGCAGAGTGAATAGTTTCTTTATCTTCGCTCAAGGTTACAACATGTCTTGAATTCTCTAATGGAACAATGGTTACATCTTTGGAACGGACGAGGGAGCGGATAAGCTCGGCATTCTTGAATTTTATAATAATATCATTTTTCGAGTGGATGAGCAAGAGCGGTGCTATTACATCGGGTAAATCATCTTCGACGTGTCGCTGAAGGCGGAGCAATTCTCTGGTTGGATTAACCGAATTATAGTCGTAGGCAAAACGGATACGGTTTGGACCGCGGGCATAATCATTGTGTGTTTTTCGAATTTTTTGAAGAAAATGCCGAAGGAACGGCAGCAGGCGAATCCGCCAGTCGGTTAACCGGGTGCCGCTGCCCATTGTTACCACCCCATCTATGGGATAATGAGCGGCAAGATGGAGCGATAGTACACCACCCATAGATAATCCGATGACGAACAATTTCAGGTGAGTAGTACGCATTCGCTGGTATTCATTCACGACAGCGTCGAACCAATCACGACACGAGCACCGCTCTAAATCCTCCGGTGTCGTACCGTGCCCGGGTAACAGCGGGCAGGTTACTGCATAACCTTGTTGTGCAAGAAACTCCCCTAACGGCCGCATTTCCGATGGCGACCCCGTGTAGCCGTGTACTAATAAACAGCCAATTGAACCTTCGCCGATTGCAAACGGCTCTATCAGGTGTTTGAATTGCTCTGCTTCGGATTGTGTTTTCATCGTCAGAATACCATACGTTTGTGCTCTCACCGATGAAACGTTTGTATTGTTGTATAATATAAAAATTATTGAGTAAGTCAACAAGATTAATATTTTTTTCAACTCAAACAATATATTTATTGAGACCTTTGAAAAATTAGAGATTTTAAATGGGTACTATTATTAAACACCCACAAAACAAGTTTGTGGGTGCCACAATAAACATAGCTTTTTTTGTACAAACCGATTTTTTCAAAGGTCTCTTATTGATTAAGAAGAAATAACCGGCAATAACGCAGAAGCAGCACATTTATTATCAGCGGATGTGAAGGGGAATTGTCGTATAATCGCGACAATTCCCCTTTTTTAATAACAAGGTATGGGCTTTTTAGTGGTTCCTGCCACAAGAGGCTCCATTTAAAGTTTATGCACAGGGCTTCAATATCCTTAACAGGATAGATAACGACACCGAGTAAATTTCCCGGTAAACCTCCTTTTAGTTTTTGGTACGCTGTAGATTTTGACTATTTCGTGCTTTGAACTTATCAATCACAGAAATATTATTTTCAAAATCGTAATAAGTTCTATTCATCAGTGAGCGAATCGAATCTTTGTAATCATGGTATACGTTCAAGAAGTTCAATTCGGTTTCTCTCTGACTGTTCAGAATCTGGAGCAAGTACTGGAGTGGCATTCCTCCGCGCTGATACATTTCTAAAGAGGACTCAAACAATTCAATAGCGTTGGAAACGCTCTGCTGCATAGCAATCGCCCTGTTCTGGTATTCATTGAGATTATTAACCGCATTGTAAATTTCTGTGCGTATGCTTTCCTTGAGGTTCTGCATAGACAGGTCATTCTTATCTAACGAGATTTTTGAGGCTTCGATGGACGATTTTCTCCGTCCCCAGTCCCAGACTGGAACATACAAAGTAAGGGAAACAGAGTTACTGTTATCATATTGGTTCCACAAGGTTTGGTTCCATAAGGTTTGATATCGGTTATCCTGTTTTTCAAGACCATAAGTCATTGAAAGGTTTCCGTGAAACCAGTTGTTTGCTTTTACGTATTCCAGGTTGATTTCGGATCTTCGTCGTTCAATGTTTTTGAGGCGGATGCTGGGGCGGAGTTCATACCCATATCGGAGTGCTTGTTCTGGGTCAACAATAATCGGTGTAATTTTAACTGTTGGAATAATCTCGAGAACCGTGTTTTCGGGAAGGCGGAGCTGTTGTTTCATACTTGCAAGGTCAGTGCGCAATTCACTGCGGTTTCCCATCAGCCGTTCCCGAGCATTCACCAGTTCTACGGCTACTTGTTTTTTCTCAAATGCACGGCTTGTGTCCTGGCGGACAATAGCATCAACAAGGCTGTCTATCCTGCTGAGATTCCGAATATTGTTTTCGTATATCAGAATACTATACGCAAGTTCGAAAAGGGAAAAATAATCATCTGAAATATCACTGACAATTTCAAGCTGACTGGAAATATTATTCAGTTCAGTTGACTCAAGATCGAGTTGAGCTTCTTCATAGTCATTTTTCTTTTTATTCGGCATAAAAAGCGGTTGATCAAACTGCAGGTAGAGCCGATTATAATAATTTGTAGTCTTTTTATTGCCTGCCTGATTATACTGGTACACATTATAATTCAGTGAAATATTACCGTTCGTCGGATATTTGTAGAGAATGACCGGTTGTCTGATGGAGAAACTCATCTGGTATCGGTTCGTGTTGACGCGTACTATCTCGTCTCGCTGGAGTGTGGAATTCCATTTATAATCGGCGGTTCGGTTTAAAGTAGGGATCTGGAGATTCATAGAAGCGGACGATTTAAGACCTGCTCGTTCAGCTTGAAGTTGAAACTGCTTCTGTTCAATTCCCATCTCAAGGTTTTTGATTGTATAACTACTGCTCATCATAATTTCAATAATAGACTCCAGAGTTAATTGAATCTTTTCCTGCGATTGAAGTGTGCCCACAAAGATAAAATGAAATATGAAGACACAAATAGCTACTGATGTGAGTTGATTCCATTTTTTCATACACGTTCTCCTTGTCATTGTTCTAATGCCACAGTTGTATATAATCCTATACAGTATTTACTCAATTTCCATTTTCTTTTCTCTACTAATAATATACAATTAATAAGTCTAAAACATCAATGATTTTTTATTATACCCTCTTCTCAATATTTTGTTTTAGTATAATATACGGTGGAAATATTAACAGAGAATTACAGGCAAATGAAGAAATGATTACAAAATTTTAATTTTTCCAATGTTAGAAAGTTGTGTATATTAGAACAATTAGTTCATTTATTTATCACTCATAAGAGGAGGAGACCTCAATGACAAAGAAATATTATTATATTCTCGGAATAGCACTTGCGATCGCCATTGCGATTATTCTGGTGCTCGTTTTCTCTCAGGAAGAGGAGGAAGGTGAAGAACAAAAAAAGAGCGAGGAGACTGAGAAAGTTTCCGAAGCAGGTGAAACTCAAGAAGCTGTGAACTGGACTGAGAACTTTACTATTGAAAACCGTACCCTGTCAACCACAGGAGAAAATCAGTATTTTATTCTCACTCCGGGCTATCAGCTCGTTCTTGAAGGTAAAGAGGAAGATGGTTCCCTTGAGAGACTCGTCGTTACCGTGTTGAATGATGTAAAAACCATTGGAAAATACGAGACGCGAATTGTGGAAGAACGTGAAACTACAAAGGATACCCTGACTGAGGTGTCAAGAAATTTTTATGCAATAGATACATCAACAAAGGATGTATTCTATTTTGGAGAAGAAGTGGATGTGTATGAAGGCGGTAAAGTAGTAAGTCACGAGGGGGCGTGGAGTGCTGGAGATGCAAATTGCAAGCCGGGATTAATGATGCCTGGAACGATTCTTTTAGGCGCCCGCTATTATCAAGAAATCGCACCGGGAAAGGCGATGGACAGAGCAGAAATAATTGATAACTCTGTAACCATTCAGACGTCTGCTGGAACATTTAAGGGCTGTTTAAAAATAGCCGAATTTAATCCTCTGGAGGTCGGAGAAGAAACAGCGGGAGAAACTGGAGAAGAATCCGGGAAAAAAGCTGAAAAAGAAACGGTGAAAAAAGCCGGTGAAAAAGCTGGTAAAGAGGCTGGAGAGGAAGGTGAGGAAGAATCCGGAAAAGCGGTTGGAGAAAAAGCTAAAAAGGAGTCCGGGAAAGAAGCAGTAAAAGGAGCCGCAGAGGGAACCGAAGAAGGAGCTGAAAAGGAATACAAAATATATGCTCCTAAAATCGGATTAATACAGGATGGAGATCTGCTTCTGGTAAAATATGGATTTATTAAGAAATAACCAGTTGCACTCACACGGGCTCTTCGGTATAATGAACGGAGATTTCCAGAGCTTTTGATTTAATCAAAAACTTAAGATACACACCCCTTTCCAGGGATACGTGATACCATAGGCAAAATTTCACTATTCCTAAACGTGTCTGTAGTAGAGCCATCCTTTCAAGATTTACTCTGTAAAAGAAATGGGAGGGGTGTGTTTCATTGTACGCACAAAAAGGGGATATCGTTAAAAATAACATAAACAAATAATTATATAGCACTTTTACGTAATTTGAACGATAGAAGGCTTATATGGTAATAAAACACACTATAGGAATATGTACGTTCTTATCCTTTATAGTTATTTTTTTTGGAGGCAGTTCTCAGATACTATCGCAGCAAAGTACCAATTATCCGGATGGAGTGTATGCTGAACTGTATACAACAAAAGGAATAATTGTGCTTCAGTTGGAATTTGAAAAGACACCGATGACGACTACGAATTTTGTTGGGCTTGCGGAGGGAACGATTAAGAATGCGGCGTTTCCTGAAGGGAGACCGTTTTATAACGGCACACCGTTTCATCGGGTGGTTCCGGGGCATGTAATTCAAGCCGGTTCAGCAGTCGGTGGAAGCAGTGGCGGTTCAGGATATACGTTTCCGAATGAGATTTATCCCGGTTTAAGCCATAATAAAGCAGGTGTTTTAGGAATGGCAAATTCAGGGCCCCATACGAACTCCAGCCAGTTTTATATTACGCTGGGAGACCGCTCGTATTTGGATGGGGATTATACCGTCTTCGGGCAGGTCATTGCTGGAATGAATGTAGTTATGAGCATTGTTCAGGGGGATTCTGTCAAGAGTATAAAAATTGTCAGAATAGGCAAAAAAGCTGAACAGTTTAAACCGGATACTGATTCTTTTAACAGAATGGTGGAATCAGCAAAACTTCGGGTAAAGGAAACGGAAGAGAAGAAAAAGCAGGACGAGGAAGCATTAATAGCAGAAAACTGGCCCAATGCCCAGACCGCCGAAAACGGGGTCAAGTATGTAATTCTTAAAAGCGGCACTGGAGAAAAACCGACTGCTGGAGCAATCCTCATAGTACGGTATACCGGAAAATTGTTAGACGGCAGGGTATTTTGCAGTTCCACTGACGGGAAACCGACACAGGAAGATACCGCCGCAGTTTTTCAGTATGAAATCGGGAAAAACAGAGTAAATTCCGGATTTGATTCTGCAGTGAGAGATATGAAATCCGGAGAAAAAAGGCTGATTATTGTCCCCAGCAATCTTGCGTATGGAACCAGCGGATTTTACGGGCAGGAGAAACAAGGAGAAAAACGATTTGTTTTCAGCCCCAATACTACCCTGATATATGAGATAGAATTGCTTGGCTTTAAAAAATAACGGTAGGGGCAAATGCCCGCTTGCCCTCCCGTTGGTTCAGGTTTGGATCAGAGCCGCTACTTTTTGATAACCTCTCCATTAGAGGCAAATCTATCTTCGACAGAAACCATATAGTTTTGAGGAAGCGTTCTGTAATTATCGCTCTTTGATATAGAGATGATAGACCACCCCTACCCCTCCTTAATCCGCCAAATCCACCACATTGACGGCGGACGGCGGAGAGGGGAAATATATTTCTCCCCCTGTCGTTAAGGGAGAGACTAAGATGGGGTATCTCTTTCTCTCTGCGGTGAAAGCGTCCCGACTGTTCTGGATAGTTAAGGGGGAGACTCAGAGTGGATCTCTCATTTATTCTCAAAACAACTGGTTTTTACCGGACAGCAGTGACTTTGTTTAACTAAATATATAATCACGTAACGGAATGTATTTTTCATAATACATTTTACTACTGTTTGTTAAGGTATATATTTCAAGCATTTCTTGAGAATATTATTCATAACAATAACGATAAAAAGTAATTATTTTGTTTTGCAAGATAAAAAATGATTAAAAATATTTCTCATTATACATACAATATATTGTACGTTAATTGATCATTACTACTATAAATGGATATTTACTTACCATAGCTTGTGGCATGGTAAAAATTTTTCTTGACAATAAAATGGATTTTATGTAACTTTTCCAGTGTAATCGAAGTAAAAAATATAGAAGGGCGAGTATAAATAAGAGAGGAGGGCATAATGACATATATTATTAATGGAAAAGGTGTATTGCTCGGCATTATGTTGTTATTTGCGGCACTTATCGTTGGAGGATGTACAAAATACGCCAGTCAGGAAGACCTTCAGGCTTTGGAACGACAGAAACAGGCTACTTTGTCTGCTGAACAGCGGGCTACTCAGCTGGAAAGTGAAATTAAAGATTTAGAACGGCAAATCACCGAAAAACAGAGCACCCTTCGTCAAAAACAGGCTCTGTTGGATCAATTAAAAGGTCGTTAATCTTTAAAAAAGGAGCCACAGACAAATGAGAAAAAAATATATTATTTCCATATTGCTTGTTGCATTTATTGCAAGTTTGATGGGCGTTGCAGCGCTCTATGCCGGTCAGGAGAAAAAGGTAAAAATGAAATATAATGAAGAGTACCTCATAGAGCTCAAGATGTGGAAAGACCGTGAGCAGGCGGCGCAGGAGAAAATCAAAACCCTTGAAGCCCGCCGGGATGAGCTGCGCAAACAAGTAGCGGATTTAGACCGCCAGATACAGGAATCCGATGATGCATACTGGCGTGAACTGGGGACTAATGCCGAAGGCTTACGGGCATATTTGGATGAGATTACTCACTTACGGGATCAGATTCGTGTGTATTTGCAAATGACCTCTGAAGAGCTATTTGAGAAAAAAACTGAAGCAGAGGCAATTGAGCCGCGCCTTAATGAGCTTGCCCCCCGCCCGGCTTCAAAACATCCGAATGCCCGTGCGACTATTGCAGAAATGAGAGTCCTCTTCCTGCAGTTGAAAGACGCTCTTGCAAATGCTCATCCTAAACCGAAACCGATAGTATTCGATATTTATACCGTGTTAAAAGGAGATTACCTCTGGAAAATCTCGAAAAAGCCGGAAATTTACAAAGACCCGTTAAAATGGACGTGGATATACACAAAAAACCGTGACATTATCAAGAACCCGAATATCATCTATAAAGGGCAAGAGCTTAAAATATTCAGGGAAGTCCTTGAACACGAGTATATGGTGAAAAAAGGCGATGATTTGAAGAAAATCGCCGGCTTGCCAGAAATTTATAATGACCCGTTTAAATGGACAACACTCTACGAGCTGAATAAATCTGTTATTACTAATAAAAACAAATTATACCCGTATATGATTTTATATATTAAGTGATAGTTAAAAAGTACACAATGGCGAGTAACATCCGATCATGGGTATTGTAATATTAATTCTTGCGAAAAAACATTGTCATATCAGAGAGGCTCATAGCATAACAAGCTGTGAGCCTCTCTCATTTTACGAAGGATTGAATACATTGTGAGAAATGCTGAAAATACCCCATCGGTATGTAAGCTTATCTTTACAGAGTAGAATGTTAACGTGAAGTGAACAAAGGAGCTCGATGATAGAGACAAAGAGAACGTTTGATTTGGCTGGTGTTGACACACTTATCTTTTTAGGGATGCATGATGTTAATCTGAAAATTATCCAGGAGCATTTTGACGCACGAATTATTGTCCGCGGACAGCATATAACAATGTCCGGGGAAGAAGAAACAATAAATCAATTAGAAAATCTGTTTTCTGAGATAGTTTTTTATATCAATAAATTTCGGCGGCTTGATCGGAGAGAGCTTGAGACGTTTATTCGGATGGTTCGATCAGACACTCACGGAGAACATCCGAAAACAGAGCTGAATTCAGTGGTTCTTTTTACGGAAAATGAATACATAAAACCTCGTTCGGAAGGTCAGCAGCGGTATGTTGACTCAGTAAAGGAGCATGAAATTGTTTTTTCCATCGGTCCCGCCGGTACCGGTAAGACGTTTCTTGCAGTGGCAATGGCGGTGCAATATCTCAAGAGTAAGAAGGTCAAGCGGATTATTCTTTCCCGGCCTGCGGTTGAAGCCGGCGAAAGTTTAGGGTATTTACCGGGAGACCTGCGGGAAAAAATAGATCCATACTTATGGCCGCTGTATGATGCGTTAAACGATATGCTGTCTCAGCCGGTGCTGAAAAAGTACATGGAAAATGATATTATTGAGATTATTCCATTAGCATATATGCGGGGGCGAACACTGAATAATGCATTTGTTATTCTGGACGAGGCACAGAACAGCACAACCATCCAGATGAAGATGTTTCTGACCCGGCTCGGTGCAAATTCCTGTGCTATCATTACCGGCGATATAACCCAAATTGATTTGCGGGATAAATCTCAATCGGGGTTAGTTCAAATACAGCACGTTCTTAAAGGCGTTGAAGGTATTGATTTTATATATTTAGAATCCACTGACGTTGTCCGTCATCGGTTAGTAAAAGACATAATCGAGGCGTATGAAAAATTCAGTACCGGCGGAAATAATAACAATACATCTTCACCGCCGGGACAGCATTCATCTGAAAAATAAATTCGAAACTATTTTTGTTGGTTCAAATTAAAATTTTAAATAAATCAATTTCGCTTTTTAAATGGTTGAATAGTAAAATTTATGTATATTGGTGACAACACCAACACACAACAACGAAGAGCTTATTGCATAAATATAAATAGAAATTTTTCAATAATAAGCGTGGAGAGGTTATATCGGAGATTTTTTTATGCAGTTTGGGAGTTTTGAATTATTTATCGCCTGGGATGGTTATTTCAGGCTGGACGGCGGGGCAATGTTCGGCGTTGTTCCGAAGACCTTGTGGAGCAGGACCGACCCGGCGGACGACCGGAACAGGATTCTGCTGAGCATAAATCCCCTTGTCGTTAAAACGGGGAATGGTGTATTTCTTATAGATACCGGTATTGGCAGCGAATGGGACGATAAAAGACGGGACATTTTTGGCATTGACCGGAAAAGCACCGTAACATCGAGTTTAGAATGCAAAGGCATCAGAAAAGAAGACATAACCGGTGTCATTTTTACGCATCTTCACTTTGACCATTCGGGCGGAGCAGTGGAACGGAATGAAAACGGCTTATTTCAGCCGGCATTTCCAAATGCGACATATTACATTCAGCAGGGAGAGTGGGAATGTGCGGTGAAACCGAATGAGCGGACGAAAGCAAGTTATCCTCCGGAGAATTTTTTACCGCTTAAAAAGGCGAACGCAGTGCACTTTTTAGACGGGGACAAAGATATTGCATCCGGCATTTCTGTTATGGTAACCGGCGGACATACCCCATATCACCAAGTTATCTTGCTTCGCTCCGATGGAAATATTGCGTGCTATTGTGGTGACCTGATTCCAACGAGCAGTCATCTCCACCTACCGAATATTATGGGGTATGATACGAATCCGCTTGATACGCTTGAAGCAAAAAGACGACTTATCGCTCAGGCAATAAATGAACACTGGTTGGTTATATTTGCTCATTCACCCCGGATGAAGGCGGGGTATTTAGTTGAGCGGGCGAAAAAGGTTGAACTTGAACCGATGGAAATCACATAGGAAATAGTTGAATATAAAACATTAAACGTTAGAGAGTTACCATTATGAATAAAAAGTTGGAAAAATTTGATGAAAAAGAATACCTGCTTTCTTTAACAGGAATTATTTATCAAATGCTCACCGATGATAAGCATTTTAGCGACATTAGTAATGTAGAAAATATTGAAAATGGGAAATATTGTAATAAAGGAATTCGCGGGTATCACGAATTGTTCATTGACATACTTGCAGAAATAAAAGGTGTTAGTAAAACAGCCTTGAAAAAGTTTCTAAAACAGGGAGAAAGTCCTCAGCTTTATGTACTGATAAATTTTTTAGCGTGGATGATTTTTGATAAGGATTTTCGCGGATTTACCAATGAGTACATTAAAGACCGGGCTGACCACTTTAAAAAAATTACAACCGGACATCCAGAAGACAAAGATGAGTCATATAACTTTATTGCGATGGAATTTATGCTGAAGGAATATATTGCGGATGAACTGAGCGAAATGGTTGCAATATATGAACTTGAGAAACGTGAGCAGAAAGAAAAAAACGTAAAGAAGAAGCAAACGAGTAAAAAAAGCTCAAAATCTTTCAAGAATAAAAATCTATTTTCAAATAATTGAATATGACATATACTGCTGGCAGATGGGGCGAGCGAACAGTTCTTCGCATTGCGTTTGATGAGAATACCGAAAATGAGATGGAGGTTATTCTCCGGGCAGCCAGAGGACTGCGCCGTTTTGAGCGGGAAGAACTCGTTCTCCTGTTTGAAAAAGTGATAGCATCGCTTTACGGCACTGCTCCGGATGGTTTGGGAACGTTTCGCGCGGTTTCTGCCGGGGAAGTAAAAAAGAACATTTCATCCCTGCCCTTTACTGATACGGAACGTGAAATGCTTGAGTCAGTTATTTCCGGAATGCGCAAACGCCTTAACCCGGACGGCATTAAGGCATTGAAAAGTTATCTCGATGACTTAGTACGGATGTTATAATGTTGTTTATTTATTGAACGATGCATACTACTATGAGTATAAATAAGCGTTTTTAGAACAAGAAGTTTAGATTAGCCGAGTTATCTGTGTTAATCGGTGGTTAATTCAAAATATGAACAAGTGTTTTTAGAGCAGGAGGTCGGGATGGATATACGGATTGAAAAAGTTACGCCGAACGAGCTGAAACCAAAGCCGGAAAAAGGAATCCCGTTAGGATTCGGGAAATATTTTACGGATTATATGTTTATAATGGACTATGAAGAAGGGAAGGGTTGGTTTAATCCGCGGATAAAGAAATTTGAGGATTTGCCGTTGTCGCCGGCGGCGAAAGTTCTGCATTACGGTCAGGAGATTTTTGAGGGATTAAAAGGATATAAGCGGGTGGACGGAAAGCTCGGGTTATTCCGGGCAGAGTGTAATTTTGAACGGCTGAACCGTTCAGCACACCGGTTGTGTATGCCGCTAGTGCCCGTAGAAGACCAGCAGCAGGCGCTGTTAGAACTGCTGAGACTGGAGCGGGATTGGTTTCCTGGCGGCGACGGGGAGTCACTGTATATTCGTCCGACAATGATTGGAACTGAGCCGGCTTTAGGAGTGAAAGAATCACCATCATATATGTTTTATATCATCTTAAGCCCGAGCGGAGCGTACTTTTCAAAGGGATTTGTGCCGGTGAGCGTCTATGTCTGTGATAAATATGTCCGTGCGATTGTCGGCGGTGTCGGGGAGGCGAAGACCGGCGGAAATTATGCGGCAAGTTTATTAGCCGGACGCGAAGCCCGCGGAAAGG
>Ga0315291_10005545_pt1 | contig 15815 bp, 9 predicted proteins | sample YL17G12_20_MG_FD_203070 | JGI IMG/M metagenome (GOLD analysis project Ga0315291, IMG submission 203070) | Sediment microbial communities from Yellowstone Lake, YNP, Wyoming, USA - YL17G12_20 | ecosystem: Environmental > Aquatic > Freshwater > Lake > Sediment | place: USA: Wyoming | collected...
CAGAACTAGTGATGACTTGCAGAACCTGCGAAATGTTTTGCGTTTGCCAATAGAGCCGGTGCAGACAGTTAAAAAATTCATAGAGACGGTCCCCCACAGAAATACTTCGGTTCCACTTTGTCGGCTCATATGGCCAAATATCAATAAAGAAAAAAGGCTGCCGGCGAGCAATTGACTCACGCAAAGTTATCAATAGAATGTGGCGCGCTATATCTATTTGGTTACTTAGTAAAGTTTCCTGTAACATCGGTAGCGATAGGTATGAAACTAGATCACTATGTTCTTCATTTTCTTCTGACAACGCGGCTCGGTTTAAATACTCCAGAAGTAATTCTGACGAACTCTTTCTTCCTTCTCCGCCATGTGACGACCGAGTTTCCCATACTAGACGAAAGAGTAAGGGCGCGAGTGGACCAAAAGAATCATCAACTTTTGCGCGCCACAATAGTGCCTGAATGCTTTCAGGATCGAGGTTCATTAAAGATCGGGATTTCTTGGGACAAGAACAATCCGCAAGTCGTGAGCGAAGAGAAGCCAAAATCTTCTCCCAGTTCTGGGCCTCTGCAATTTCATTATCCAAAATAGCAGCCCGCTGTTTTAAGAGCTCAATCGCATTGGAGAGCGAATTTATGACTGCCCGATTCCATATGGGTCCATCCCCCTTAGAACGCATCTGTTTAAGGGCCACAAGTTTCTCATTTATATCTCCGGTCAGGCCTATTATTTCATTAAATCGATCCTGCTCCTCATCAAGCCACGTTGCAACGATCTTTGGATTCCCAATTTCCGGTTTTTTAATATTCAATTCAATACTCTGCTTTTCTAGCCTACTAACAACTTTTCGAATTACCTCGTCGAATTCACAATTCACTTTTTCTGCGTTATGAATCATCTCAAGAAGGGCTTTATTTTCCGTAGCTACAGCTTCTTCAAAAGCCTCCCGATCGATTTGTAGAGCGCTCCCATATTTGCATCTTTGTACACGTGCCATTTCATATCGAGCCTCAAACCTACCCATCTCTGCGGTCCTAACGCCGCCTATATTTTCAATTTGAGGTCCTGTCTGAGGTATAGATTTCAAGGAGGCCACCTCGCTCGCGGACCCCTCTCGGTTTTCTTTACCCTTTTCTGTTCCTACCTTTTCCCGAAAACTCTCAGGCTGTGTATCTACCACCGCAATCTCAGGTTGGCATGTTGAGCCTTCCCCAACCTCTGTCACGCCAAAAAAATCTCGAAAGCAGGTCCCCGTAAGGAGCAGTGGTTCAAGAATCTCATAGGCCTCTCCCTTTTGCAAAAGTGCGAAGGCTAATGCAAAAAAGGCAAGTGACTCTTCATCGCTGCCTGGTAGGACTATAGGGGATGAACAGATCCGTACTTCTTTCTTCTCTGCTTCTATCAAGTCGCGAAGTCGGTCGGGTTTTAAGAATGTCTTTTCTCCTTCTTGATACTCGGCCGGTTTTATAATGCGGTTGTAAAGATTCTGCGATTGGTCCTTTTGCCAGCGGTAAATAGCATAATGGAATGGTGGAATATGCTTTTCTTCCCGCGCGCCTCTTGCACCTGGTCTATTTAGTGCCCTTCGAAGCCGCGTTGCTGACGTTTCCTTGAATTGTTTGACCTTCAGAGTAAATAGAACTTGCTTTGGTTTAAAACCCATATTCTTATAGGCTTTGACGACCGAATCTTCAGTTACTCCAGGCGGGAGTGGTCCTTCTGGATTTAGTGGAGCGAAAGGTGAGGTAAACCGCCTCGGTAAGGACATGGCAGAAATCTTAGTTTCACTTATTGCGCTCATCGTTCCTAATCTCCTTTTAATTATTTCAAGCGCGAAGCTAAACTAGTTTATTGCCTGCTTACAATTAATGAATTGTTATCACAAATTTCATATTGTTACTAGATTCCATCATAAAACCTTCGCCCAATTCCGCGACCTATCGCATAGTTCGATGTTCCAGGGGCATCTAGTCTTCTGATGCTAGGGCGTAACCAGGCTTTATACAATTCAATTCCATTAGTCAAGGCAATCCAGAAACGCACTTTAAATAGGTTCAATTTGAACCAACATCCCGCTTCCCATACCTTAAGCCTGTCCCCCCCACCTTCCTGCCTTCCAACAGTGGCGCGCCTAGTAATACTGACGGATGTAGCTATAGGCTTTATCAAAGAGTTCCTGGTCGGTGTGTAGTTTGTATTTAAGCAGTGTGCGGCGGAGTTCCTTTTGCACCAGGCGCTCCCCTTGGCTCGTGTGTTGCCAGTCGGGAAAGCGGACTTTCTTTACAATGTCGTCAATGTCCGCGACGATGCGCTCGACGATGATGTGGGTATTCCTACCTCTGGCTTCATTAAACAGTTCCGTCAGAGCTTCCTTCGCCCGGTCGGGTTCTTCCTCAGGATCGCTCTTCCGTTCGGCTTCGACGACCTCCTTGGCAACTTCGAGGATGGCCTTTAGAAACTCCAGGCTGGTAAGGAAGCCTTGCTCGTGTCGCTCCTTAATCTTCTCCAGCCGTTCGCCCAGCGCGGTGAACTTGGGGTTGCCCAAATGTTTGCGCAGGCGGGCGATCAGCTGGATTTCGATCTCTCGTGCCTTCTTATCGGGCTCGGTGTCCTTCAGGATTTCTTCCAACACCTGAGCGTCCATCACCAGCGTCTCGACGTCATCGCGCACGGACTCGACATGGACGTTGGCGTTGATCAACTCCACGGTTTTGGCGCCAAGGGAGTGCCACAGGAGTTTACCGTTACCGCTCGGCGGTTTCACTGACTCGTAGACCTGCGTCAGCCAGCGGTAATCTTTCTCGTAAGGGCTGAGACATGGATCGGGTGACAACGCTTCCCATATTGTCCCAAGTACGATGTAGTTCGCCGCGAACGTGTCGCGCATTTCGTTGTTGGGAAGGCATTGCTGCGCAGCCATGAGCCCCTCATAGCCACCCACGCTCCGGTCAACGCCGGGAAAGAAGGCCAGACACTTCTGAACCTGCACCGGCAACGCCTTGCGCAGTTCGTCTATGTTCGACACCACCTGCTGCACGGCTTTCTCATCGAAATCCAACGCACGGGCCACGTCGTCAAAAATGCCGATGTAGTCTACGATTAGACCATGGGTCTTCTCCTGTCCGAACGTGCGGTTGGTCCGACAGATGGCTTGCAGGAGGTTGTGATCCTTCATCGGCTTGTCGAGATACATCACCTGCAGGATGGGCGCGTCGAAGCCGGTCAGGAGCTTGCTGGTGACGATGACGAATTGAAGCGGATCGGCAGGGTCGCGGAAACGGTCGAGCAGCTTTTCCTCGGCGTCCTTGTCGCGGACGTGCTGCTTCCATTCCGGTGGGTCGCCCTGGGCCGCGGTCATGACGATGGCGCTCGCTTCAGGCCCGATCAGTTCATCCATCACCGCCTTGTAGAGCACGCAGCATTCGCGGTCAAAGACCACCACTTGCGCCTTGAAGCCGTTTGGTTCTACCTTGGTCTGGAAGTGCTTGACGATGTGGTTCACCACCGCGTGGACGCGCTCGGGATTCTTCACTAGCACGGCCATCTTGGCGGCGCGCTTGGCGAGGTCGTCGCGGTCCTGCTCGCTCAAATTTCCGGTGATCTCCCTGTAGGCTTCGTCAATAGCGACCTTGTCGATCTTTAGCTTCACCTCCGGCGCCTCGAAGTGCAGCGGCAGCGTAGCTTTGTCCCGTATGGACTCCTGAAACGAATACCGGCTCATGTAGCCCTTGGTGTCCTCGTCCGCCCCAAAAGCCCAGAAGGTATTCTTGTCGGCGCGGTTGATTGGCGTGCCCGTGAGGCCAAAGAGGAATGCGTTCGGCAATGCCTCGCGCATCTTGCGTCCGAGGTCACCTTCCTGTGTGCGGTGGGCTTCGTCCACCATCACGATGATGTTCGAGCGCTCATTGAGCTTCCCGCCGGCCTCGGCGAACTTATAAATCGTGGTGATGAGCACCTTGCGCACGTCCTGCCCGAGCAGTGTCTGCAATTCCTGTCGTGTGGCCACGCCGACCATGTTCGGCACATCGGAGGCATTGAAAGTGGCGGTAATCTGAGTGTCGAGGTCAATGCGGTCCACCACGATCATAACAGTGGGGTTGCCCAGCTTCGGATGCATCCGCAGCTTCTGGGCTGCAAAAACCATGAGGAGGGACTTGCCGCTGCCCTGGAAATGCCAGATGAGTCCTTTTTTGGGGTAGCCTTTTACCACGCGGTCCACGATTTGGTTGGTGGTGAAATACTGCTGGTAACGGCAGATGACCTTGATGCGACGGTGCTTTTTGTCCGTGGCGAAGAGGGTAAAGTTTTGAAGGATGTCCAGCACCACATCGGGGCGGAGCATGCTCGTGACCGACGCTTTGACGTGGTAAAACTGGCCTTCCTCCTGGTTCTCCTCGTCACGCCATGGCCCCCACATATCAATGGGCATGCGGATGGAGCCGTAACGGAACAGGCGGCCCTCTGTGGCAAAGGAGAAGACATTCGGAACGAACATGGCCGGCACCTGCTTTTCGTAAATCTCATTGACCTGAAAGGCGCCGTCGAACCAGGTCACCGCACTGCGCGTAGGCGTCTTGGCTTCGCCGATGACCAGCGGCAAACCGTTGACGAGGAAGACCACGTCAAACCGCTTCTCCACCGGGCCTGCCTGATAGGTCCACTGGTTGCACACCGTCAGCCGGTTGTCGGCCTGGTGGGAAGCATCCACCAGCCGCACAGTAACATGTGCGCCGTGGGGGCCGAAGGGCATGGTCTTCTCGCCCCGAAGCCAGGCCATAAAGTTTTCGTTGGCCCGCACCAATCCGTCAGCCTGAACGGAGAGGATGCAAGCGCGCAAGTTATAGATGACCTCGTCGGCGCGGTCGGGGTGGGCAGCGATTTCGGGGTTGAGCCGGATGAGCGCCTCACGCACCCACGGCCCCACCATCACGTCACCGATCTGGCGCGGGAGCTGGGCGGCAGGCGCGTAATCCCAGCGGGCCGGGTGCAAACCGCCGCCGAGGGACTCGCCCCAGCCCGGCGCCAGATCTTCGCGTATCTTCAATGGTTCAGCGCCGCGCTTCGGAGCAACGTTATCGAGAATCATCTGTTCGACGGTGTTGGATTCAGTGAAGGTCATACGCCCTTGCTCCTACGTATCCAAGAGGATCGTGTTCGTCAAGTTAGCTAGCAGACTTGCTGTGCGCACCCCATGCTCTTCGGCCTCGATCTCGACATCTTTGGCAGCGGCAAATTCCGAGCACATTGCCTCCTGCTCTTTAAGAGTTAGCAAAGGAATCGCAATGCGTGAAAGCTCTCCAAGATAGACACCGGGTTGAGCGGTTTGATTGACTTTCGCCCATATCCGACGTTGGCCGATTTTCGAGGCCAGAAAATAACGCAAGAAATCATTACGAAGAATTCCGTCTCTCCCTCGAAGAACGGCGACACTCCGTTGAACTGTAAATCGTGGAAACTCCTTCGGCACCTGAGCTGTCTTGCCTATGGTTGCGCCAACGATCGCCAAGAGGACGTCACATGGTTCTATCCGCCATGACTGATGCATTTTATCATAGAAGGATTCTGAAACACGTGTGTCACCTTCCGTAAGGATGAGCCGTCCTTGCACAATGTTCGTCACTCCCAAAAGAAGGGGACCTTCCTTCGTTCGCGGTGGCGGAAGGTGAGTTCCGTCCCTGATCATCGAGCAAGCGTCGCCCAATGTTGAGTTTTGCCTAGGACTTTTGCCCTTGAAGCAGTTTATTGCGAAGCTGTCTCGATAGGTTATCGCCTCCAGTTTTACTTTTCTGTAATGCTGCAACACTTCATCCACCGCCCAGAAGATTTCCGCGATGCGCCGCTGCTGGTCGAGCGGCGGGAGGTCGAACTCCTGAAGTCTGAGCGTCGTCCAGTTGATGGTGGGCGAGAGCGATCCGACCGAAATCTCCACGGCCCGGCTCATGAACTTGTCGCTCATCATCAGGAAGGGCAGGAACTCCGGTAGCACCACCTCCGGCTTCGCCCGCACGACCATGGCGTGCGCCGAGCAAATCCCCTCCATCTCCGCCACGACCAGCTTTCGCTGGTAGGCGCGGCGGCGCCCGAAAATGATGTCGCCTTTGCGGAAGCAGAGCTTGGTGCCGATAACATCACTGCCCTTGCCCCAGCGCCGGATGTGCAGGCTTCCGGAGTCGAGGCCATCCAGCCCCACATAAATATCCTCCCCCGCATTCGCCGGATCGACGCGCTCATTGACGCTGTCGGCGAACGCGCCGAACGGGAGCCGTTTCCAGCCCTTGCGGTTAAAAAGCGGGAGCGAGGGCCAGTCGGGATTAACACCCAGATTCGCATTGGTGATTGGTCGTACGCTTGGCATATTGGTCACAGGTCCTCGGCTGCCTCCATCGCAGATGCGACGCTACCCATAGACACCTCCGTGCGGTCCTGTTCCTCACCCTCGTCAGCCGGGGCGTCATAAAAGGCGGCGAACTTGCGCCAGTTGCGGTCCTTATACTTACGTGCGTAGGACCGGTAGCTGGCGCAGGAGAAGCGGACATCACAGTTGCGGCACACGCGGTGGGCGAAGCTGCGCCCATCGGGATTTCGCTGTTCAAGTGTTTCCACGCCAGGGGGAGCAAACTGGTGATCCTCTATTGCGTCCACGGCCCTGGCGAATTGATCAACGGTCTTCTTCACTTTGCCAGCATCGAAAGGGATCGGCACTACAGGGTCCCATTCACGGCAGGCCGCCTGGATGCGAGCCGGATCGCCGGCACGCACGGCATCAAGAACCTTGTCGGGCGGGGGAGTAGCGATTATAGCCGCCTCGTCCAGCCGCTGACCGCGGAGCTGCTGCCAGATGTGGGCATAGACGTTGAGTTGATCTTCGTAAAATTCGCGGTTGGACCGCACGAAATCCAGGTCGTGCGTTTTGATGTCGTACATCGTGACCCGGTCACTTTCGCGGACGATATCCACTACCCCCTCAATGCAGAAGGGACGGCCCTTCGGGGTCTTCTGGTTGGGCAGGCTGAGTTCGACCTCGGTGTCGGTAACCGCCTCAGCGATGTGCCGCAGGCGGGACCAATACAGGCGGACCTGCTGCCAGGCGGCCTCCCGGACCTCAGGCGACAGGGAATGCCCGTTTTCGGCCCGCAGGTGTTCGAAATTTTGCTCGAACATGTCTTTGAGGTCTCTTTCTGTCATGGAAGGTGAGTCTTTCATGCAGTAACCCTCGCGCTAATGAGACGTTGATGCAGGTCTTCAAGTGTTTGGTGGACCAGACTACCGAAGAACATAGTCTGAGAGCGGGACGGGACGAAGCCATAGCTCCGGTAAAGCATGTACTGGCGCGGGCATTTGCGATAGAAGAGGTAATCACTGGTATAAGAGAAGGTATGAGGCAATTCCTCGTCCTTCACCTTGGCTGTGGGCAGCCCCTTGATCCGGAACTTGGGTATTCGGACCACCTCTTCGAGCAGGTCGGCGAACGGCTCGTGGACATGCTGTCCCCGCCCCTGGTAGTGGGCAAGTACGAGCAGGTTCTTCGCCCTCGACAGGGCCACATAGAACATGCGCATGACGTCGAAGCGGGCCATGCGATCCAGGGGTTCCCCCTTCCGCTGCAACAGGGGCTGGACCATCCTTTCAATCAGCTGCGGCTCGCTGTCGTTCTTCCGCGGGTTCGCGAGTACCACCACGGGGAACTCCAGCCCCTTGGCCTGATGGATGGTGATAAAAGGAATCCGGCCCTTCGGGAAAGGGTCTTCGGCGTCTTCGTACTCCGATTCGCCGCGCCGAAACAGCACGTAGAGGAAGTTGGCGAAAAGGTTCAGGAACCCGTTGTCCCGGAGGAAGGAACCCGTGATCAAGGCAGAATACTCATCCACGAAGGTCGCCAGATACTGAGAAATCAGGCTGAGGTTGCAGATTGGGCCTTCATCCGTGCCCTTCTCGGCCTCGTCAAACATCTTTTTGAAGTGACCGAATCCACAGAGCTGGTAGAAAAAATCGAGCACGTTCCAGTCCAGAGAAGACGCTCGGATAACGGCGTACTGAAGCTTGAAAGGTCTGTCTGCCAAGAGACGTTCGCGCGCCAGGCGGTCAAAGTACGTGCTCTTGAGGGCACGGACGGCTTTGTCGGGCAGGCCTCGCGTACCTAGCAGCGTCGCCCGCATAGCAGAGGGATCATAGTTCTGATCCAGGTCCCACCCGGCACGGTCGGTGGCCTGCTCCAATACCGTGAAATCCCTGGTCGCCTGCCGGGCTTCGTCGCGTCTAACCTCGACGAATGTTTTCAGGTTGGCATCGGCTCGAAGGAGACCTTGGGCACAGTCACGGGCCGCGGCAGCCCAGTTCCGGAACCCGCTGTGATCATGTTCGGGGCACCCGAAGACATGGAAGAAGAGCCCGAAAACGGCCACCGACTCCGGCACATCGAGAAAGCTCCCGGCACGTGGCGCGTACACTTCAAGGTTCTCCGCCTCCAATGCCGTCCGCATCCGCTGCACTTGCGGCGAGCGCAGCGAGGGGAACAGGAAGGCAATCTGATTCGGGTCCTGCACACATCTCTCATTTAGCAGGCGGCGCACGAGCCGTGCCGTCTCGGCCGCAACGTCCTTCGGCTCGCCGGGGGTACTGGCGATTACGGCAACGCCCTTATCCGAACGGTCCGCGGTGATCTCCTTGGCCGTCACCCGATACGACCCGCGCCCACCCGGCTTGCGCCAATCACAGTACCGGTGGCGAATGAACTGGTTGAAGAACTGAACGATCTGGTCGCAGGACCGATAGTTGGTACCCAGCACCACGGTCCTGACTTCGCGGCCGAGGTTTTTGCGGCATCTTGCCGGGAATTCTACGAAGTTCTCAACCGTTGCGCCGCGGAAACGATAAAGCGCCTGATCATCATCGCCGACAACGCAGATGTTGCCATGCCCCTCGGCCAACAAGAAGAAGAGGCGCTCCTGGACAGTATTGGTATCCTGGTATTCGTCGATGATCACGTGCCTGAAGACGCGGCGTGCGTGCTCATACGCCTCCACAACGCGCACTGCCTGCTGCTGAAGCAACGACAAGTCCGTGAACTCGGGTCCACCATCGTTACGCAGAAGGTCGAGGTAGGCACGATACATTCGCAGCAGCTTCTTGAGGGTCGCAGAGGAGGTGCATTTAAGCGCTATAGCGGGATCGATGACCTCCTCAGACATGCGGTTGAAGAAGGCGATCAGGTTGCTGATGGCCGTGTGCCGGGAAATGCCACGGGCTTCGAACATCTCGTTGATCGCCCGGTTACCGTTCTTCTCCAACCCCCCGGCTTCCAGAATCGATTTCCAGTTCGATCTGCGCCGGATGAACATATACTGCGCCAACTCATCCTTGATAACGGGTGGTCTCGCCCTGTGTCGATCGGGGAGGAAGCGGCGGTCGCCAAGCAGACGCTGGCAGAGCGAATGCACGGTGCCCACATACATCTTGGAGATGTCATAGGGTTTGTTCGTCATGGCGGTAACCGCGCCCAACATGGCCCGCAGGCCGTCGCGGAGCTGGAGGGCGGCCTTTTCCGTGAAGGTGGAGAGGTAGATCTCCTTTGGCTCGACACCGTGATTTACAATCAGGTTGATAACACGCCATAGCAGCACGCGGGTCTTGCCCGAACCGGGTCCGGCGGGAAGAAAAAGCGGACCATCGGTGTGAAGAATGGCCTCCTTCTGATTCTCATTTGGGTTAAATTCGGCACTCTTCCACAATTTCTCCAGCAGCTCTACATCCAAAGCCCTGGTTGCAGCTTTGGTTTTGATCGTTCGAGGATTCTCTGGCGCCATGAATCACCTACTTTGAGATAAGGCCATCGGATTTCAGGAGACCGCTCAAAGCATCTCGCACTCGATTTGAACTCGTCAGCCACGCTTCAATAGCTTTTGGGAGTCCGTTGGAGACATATGGGAGTCGTTCTTCCTTAACCTCGGACATTGCCGGTGTCACGTAAAGGGGAATACTCAAGTTGCCGTCGTGTTCGCTAATTTCATCCAGCGTCGCCACCCGAGTGAAGCCGGGTATTTCCTTAAAAGTGCGATAGGCGGCGACGATGCGCTCGATGTGGTCGTCGGTGAGGAAGCTTTGGGCGCGTTCTCGGGTGACTTCGTTGACGGCGTTGATGAAGAGAATCCGGCCTTTGCGCGCCCTGGGTTTGGCCGTGCGGCAGATGACAACACAGGCTTCCATCGGTGAGTTGTAGAAGAGGTTTGGCCCGAGGCCCAGGACGGTTTCGAGGATGTCATGTTCGATGAGCTTGAGCCGCATTTCAGCCTCCTCCTGGCGGAAGAGAACGCCGTGCGGGAAGAGGATGGCGCAGCGGCCGGTCTTAGGCGCCATGCTTTGGATAATGTGCTGCCAGAAGGCGTAGTCGGCCCGGCCTTGCGGCGGGGTACCATAGACGTTGCGCCCCCAGGGGTCGGAGGAGAACGCCCTGCGGTCCCACTGTTTGATGGAATAGGGCGGATTGGCCAGGACCACGTCAAAACGCATCAGGCGATCGCCATGAACGAACTTCGGCTCGGAGAGGGTGTCGCCCCGGATAATCTGAAAGTCCTCGATGCCATGGAGGAAGCAGTTCATGCGGGCGATGGAGGAGGTCATGAGATTCCGCTCCTGGCCGTAGAGGCGGACGTTGCGCCACTCCTTGCCCTGGCGGCGGAGGTGGGCGATGCAGGAGAGGAGCATACCGCCGGAGCCGCAGGTAGGGTCGTAGATGGATTCGCCCGGCCGCGGTTCGAGCATCTCGGTCATGAGATGGACGACGGTGCGGTTCGTGTAGAACTCGGCGGCGGTGTGGCCGGAGTCGTCGGCAAATTTCTTGATGAGGTACTCGTAGCCCTGGCCCAGTTCGTCTTCGGGCAAATTGGCGAGGGTGAGTTCGAGCGTGCTAAAGTGCTCGACGAGGTCACGCAGCATGGCGTCGGAGAGTCGGTCCTTGTTGGTCCATTGCGCATCACCGAAGATGCCGTAGAGCTTGTCGGGGTTGGCGGTCTCGATGGCGCGCATGGCGGCCTGGAGGGTCTGACCGACGTTCTTGGCCGCTTGCCGCACCTCGCGCCAATGCGCCTCGGGGAGGACCTGGAAACGATGGTTCTCAGGGTAAGCGGCAAAGTCCGCGTCCCCGCCGGATTCCTTGAGCGCAGTCTGGGTCTCCTCGTCGAAGACATCGCACAGGCGCTTGTAGAACAGCAGCGGGAAAATGAACTGCTTGTAGTCCCCTGCATCGATGGTCCCGCGCAGGAGCGTCGCCGCGCCCCAGAGGTAGGATTCTAGCTGTTGCTGGGTGATGCGGGTACTCATGCGAGCTTCCTATGAACCCAATGCCACTTCTTGTGGGCGAGTTCCATGCACTTCTCGAAGGCCCGATCGGTGCGGAGGAAGCTCAGGTTGCCCTCAGCAACCTTATCCCGGTATTCGGGATGCTCCATGAGCGCTGACAGAAGAAGCCGGACCCGCGCCGTGGCCAGATGGCTAAGAATCTCCGTGTAATCCGCCGGCATTGTCATGGACTTGCCAAAGTTTTCAGCAATGTCTTCAAGATCGTCGCGATTGAGCAGACCCTGGCAGATCAGCGCCCAGAGTAGGTAACGGGAACGGTGAATGAACGCGTATTTGTTCTGTCCTTTCTGCTCGATTTCAGTGGCCAGCTTTCGGAGTCGGAACTGCACCTTATAACATAGCAGAATATGGCGTGAGTCGGCCCTTAGTCGTGAAGGGCGGAAGACGTGCTCGTAAACCCGATCATCCTCAAACACTCGACGCATCTCGGAGAGGCGACTGATGTTGCCATCGGTGAGGAGAAAAGCTTGCGTCAGCTTTAGCATTTGAATGGCCTTGGACTCCTCTCGGATTCCATAGTCATTTAGGTCCTCAGTGCTGAGCTGGTCGAACGCGTTCTCCTGCCGCTCGTAGTAAATCTGGAGGTCCGAGCGGAACTTGTCCTGGAGCTCAAGCTGAATCAGGTCGTTGGCGTGAAGGTTCCAGGGTTCCACGGGGTTCTGGCGGTTGTTGTTGATAGTGACCCGCGTAACAAACTTCTGGTCGGCATCTGTGATGACTTTGCAGAGAACGCGCACCGCCTCGTATGTTTCCTTGCCTAGGGCAAGTTTGGGGTTGTCTTTGTTCTTATCCAAGAAGCCCGCGAGGGTGGTAACCGTCTGCGCCCCATTGAGCAGGCGGGGCGCCGTCAAGCGACAGAAACCGTCGAGACGCTCAACCTTCTCAGCGAAAAGAGCAATCCCGTTGTGGTCGAAGGCGAAGACGCTTGGATTTTCCGACTGCTCAAGGACAATCTGCTTGAGAGCGTTCGAGATCGCCCGATTCACCGCTTCGCTTTCGCCAAGCCCATAGCGGATATTGCTATCGAAAAACCGCTGGCCCAGGTCGCGGTGCATGCGGTTCAGGTCAGCCAGGCGGATGAAGCCGATGTGCATCTTCTGGCCCACGGGACCGTGCATGTCAATGAGGTCTGTCAAATGTACATCAAACGTGGTAGTTTGGCGCGGTTCACGGGGCACTCCAACCCGACCGCTGGAGGAACGGAACTCTACAACGAACCCCACCTTTCTTTCACCAAAGAATTGATTTACGAGGTACTTTTTGTTCTCCAGGTCTTCGCGCAACTTGTCCAAGACTCTGCTCCGTTCAGCCTCTTCCGGGTCGCCGGTAAAGACGAAGCGGAAGCATATCTGGTCGATCATCGCCCGGTTGTCGAGAAGACAGCTTCGAAGTTGGAGCAAAACCTGGTTTTTCATGTCGTCTTTATTCGGTGCGACGAAGATGCGTTCTAGGCCGTCTTCAATCAGGCGCTGCATAGAGCCTTTAAATTGGGTGTGGGAATCTGAAAGCTTGAACTGAAAGAGGTAAAGGTTGCGGCGCTGCTCATCGAAATGAAACCCGTCAAGACCGTAGTCGTTCCCACCAAAGGCGACCTGATTGAGGGCTTTCTCGCGTGGCACCCTGTGCTCCTGTTCTAGGTAAAGCAGGCCAAAATAATCCTCTCGGACTCCACCGCAAGTGGAGCGGAGATCGGAAAAGGCTTGGTCGATGAAGCGGTTAGTAATCATAGGTATTTCCTTTCTGCTTGTCATTTCATCACCAGCAGACGTTCACGTCTCAGGATGCCAATAAGCTTTTCTTCTGCCGCAAACGCCGCCGTTGTACTTTCTCGCAGGCGTTTTATCGCCTCCTCAACCGTTAGCACTTCCTGCTCGCTCTTCGATTCCACATAGCGCGGGATGTTGAGGTTGTGGTCGTTGGCGGCGATTTCGTCGAGTGCCACTACTCGGGCGACGCCCTCGACGTCTTTGTAATCGCGATACCAGCCGTAGATGCGCTCGACGTGCTCGGGGAGGAGTTCGTTCTGCGCCCGGCCCGTCTTGAACTCGCGGGAGGCGTCGATGATGAGCACCTTTTTCTTCCGGTCCTTCTTCTTGCGCTGGCGGAAGACGAGGATACAGGCGGCGAGGCCGGTGCCGTAAAATAAATTCGGCCCGAGACCGATGACGGCTTCGAGCAAGTCCATCTGGAGGATCTTCTTTCGGATCTCGCCTTCCTTGCCCATGCGGAAGAGGGCGCCGTGCGGCAGCACCACGGCCATGCGACCGGTGGCGGGGGCCATAGACTTGATCATGTGCTGCACCCAGGCAAAGTCGCCAGTTTTGGCCGGTGGCATACCGGCGAAGTTCCGGCCGTAGGGATCGCTGGCCCAGACTTCATCGCCCCATTTCTCCAGCGAGAAGGGCGGATTGGCGATGACGCAATCGAAATTGGCGAGGTTGTCCCCGGAGAAGAACGCCGGCTGGCGTAGCGTGTCGCCCCGCACGACCTGGAAATCCGAAGCGCCGTGCAAGAAAAGGTTCATCCGTGCGATGGCGGAGGTGGTCAGGTTCTTCTCCTGCGCAAAGAGTTTGCCCCAGAGCGTGCGGTCATCGCCGTGGTTCTCGCGGACATGGTGAACGGCCTCCAGCAACATGCCGCCGGTGCCGCATGCGGGATCGTAAATGGACTCGCTTTCCTTCGGATCCAGGATGTTCACCATCAGCCGCACAACCGAGCGTGGGGTGTAAAACTCGCCTGCCTTCTTGTTGGTGGCATCGGCGAACTTCTTGATCAGGTATTCGTAGGATTGACCGAGGATGTCCGCCTGCGCCGCCTGGTTGCCGAGCGCGATGCGCGAGAAATGCTCGATTAGGTCGCGAAGCAGCGAATCTGGCAGACGATCCTTGTTTGACCACGCGGCATCGCCGAAGATACCATAAAGCGTTTCCGGGTTCGCCTTCTCGATACCGCGCATGGCCTTTTGCAGCGCTTGGCCGACGTTGGTCGTGACCACCCGCACATCGTTCCAGTGACATCCCTTCGGAATTTGGAAGCGGTAGTTCTGCGGAAACTGGGCGTATTCCTCGTCGCCACCTGATTCTGCCAGCGCCGCCGCATATTCCTCGTCATACACATCCGAGATGCGCTTGAAGAAGAGCAACGGGAAAACGTAGCTCTTGAAGTCAGCGGCATCCACCGGGCCGCGCAGGATATTTGCGGCTTCCCAGAGGTGGGATTCGAGCAGGCTAAGGGTGGTGGAATCGTTGGTCATGCTTGTCTCATTCTTGTCACGTCACTTGGCTTATGTTGATGACACGCCCTTTTCTTCCGACGCATAATCAGGATAGAGAGGTGCCTCACAGCACCTCTCCTCTTACACCACCCCGGGTCGGGGGTTAAATCTTTATTCTTGACAATCTGGGCTCCATCCATGAGTTTTGAATCCTAAGTTAAATCGCCCTAATCTCTTTTTGTTGGCTTTTTGTTGGGGTCGGACCAAGCTAACATACTGATTTTTTGAATGATTGCCTCCAAAAGAACGTGTTTTTTCCGCTTAAATCCACATTTCCCACCCCAAAAACATCAACGTAAGGGGCGGAAACCTCCCTTAATTCAACCCTGCTCTCCCCTCTCACCACTTTTCTTCCTTGCCAGCTCCTCCGGCGGCTCGACCCGGTCATTCAGGCAGCGCAGGAGCGTCTGGACTTCCTGCTCGGTCAGGTTGAGGTCAGGCATAGGTTCATTCTCCCCTCCAGCGCGAATCTTCGTTCACGTCCTTAAGTCCATTACTCCCTCACGTACCCCCTCATGCAAGAGTGCTCCATGAGGGAGTAAATCAGTCGGACACAACCCACCGCCCCCCCTTGGCAGGTCCGCTACGTGCCACAAACCCTGTCTGCTTGAGGAACTTGATGTTCTTTTCCACAGCGGTGGTACTGATACCAAGACGCTTCGCCAGCGCAGGAATCGATATGGACGGGTCGCGCTTCATGAGGGCAACGATGCGGTAGCGTCTTTCACCCAACCTTTCACCCAACTTATCACCCAACCGTTCACCCAACCCGGGTCCGCGTTCCTCCGGGGCTTGTTCGATGCCGACCTGTTGGGGCTTACGCCTGAACGTAACGGAAAACCACGTATCGCCGGCCTCGATTAGAGGCGCTTCGAGCCCGTACCGCTTCATGGCCCCGCGAATGCGCCGAATGCCGGAGCCGACATCCTCCGCCAGGTCCATCCGGTGCATCAACGCGAACAACAGCGGATTGCGCGGCCGGCTTACCCTGCCCAGTTCGGCCAGTTTGAGTCCCGCGACCAAGCCCCCGGGGTTGTGCAAGTCCGGGGTCAAATCTTTATCCTTGATTCTGCTGCAAAACCCCCCTTCTCAGAATCGGGAAGATCTGTCGAAAACTGTGTCTGGAGCGGTAGGCATAGGAAATAATCCAAAAATCGTTTCTTGAAGTTGAAAAAGTGCGCTTCCAGAGCTT
>Ga0315291_10005548_pt1 | contig 15813 bp, 27 predicted proteins | sample YL17G12_20_MG_FD_203070 | JGI IMG/M metagenome (GOLD analysis project Ga0315291, IMG submission 203070) | Sediment microbial communities from Yellowstone Lake, YNP, Wyoming, USA - YL17G12_20 | ecosystem: Environmental > Aquatic > Freshwater > Lake > Sediment | place: USA: Wyoming | collected...
TTCCTTGCGCTTTTCCACGCACACCGCCTTTGGCCCTGCAGCCTCCGGGTTTGGAAGCCCGTCCAGACTCCAGAACCGCCAGCCGTTGCAGGCTTGGCCGCCCATGACCGCACTGCCGGCCGCCGAAGGGCTCTTGAACTCCTGGCCAAAGTCGTCCAGGCGGTAGCGAAGGCCGCCTTTCTCGCCTTCCACCACAGTGGCCGTGACCACTGACTTCTTGTACCGCGCCACCAGCCGCATCCCCACCGCTAGGTTCCTGTCCGTAAGCGCCATCGAGTGCCTCCTTTGTGAATCTCTCTTCTTGCCGCACTCGATTACTCACTCTTCCCCAGATAGAAGTCAAGTCTATTTCACTCCTATTTTCAGTCTTTCTGCTTCGACGTGGGCAAATGTTTCTCCCGTTGCCTCCAGTACCGCATCGCGCCCCGTAAAGGCCTGCCACCTCTTCACCGAAACGTCGGTATAGTTCTCGCAAATCTCCATTCCGTAACAGCGCCGCCCCAGGCGTTCGCAGGCGATCATGGTGGTGCCGGAGCCGAGGAAGGGATCGAGAACTAGATCGGCGCGGAAGGAACTATTGGAGATTGCACGCTCTGCTAGGATGACAGGCTTTTGGGTTGGGTGGTATTCGTTCTTGTTGGCGCGGTCGGCTTCCCAAACCGTAACCTCATTATTTGGGCCAGTCCATCGTGCCACCTTGCCGCGACGGTGTGCATAGAAACACGGTTCATGTTTGCCCTTATAGTGAGCACTCGTCACGAATTGGGCATTGTTCTTGACCCAGATGATTTGCGCCGTGATATCATAACCAGCGGCAGCGGCAGCGGCAGCGGCAGCGTGGGCGTCTGCGTACCAGAGATAGAGTGCAGCATGATCGGCGGCGGCCTGGTGCAAGTGGGGCAGAGCCTCAGCATAGATGGCCGTACCGATCCCGTCACCCTCCAACTTTTTCCGCTTCTTTGCGCCGCCGTCATAGCCGACGCCATAGGGCGGATCGGTGAAGATGCAATCCGCCTTCTCGCCCGCCATGAGCCGCGCCACGTCCTCCGCCTTCGTGCTGTCCCCGCACAAGAGACGGTGGTCGCCGCACAGCCACAGGTCGCCCGTCTTGCTGATAGGCTCGGGCACCTCCGGCACGTCGTCGGGGTCGGTCAGGCCCGCCTTGTGGATGCCCGCGCCCTTCGCCAGGTCGTCCAGCATGGCGTGCAGCGCATCGCTCTCCGTGACCACAGATTCTAGCAGGGCTGCAAGCACATCCTCGGCCGCCTCAGCCATCGCCGCCAGCGGGTCCAGCGTCACGAGTATCTTGTCGGCCTCGTCCTCGGTCACATCCAGGACCAGGACAGGCACCTCCATGTCCGGCGTGGTCTCAGCGCGTAGGTGGCCATCGATGAGCATGAGGCCGTCGGGCGTTTCTCTCACGAGCAAGGCGTCGGCGTAGCCTATCTCGGCCAGCACGCCACGCAGGGCATCCGCCTGGGCCTGCGGGTGGCGACGCCAATTCCGGGGATGAGGGATGAGCTCGCTGGCCTTGACCCGGCGCAACTCCTTCACCCGATCGCGGATCTTCATGCCTCGTTCGCCTACCCGTGCGGCACCCCTCGGTGCCCTGTAGACACGTTTATAGACCAGTATTGCCCCAGCCACTAGCGGCTGTCAAGTTCTCTAGCCCTGGCATCCCCCACGCCGCCGCTATGCCTATCCAGCGCTCTTTCACCGCCCGGGCAAGCGCCGGCGCTACCCTGTCGGCCAACGCCCGGCCTGCCTCCGTCAGCTCCACGAAGACCTTGCGCCGGTCGGGGTTGCCCCTTCGCCGCCGCACGAACGAGCCATACGGGTTCGCCTCCAGCCGGTCTACCGCCGCCGTCAAACTCTGTGACGCCAACTCGACCTCATTCGCTAGATGGCCGATCGTCACCGGCTCAGCCCGCCGAAGGGCCAGCAGCATGTCAGCCTGCGTCAGGGAGACGTTGTACGCCTGCAGGTCGGCATCTATCCTGCGAACTACCTCCCTCATCGCGTGGTACTGCCCCAGGAACGCTGCCGTCTTGCCATCCAGAGTGCTAACCATTCTCGACCTCCTAATCCCAGCTCACAAACATGGGCATCTGCACGACCACGAAGTCGTCGTTGTCCGGCACCCGGAATCGCACCGGAGACGTCGGGCCCATGGCGTCGATGATGATCTCCTCGGCCCCCCGTCCGACCACCTGCAAGGCATCCGCAAGATACCGGCTACCGACGCCAAACCTCAGGCCCTCGCCTTCCACCACGGCGTCGAGCTCCCCATGGTGCTCTCCCGCATCCTCATCCCCTCGCGACAAGACCAGCGCCTTGCCAGGCATCCCATCACTGCCAGGCACGAACTGCAGCCTGACGAAGCCCTGCGCGTCCAGAAACGCCGACGCCAGTTTGACAGAGTCCCTCAGATCGGCAGTACGGGCCCGCACGAGCGTCTTGTACTCCTGGGGAATCAGCGATGCGTAGTTGGGGTACGTCCCGGCTATCAGCGTACAGACCAGCCGCGCCTCGTCCAGCTTGAACTCGGCCAGGTTGCGCCCGTGCTCGATCAGGATGTTGACCGGCTCTTCCTGGCGCCCCAGCAGGCGGGCCAAGTCGCGCAATGCCGACGCGGGCACGATGGCCTGGATCGGCTCATTCACAGACGCAGCGATCAGAGCCACCTTCGTCTTCGCCAGCCGGAAGCCGTCCGCTGTCACGAGCGTCAGGTCCAGGCCGTCCAGGTCGAACAACATCCCCCCCAGCACCGGACGGGTCTCGTCATGGCTGGCAGCGAACTCGACCTGGGATATCCCATCGGCCAAAGCGTTGGGGTCCACCTGAATGATCACCGACGCTTCGCCAACAGCCGGCACGGGCGGGAAGTCTTCGGGGTTGCCGCCTGCGATCTTGGCGTCGTCGCTGCCCGCCTCGATGTGGAGCCGCCTCACGCCATCCTGGCTCATCTTCACGACGGGGGCGCTCAGGGCCGAGACGTAGTCGCTCAGCAACCTCGCCGGCACCGTTATCGAGCCAACGCTTTCCACCGCCGCGTAGACCGTCTGCTCCAGGGCAACGTCCAGCTTGTTAGCGGTGATCCGCAGCCTGCCGTGCCCGGGGTTGCCAGGGCCGTACTCGCCCTCCGGCGGCTCCACCACCAGCAACACGTGGGAGAGCTGCGGCAAGCTCCACCTGCCCGCCGTGATCCGGGCGGCCGCACTGAGCACCCGCTCCAGCTCCTCCCGGTTGCAGGTTATCGCCATCGTCTCCCCATTCTTCTTACCTTCTGGCATCCTCATGCCTCCTTTCTACGGCTCGCGCCAGCCAGGAAACGGCTGTTCCATCGCACGATCCCACCACCGATACCGCCAACCCCTGAAGCCCCTGATTACTTCGTCTATCGTCACCGCTACCGCTCCGCCGTGGCGCACTAGGCCCACCGGGCCATCAGCGTACCGCCAAAGCCGGACCAAGGGTGCGTAGCCCCTCAGCTTGCCATGCGCCACGATGTACACCCGCTCCGTAGGCACTATGTCCGGTACGCCACCGCTTGTGGTGAACTCCCAGGGCTGGCTACTGAACGGCTGGCCAGGCAGATCGCCCTCGGCGATCCACGCCTCCCATCGAGCCTTGGGTACGGTCACTACCACATCCATTAGTCTTGGCCGCCCAGGCAGGCTGGAACCGGCGCGCGAGCCCGGATGCTTTCCACGTCATTCCCTGACAGCAGGGGGCGGCCTACGCCACGCACCATCTCGAAGACCTGCACGGCGTCCTTCGCCTCATCGTAGCCAGGGGCCTCGAGCAGCCGCCTAGCCTCCTCGGCCGCCTGGAAGTCGTGGGCTATCAACCGTACGCCCACAATCGAGCCCCTAAACACATTGACAACCACGTACGTAGGCATATCAAATACCCCCTCTCCACGTTGCTGCCGTTAGGCAAGCAGCCGCTGGGCTGCCACCACAAGCTCCTCAAGCCGGTCGCCAGGAGCGCCCTTCTGGCGCAGGTACAGCCGCAAGGCCTCGATCGGGCCCAGGTCCTCCCACCGCGTCCCATCGGGCGAGCGGCTGCGGCCGTCCTGGTCGATCTCCCGCTTGATGTACGCCACGGAGTGGGCGGCTTCCAGGGCCCGCCGTACCTCGGACTCCCTGAACAGCTCGGCCTTAGCCCGGGAGAGCCGTACGATCACCCTCACGATTGCGTCCGCTACGCCGGCCTTCTCTATCGCCGCCACCACCTCAGCCATCGGGTCCTCTTGCTTCGGCCTCACGTCCACAGTCACAAACCGCCGGGACCGCACCGGTATGAACGCCACCTCCGCCGGCTGGCCCTGCTCGATGTCGACGACGTAGAACCCCTTCGAGCCGCCATCGTCGCTCTCGCCGAAATCGACCCTCATCATGCTGCCGGCATAGGCGCCGGGCGGGTCGAGCCCTACCTCCTGGGCCAGGTGGTGGTGGCCGAGCGCCACGTAATCGAAGAGCCGGGGGTGCAGCTGCTGATAGCTCAGCGTGCCGACCCCACGCGTCAACATCATCGACTGCTCGGAGCCGAGCTTCGTGCCCTCAACGGCCAGGTGCGCGGCCAGGATCTTCGGAACGCCCAGCACCATCAGCTCGCTCAGGTTCGCTATCATGGCAGACGTGGCTGCGGCCACGACCTCCGTCAGCTCCTCCAGGGGCACCTTTCTGAAGTCACTGGGGATGCCGGGGAGGCCCGCCGCCGTTGCCCACTCCAGCACCTCCCGCGGGTTCGGCCAGGGCACACACAGGACTTGCGCCTTGTGGGAGTCTGAGCGGTTGCCCGACGGCACATTCACGACCGTAGGGCGCCTCGCTACGGTCACATCACCGTCGAGCAGCAGGCCGAACACGTCCAGCGTGCTGGCCAGCGAGCCGGCCGCACCGGCGCAGTGGTTACCCGCCACCAGCACCAGCGAGACATTCGCCTGGGCCAGGCGCTTCAGCCGCTTGGCGAGCTCCCGCTGGTGGGTCTGCGTCGGGTGCTGGTTCTTGTAGGCGTCGCCGCAGAACAGGACAAGGTCGACATCGTTCCCCAGGGCGAAATCAACCAGCTGGTCCAGCGCCTCCAGCGTCTCGACCACACGCGACGACATCCCGGTGGCCGGGTCGATGCGGCCGTACGAGTCGACCCCCAGGTGCAGGTCGGCGAAGTGGATCAGCCTCAGCCTCTCCATGGGCAGCCCCCTTTCGCTGGACGTGCGATCTTCACCTTCCCAATGCTAAGGAGCCAGTCGTACGTCCGGCCAGAGCGCTTGAAACGCATGAAGTATGGAAGCTCCCATCTTCCACAGGCCCACCAAGAGACTTCGCAGCCGAATATCATCATGGATCCGTCCTTACCCGTTGCTGCGCCAAGAACGACGACCCCCCGGGCGTCAGCCGCAGCGTCCGCGGGCACCCTTCCTGCCAGTCCACCAGCCCGTCACCGCGCAGGACGTTCAGGTGCCGGCGGGCGGAGCTCTTCGCTATGAGGCCCACGTCCCCGGCCACCTCGTCCAGCGTCGGCGAGTAGCCGTTCCTAGAAACGAATGCCTCCACAAACGCCAGGATGCCCAACCGTAGCCCCTCCTTGCCCTTCCTCATTTCTCACACCTCCAAGCAGCTATTGCGTCTAGCGCTTTGCGGCAGGCTTCCTCCAGCGTCTCAGCCCGAAACTTGCCACCAGGCAGGGAGTTGTCGCGGTCGTACTGTGAGAGATAGGGCTTCTTGGGATCGCCGTGATAGATCACGTCCACGACCTGTTGTCCGGCGTCGGCAGTAACCTCTGCTAGTTCAACCTCAAAGTCATGCTCCCAAGTCTCACTAGCGCGGCCATGCCCCTCGAATTGGCCCACCATCCGAATCGTAAACAGGTTATGCGCACCAGAATACCAGCCCATCCCGTAGCAGACTCGCATCAATTCACATAGAGCAGATGTCTTGTAAGGCTCATAGGGCTTCCTCATTTCTCACACCTCCCTCGCCTCGGGCTCTATGTACTCCATGCCCAACGCCCGGAAGAGCGCCTCTTCGCTCTCCCAAGCCACACGCTCGTCACCACGAAAGATTCCGTCGCCACTCGCCTTCAGCGCTAAGCCCATCGCCTTGGCCCGAGACGCCAGCTTGATGTTGTGGCTCGCGCTGCCCGTCCGTACCAGTAGCAGCGTGGCGAACTGCTCGGGGCCGGCGATGTACAGGTCGACCGATATGCCGCCTACCTTCAGGGCCCAGATCTTCGGCGCGAACCTCGCTTCCTCGGCGAACCCCAAGGCCATCTGCATCGCCAGCTCTTGCCCCTCATACGGCTGGGCCACGATGTCGATGTCATGCACCACAGGCCGCTTCCGCCGCAGGCTGCCGGCAATCTCGATCCGCTCGCACAAGGGCTCCAGATGCCTCACCACCATTTCGGCGACCGGCAACGCATCCTCGTACTGCCACGAGTCCCCGTTCTTAGCCATCGTCTTTCTCCTCCGGCTCCTCGAACACCAGCCGGTGAATGATCAGTAGCCACAGCCACGTTCTCTCAGACGCCGGCACCCAGAGAGCCTGGTCCAACCGCCAGCCCTCAGCAGCAAACTTGTTCAGGGTCACTATCGCCGCCGCCAGGCTGGAGTCCTCGATTACGCTGTACTCGAGCATCACTCACCATCCGGCTCGACCACGAAGATCTGCTTCAGGCCGCTCAGCTCAACTGGGGTCTCCGACGGCCGCGAGTGCAGGCTGTAGACGTGCACCTTGCGCAGGGTCCCGTCCGGTGCCTCCAGCAGCATCCAGTAGCAGGCCCTGTGCCCTATGATGTCCGGGCGCCACACGTAGCCGAGCGGCTCCAGCTCAAGCACTCCGTTGTACGTCTCGGCCACGACCTTCTTGCTCACGGGGTCGGTGTAGAAATCGCCGGGCCGCCGCAGCTTGAGCATCGGTATCTGCTCCAGGATCGACTCGGTCAGCGTTACCGCCTTGACCTCCAGTACTGTTACCGGCACATCATTCATAGCCTCCACCCTCTACTTTCACTTGACGCTTCGCCGCTCCTCGACTACCATTGGGGCCGGAGGCCTGAGTTTCGACTAGGCCTTCCGGCTCGCCGGCCCCTTGGCCATCAACCTTGGGCGCCGGCGCTCCGTGTCTATTCGACTCACGCCACCGCTGGTTCAGCTGCTCACGTAGCAGGTGGGCCAACCGGGCAAAGGCGGTGTCCACCTTCTCCCTCGGCGACAGGTCCGCCTCGGCACCCAACTCTATCGTCAACCAGTTGCCGCCACGCGTCTCCGCAGCCCATCTCAGGCTGCCCTTGATCCTCTTCACCCTCATCGCGTTACTCCTTCCAGCTTACCCTTTCCTAATATAATTATAGCACGTAGGTGTGCGCGTGTCAATAGATATCCGGGTCGAGCGCCAGCTCGCCGAATAGTTCGTAGCCCCCCTCATCTGCCTGCTGGACACGAAGATCGTGTAGAACGCCCAGCGGCACGCCAGTCCGCCGCCAGCGCACGGGCAGTTCTTCTCTCGCGCACACAAGGACCTCCAACTCCTCCTTGCCCATAATCTCGCCCCGATCCCAGTGCCTACCGCAGGGCGAGAACCAAGTGAAATCCAACCATAAGTCGTCAGACGCCAGGAACTCCGATAGCGGCCTGTCTGCCGGCCAGTCTACCTTTGTCTCTATGTAATACCTCAACCTAGCCGGTGGGGTCCCTCCTACCCCATGCCACAGCCGCCGGACTGTTGTCGCCAAGACCGCTACTCCTAACATTCTCCCCTGCTCCTCCTATCGGCACTCAGGCCACTGCCCTCGCCGAAACCCATGCCATGCCGTCACCAGCGCCCATGCCTTCGCCTACGCCGTGTCGGGGCCGCTGCCCCCGCCTTAGCCAAAGCCGCCACCAGTGCCATGCCCACGCCAGCACCTTCGCCGACGCCTCCGCCACGCCTGTGCCATTGCCTTAGCCGTGCCGTCGCCAACGTCTCCGCCTTCGCCCTAGCCGTGCCCATGCCGAGGCTGGTGCCTACGCCGACGCCTCCGCCACGCCTGTGCCATTGCCTTAGCCGTGCCGTCGCCAACGTCTCCGCCTTCGCCGGACCAAGCCATGCCCCTACCTACGCCCAAACCGGAGTCCAAGCCGCGCCCCTGCGTCCATCTCAGTCTAAGCCGTGCTTTAGCCAGGACCCCCGCAAACACCATAGCCGCGCCGCGGCCGGCGCTGCAGCCCGGGACCATCGCCGCGCCGGGGTCCTTGTCGTGGCCGTTGCCGCGCTGTAGCCGTCGCCATTACCCATCGCCACGCCCTTGCCTATGCCCCTGTCATCGCCCAGGCCGTACCTGCGCTTATGCCCCTGCCTACGCCGCGCCGTTGATCTCCTCGAACACCTTCAGCTCGTAGCGGCCGAACTCCTCGAGCCCCCGGTGGGCCCCCAGCCCGACGAACAGCTGCCCGTGCTCGAACAGCGTCTTCAGCCACTCGCTGGTCAGCACTGCCCCGCGCCCGGTCTCCACCACCTTCAGCGTGAACTCGAGCGTGATGGGCGGGTTGACGTACTCCACCTGGTTCACCACCGACCGCTCGAACGGCGGGCGCCGGATCGTCCGCGGCAGCGTCGCCACCCCGTCTGGCACTTCCTTGTTCAGCAGTATGCGCGTCGGCTCCACCCACAGGTTGGTCCGCAATGCCTGCTGGTGCAGGAGCACCTTCGACCCCTTGCCCTGAAGCAAGGCCCGGGTGCACTCCTGCAGCATCGACCGGATCTGATTCGCCGACAGCGCCAGGCTCCCGTTGACCCGCCGGAAGCCCACCCGCGTGACCACGGCCTCTGTCTCCTCGGCAGTCTCCTCGGCCGTGCGCTGCCGCTCCTCCTCCTCCTTCAGATACTGCGGCCACGGCCTGTCTGCCATCGCCGCTGACACGCCGCCGGCCATATCCGACGTCGTCTCCAGCACCACTCTGTACTCCTTCACTCAGACACCTCCTTCTGAACCACTCGCTTACCTCTTCCGCTCTATCCGAACCTCCGTCGCGCCGGCCAGCTTTGCCGCCGCCAGGCGGTGTTCACCACTCACGATCGTGTGCGTCCGGCCCTCATCCTCCCGCGCCATATCCCAGAAAAGGGCATCAAGCCTCTCCAGCCGGGCCACTCGTGCTTCAAGTGACCCTGCCCTCTCCAGGCTGTACACAGCAGCAACGCCGGCCAGCAGCCCGGCCACCAGCCCGCCGAAACCTACGGACAACAGCGCCGGTATCTGCGAGCAGCCGGCAAGCGCCACCAGCCCGCTCACGAACAGCAGCACGCCGGCCCGCCCGCACAGCTTCGCTCTCCACTCCCAGCGATCCGTCATCGTCTCCTCGCTTCCTGCCGGCGCTTAGACCGCGCCAGCCGCTTCTTGAACCGCAGCACCCTGCCGCGACGCCCCACACGCTGCTCCAGCGCCGCCAAGCTAGCCTCTGCCATCTGGGCCCCAACCTCGCGTACCTGGCGCCCGTACTCGGCCCGGAGCCGGTAGAGCCCCAGGTCCACCACGTTGTCGTCAGGATCGTCCACTGCGTTCACCATCCCCTACTAAGTCTCCGAAGGGCCTTTTCCTCAGCGTAGGAATCTCCGCTAGTCTTGGCCCGTTCTAGATCCCTGACCGCGGCGTAGCGTTCATATTCTTGGTTCTGGCTTTCCCTCTGAAGCCTGTCAGCTTCGCCTTGCGCCGCGCGCAATCGCTGGTTCAGGCGGGCCTGCGCTTCTGCGTGGTCATAGGCCAGGTCGCCGAGGCGATTGTCTAGTTCTTGTTCCAGTTCCTGAATCCGGTCACGGAGCCTGTTGATGTCTATCAACTCGCCATCCTCCTTGCGCCTACGGGCAGGCACCACCATGTTGCTGCCAGGCACCTTCCGCGCCAAGCGCCGCCTCCGCCGCCACCACCATGTCCTTGTGCTCGTGCAACGTGTGGAACCAGTACGCCTCCTCCGGGTAGCACCGCGGCTTCTCGATCGCTCCAACGAGCTCACCGACCGTGGTGCCGATCGCCTTCAGGGCCTTCGCAAGAAGGACGACCGCTGGATGCCAGGCGTCCGAGAGCTCTTCCTGCCACCACTTCACGGCCTCTGCGTAGTGGCCCTCGCAGAACCACATCCGGCCAGGCGCAACCTCTTCCTCGCAGCCAGTCAGAATGCACTCCATCTCAGCCTCCGTTCAGGCGCTCCTGGAACTTCGTACCGCGCCGCTCGACCACCATGCCGGGCTCGAAGGCGGCCGCCACGTGCAGGATACTGTCCACGACCTCGCGCACGAATTCACCATCACTGTCAGGACGGTCCTCGCTTATCCAGCCGCCCTTGGTCAGCGAGTCGCGGACCAACATCTCCAGCCAAGGCCTGTCGAAGACGCTCTCGATAACCTTGGCCGTTGTCGTTGCCTTGGGCGTCTTCAGGCCGCAGAACGACCGGCGGCAGCCGCGGTGGCCGTCAACCGGCTCGCGTGAGCACTCGCTCACGCCCGTGTTCACCAGCTCGCCCTCGGGCACATAGCAGAAGTCGTTCTTCCGCTTCCCCTGCGTCTCAGCCGTTGCTACTAGAACCTTCATCTCCCTCGCTCCTTCCTTGCTACTCTCGCCATCTCTGCCGGGGAGGGGTGCGCCGCCCCCGGCAGGCATGGGGGGATTAGCGGCATGATTGCCAGCGACATGCTGGGCAAACCACTACTTGCGGCGACCGACGTTCGGCACAATCCTCACAGATAACCGCACCGCATTGGGCACAGACTAGATCACGCTTACATTGCCCATGAAACTCGGCGGGCTGCTTATCGGCCTGAATCTCATTTAGCCTTGCCATCTCGCCATCCCTTCCCTTTCCCTAATATAATAATAGCACGTAGGTAGTGGGTTGTCAATAGGGCCTGGGCCAAAATGAGGAGATTTTCAAAAGATTTTCTCGCTGCCGCATCTGTCCTAGAACACCGCTATGCGCCGGCCACCTGCGCGCTGTAACCCTATTGACTACGGCCTGCCCCAAATGGTACGCTGGATCTGCCATGTTGAACCGCGATGCCATTCCCGAGCTCGTCGACCAGTTTCAGGCCTGCACCCTACTGGGCATGTCCAGGACCCAGTTCACCTTCCGCGTCCGCGGTCTCCTTACCCCCGTCAAGGCATCGGTCTGGCCGAAGCGGAAGCGCAAGCGAGGTGAGCCGCGACGCCGGGGACGGCCTGTCGGCTATCGAACCCGCCTCTACCGCCGCGACGATGTCCTCGCGCTCTCTATGATGCGCTCTCGCCTACAGCAGAACTTCGGCGGCGTGGGGTCTTACCGCTCCTGGCGGGCTGCTCTAGCTGAGCCCATCTAAAGGCGACCCATTGCTGGCCTACTCGCTCTCCATGATCAATCGTCCGACATATTCTGCGACCTGGGGAACCACTGCATTGCCCAGCGCCCGGAGCCTATTCACTCTATCCCGCTGTCCTTTGATGACTCTGGGGATTCCGCACTCCCATCCACCACAGTCCAGTCCGCCGGAAGGCCCATGAGAAGGGATACCCAATCGGCATTCAACTGACCACCAATCGCCGTCCGTAGGTTCTCCCCGCCATCCCTGCCCGAAGACCCTGGGCCATCCAACGCGTCCGCCTGTGTCGGCGTCGGTAGCACCGCCCGCCGTAGACCCGTCTCCCCCTGCCTCTTCCGCCCCTTCGTTGTCCGCCCGCCGTCCACGTCCGAGGGTAGGGGCGTAGGCCACAATGAAAACCCTGTCTCTTCGGTGAGGGGCACCAACGTCCGCAGCCGATACGATGTTCCATTCCGCATCGTACCCGCTCTCGGCCAAGTCCCTGAGTATGCCTCCAAAGAGCCGTCCAGAGTCCATTGAAAGGAGTCCTGGTACATTCTCAGCCAGCACCCAGCGGGGTCTAACCTCGCGAATGATTCGCAGGAACTCAGGCCAGAGCCAGCGTTCGTCCGCTGCGCCTTTCCTCTTGCCCGCATGCGAGACCGGCTGGCAGGGGAAGCCGCCGCAGATGAGGTCGACGGATTCAAGGCAGCCGTCACAAGATCGTGCGGATAGTAATGATGGTCGCTGAAGGTGTTGCCCTTGCCCCGCGCTCCCGTCCCGTCGTGCGCTTGCGGCGTCGGCCACAGGACACGCTCTGGCTCCGTGGCAGTCTCGCACGTCTCGAAACCTGGCAGCATCGGGGAAGTGTCGGGCGAGGACTCGTTGACAGTAGTCATCTATTTCAACTTGCCAGACACATTCCATGCCTGCGCGTTCCAGACCCAAGTCCAAGCCCCCGATGCCAGCGAAGAGACTGCCGAACCTCATTCACCTAGACTTCCTTCTTGGCCCGCTCGTCGGCAATCTGCCACCGGTAAGCGACGCCCAGGACCACTGCGTCGACATAATCCCCGTCCACCTCGCCGTCCTTCATCACCATGGGGTAGCCCAGAGCCCTGACGGCGAACTGGGCCTGCTCCTTCGTGCCTCCACGACCGCTGCAGACCACCCGGCCGCGGGCCTCCATGACGGCCATCTCGTGGCAGGGAATGCCCTTCATACCCGCCACGGCCCAGACAACGCCCCTCGCCTGAGCTAGCGCCTCGACTGTCGCCTGGCTGCTGCGATTAGAGGCACGAGTCCAACCACCAGGCCGCTCTATCACGATCGCCGTGGGCCGGTACGCATCACAGAGACAGCTGACGCACCGCCACAGGAACGCCAGGGCGCGAGCCCGGTCCTTGCCACGCGGCTGAATGGATCCGCCGGTGAATAGCTCGCCGTCCTGGTCGATGAGCAGGGCGAACCCGGTACACCAAAGCGCCGCGTCAAGCGCCAGGACCTTGGTCGTCACGGGCACCCGCATCGGCTTAGCTCTTGCCATCTGGCCCCCTCAGTACAGCTCCTACCTCTCGCGACAGGCGCTCCAGGATGCGACGGCGCTCCCGATTGACCTCGGCGTCGGTCAGGGTGTGCTCCAGCGATTGGTAGGAGATGGAGTAGGCCAGTGATTTCTTGCCTGCCGGCACCGGCGGCCCTGTGTAGACGTCGAATATGGCGGCCTGCCGCACGAGAGAGAAGGCTTCGATTATGGCCTGCACCTGGCCGTGGGTGACCGCCTGGTCTACGACGATGGCAATGTCCTCCTCCACCGCCGGGAAGCGAGAGAACGGCTGGTACTGGCGGGGCTTCATGTCTGGCTCCTTGATAAGTCCGGGGGCGCAGCCGGCCACTCACCATGACAGAACTATGCGCCCCCACCAATACAGAGGAGCGGTCTCACCTCCTCTCTACCAAAGAATGAACCCTAGCTTGGGCCATAGTGGTGTATGGCCGAATACGCAGAAGGCCGCGTTGTAGACCCACCAACGTATCTTGCGTGTCTTGGTCATCGCGTTCACCTCCTCTCCTACATTTGGGCGTTGGGGATGGCCCCGATCACGGTGTCGGGTAGGCGGATCACATCGTCCCAATCGAAGCCGACCTTGACGAACTCGGTGGGGCCGCCTGGGAATGGGCGCTTGCCCCGGTGGTCAACGACGTAGACGGTGGGCGCGCCTCCCTTGATTAGCTTGATGCCCCCGCTGAACTGGATAACCCATGCGCGATCAGCGTCGGTCATTCCTTCCTCCTGTCCCCGCCAGTAGTCAATCCTGGCGAGCAACTTCGCCTCGTCGAACAGCGGGCCCGGATCCGATTTTCCGTACGCCCGTCCGTTCGCGCAGTTGTCATGCCTGGTGAGCCCTGCCGGCACGGGGTTCTCAGTCTGCGTCAGGTACGGCAGGAATACCATCGGGATGCCGTACAGCACATGCCGCTTCCAGCACTCGAAGGCCAAGCGGTCGTACTGAGCTTCGGTGAACGGCGTGTATATCGTCGCCTGGCAGACCTCAAAGCTCACGGCGTACCAGTCTATCGCCCAGGTGCCCAGCCAGCCGAAGCCGGCCCCCCACGTCGGGCGCCGGTTGTCGGGCAGAACGATCCCGAGCGTGCCGTCGCCCCCGATGATGTTGCTCGCGCAGGCACCGTAGCCCAGCAGGTTCCCATTCTGGTCCTTGGCCTGGTTGCTGGTGCTCTCGAACCAGTTCTTGCAGGCCCCGAACTCCGTCGCCATGGTCCAATTCGGGCCGCTCTGGCCGCTCCGCGTCGAGTGGATTTCGATCAACCGTGGCGGCCAGTCATCGCGCGGCTTCGAGAGCCACTCCGGCGGGTGAACGATTACGTCAGTCGGGAACATAGATCACCTCCACGACAGCCGACGGCCCTATCCCGGGCAGGCAGGCTGCCCTGTTCGCACCGTCATAACACCAAGCGTCTGCGTGGTAGTCGTGCACCAGGCCACCGCGGTCCCCGACAGTAACGACCTGCCCCGTCTCGACGAACATGAACTCCGTCCCGCAAGGCCAGCTAGGCCCTGCGGCAATGAAGGCCGATGGCTCTGTCACGCCGGGCCCCGTGGCGCCGGGATTCAGCACATACCCGCAGGCACCGGCTTTCACCCCTGGCTGGCAAGCGTAAGCCCCTGTACCGTCGTTCAGGCATCCGTAGACGGTCACACTCACCGTCAACCGCTGCCCCACTACAGTGAGGCCGCCCACGTCAATCGGGGCTGTCACCTGCCCAACCGCCGGCGCAAGGCCCTGCTCTCCCTGTCCCACCGCCACTTGCGTAGCTGTATTCGCAGCCTGTAGGGGCCGTCGTTCGCTAGCCAGAAGAGCAAGACCGGCGCGAGAAACAAGGAGCCTGCTATCATCGCAATCCAGATCATCTAGGGCCTCTTCCAGCCTGGGAGCGGCCACAAAGATGCCGCCGACAGGAGATTGCCCTGCCGCAGATAAACCTCTACCGTTGTCGCCATAATCCCTCCCTACTATTTTTGAATCGCCTTCCCGCGCTCCACCCAAAACCGCAGCCCCGGCCAGCAGAACGACCACTGCTAGACTGACGACGGCGTGTACCCATTTCAGGCCCTGGCTCCTGTTAACATGTCGCCCTCCTATTCCTTTTTAGCCCAGTGTGTAGTACAATAACAGTATGAGAAAAGGAAGCCATCATTCGCCAGAAACTGTCGAGAGGTCGCGGGTTGCTCATACGGGCAAACATCATACTGACGCCGCTCGTGAGAAGATTCGCCAAGCGAGACTCGGAAAGAAGCTCTCGGTGCAGGCACGGGACAAGGTTCGACAAGTGGCCTTGCAACGCTGGGCCGATCCTGATGAGCGACTTAGGCTGACCCTTGCCATGCGGCGCCCGCCTGAGACGCGGGAGAAAATGCGCCAAGCCCACTTGCGTCCTGAGTGCCGAGAGAAGCACCGCCAGGATCGGTTGCGGCAGGCCTTCCCTACTAAAATGACCTCTATCGAGCGCCTTCTGCGTGCCGAGTTCAAGAAGCGCCGCCTGAAGTTTGAGATGCACAAGACCATGTTCGGACGCTTTCAGCCCGATTTCGTGTTCGAGAACGCGAGGCTCATCATCCAGGCTGACGGGGACTATTGGCATTCTCGGCCCGATATGAAGGAACGTGGGGCTAGATTTGACAAGATGGCCCACGATAATGGGTGGTCGGTATGGCGTTTCGGGGAAAAGGAAATCCACATGCACGCTCCTGCCTGCGCCCGTGCTGTCGCTAGATTCGTCCGTGATCATTAACCTCCGACTCTGTTGGCCCACCGCCACAACCAACCCCAGGGCCACGCCCTCCTATCCTCGCGGCTAGCCCTGCTTACTCCGGCGGCGCCCCTCCATCCGGGCTCGGCGCCAGCGGCATCTCGACCTGCATCTGCCGGAGCATGACCTCGATTGCTAGCTGCCCATCAGCTAGCGCCGCCAACCGCTCCAGCAG
>Ga0315291_10005549_pt1 | contig 15813 bp, 10 predicted proteins | sample YL17G12_20_MG_FD_203070 | JGI IMG/M metagenome (GOLD analysis project Ga0315291, IMG submission 203070) | Sediment microbial communities from Yellowstone Lake, YNP, Wyoming, USA - YL17G12_20 | ecosystem: Environmental > Aquatic > Freshwater > Lake > Sediment | place: USA: Wyoming | collected...
CTGCAAACCAAGGTATTCAAGATACTATCAGGGATTTTATATCTTTACACCAGATGCCTCCAGAAGAATTATGGGCAGGAACTGAGTTTCCTACTGGTGGATATACTGTGGGATCAGACAAACAAGCTCCTTTGGGGTATGGCGGGCCAGTCTCTACAGAATGGGGGAAAGAATATGGAGGCCCAAAAAGTAAAAAAGGCAGGTCGTTGAATCCTACCCATCCATATGCCCCTAATGAAATAGTCAATGCAATGGTTGTTAATGAATTATTACCAATGGTATTGAGAGATCCAGGAATGCAACAAATGGTACAGGGAATGCCTTCGGCATTATTTGAGGAAGAAATCCCCACTCATAAGAATTACATGCAAAAATTTGAACCTTATGTCAGGAGAACAATTGCCTTAGTCAATGAATCTCAAAAGGCCTTAACATTAAAATATGGCCAGCCAGTGCCGCTCACAGCATTATTTGAACCTGAAAATCAAGAACTATTAGCTGAAAATATTTTCGCACTAAGAAAGTTATTTGTTAGAGTTCCTGATGGTTCTCTAATAAAGTTCTTATATACTGTTGCTGCGTCCATGGAGCATGTCTCTCAATTGTCTCCTGAAGATTTAGAAAATTTAACTACTCAGCAGATATTGCCATTAGAAACATCAGTGGAGGAAGGTCCTCTGCCTGGGATGGCAGGGGACCCCACAGCAGGCTTAAAGCCTCCTATGAGTATGATGAGCGAGATTGCACCTATTGAAGATAAGATTTCTGCTGTTTATGCTTATTTAATAGCTAATAACATAATTCCACCAACAGTTGCTCCAGAGGCGAGGGTTGATCCAAATGCGATGACTAATTTAGCACAAAGATTAACTGCCGATGGTGTATTATCAGATGATCAATCTGAAGATAATTTAAAGGCTATGGAAATTGCTGTTGAAAGAATTCTTTTTATGCGTAAAAAGACTCAAGAATTGGTAAGAGCTTTAGGTAATGGAACATTATCTTATGATCCAAATGGAATTTTTCAATTATCAGAAGTAATATCTAATACTTTAGTTGATAACGTGATTAAAACATTAACTACTACTGCAGGAAATGCCGAATCTGTGTTAGATATGAACCCAGCAATGAGATATTTATTCTATTCTACTGCTGGTGGGGCCTTGGTTAGTGATTATCAATTGTTTAGAGATTTATTATTATCTGTCTCTGGATTGTTTGGGTTATCTGGAGACTATACTTTGCCGGAATCTTATAAGGCTATTGATGCCGAGGGGACCCCAATTAGTGAATTATCATCAACTCTTGATGCTGCTAAAGGGAAAGCAACATTCACAGACTCGTGGAGAAAACATAATCCTGCAGATAGTCCATCTAATCATCCTAGATTTATCGACATTAAAGTGGCGAAAGGTAATGTAAAATTATTTGTAGATCAATTTAGCCCTGAGGCATTGGCAAATAAATATGGAAATTTATTTGCTAATGTACCACAGTTCCAGAATATTCCTCCTCAAGATATTATTAAGAAGTTACAAGAAGAGGTTTTAAATCTTGTTCAAAGATATTATATCGGTCCAGAATCAGAGTTGGCTCAAAGAAGTCCAGACGCCGCTGCCAGAGCAGCAGCAACATTCTTTATTCCAACGGATTTATTGGACGATGCAATGGATGTAGTAAGTCAATCGATTATTGAAAGAAGAAACACAGACTTTTTACTCTCTATAGACCCGTATGAGATCGCGGGCGAAATATTGTTTATGATTAAAGACATGGTAGATAAAAGAAAGTATCCTAATAATATTGTGGCAGCGGTTCAAGCAAAATATCCTGGTATGAGAGTCCCTCTCCTTATGAAAATCATTGAAGATATTAGTCAGGGGAAAGGATCTGCCACTAGAGCTATCCAAGCATTAGGGAATGTTAATAATATTAGAAGGCTTGGGAATCGTACAGCGGCTAATTTTAAAGCATTCATAAAATATGCCATGAAGAGAATTGACAGAGAGCTAGAGGTTTAAATATGAAAAAATATGATATCATAATTTATGCCGACAATGATGAAAAGAGAGAAAAGGGGTTGATGTTCACCGATAAGATAGATGATGATAAATGTGCGGTATTTGCTTTCAATAAAACTGGAGATCATGCATTCTGGAATAAGAATGTTTCATACCCTTTACATTTAGCTTTTTGTGATAGCAATGGCTATGTCATAGCGGTGAAAACGATGGATGCCGGACAGACATTGCCTTGTAGGGCGATGAGCCATAGTATTAAATATGTTGTGGAAACTAGTCAAGGGGCATTGGAGGGAGTTAAAACTGGTGATCTTTTGGTCATTGATGGTAACAATCAACAGGTATATTTCAAATAGAAGCAGGTATATACTTGCTTAGTGAATAAAATTAAACTAACATGTTTATGTGTTGTTTAAACAGGAGGACTATTATCTATGAATAGCAGAATTTTCCCAACATTACAAAGCGAGAAACTCGACAAATCTTCCGTAATTAACACGATTGACTGGTCTAAATTTGCAGGCGAAATGAATAAAGTTGCAGGTATTGAAACCGAGAATATGACAAAAGTTGCTGCAAAGAAAGAAGAAGTCGTGGTTAAGAAAGCGAAAAGAGTGAAGAAACAATATGGCGATTGCCCTGAATGTGGTGTTGGCCATCCTTGTAGTTGTGATGTCGTAAAGGCTCAAGAAGAAGGCAACGAAGAAAAAGTAGCGGCATTACTTGAAATTAGAGCTAACCGCAGAACTGCTCAAATCGCTGAATTAGAAGAAGTTGAAGCACAGGAAGAGCTTAATGTTCGAACTGCTGCCCGCTCAGAAGTTATCGATAAGCTTGAAAAATTAGCCGAAGATGATGTGGACGAGGAGGCAGAGGATGATGACAAGTGTGAGGAATGCTGCGAAAGTCCTTGCGAGTGTAAGGGCAAAAAGGACGAAAAATGCGAAAAATGTGACAAGAAAACATGTGTATGCTCTACATTTGAGTCAGTAGCTAGTCTATCTGCACAAAAGAAAGCCGTTTTCGCAAAATATGCTGATGCCATGGGTTGGCCAAGAGAATATGTTGAGGCCGTTACCGCCTCGTCCATTAAATTGGCATCTATTCCAGAAGCTACCAAAATGGTTTTAGATAACAAAGAGCTAGAATCAAGTGCTAAGAGACAAATTGTGACAGCAATGCATAAAGAGGCTAAATTAGCTCCCGAGCAGGCCAGTCGCATCAAGTCATATTGGAGCAAAGAACTTGGTTATCCTGACACCGAATGGATTGATGACCTAGTTGCCGAACCAACTGGAAAATAAGGAGACTCTTTAGATGGATATCATTGCTGAAAAATATCCTAATGTCTTTTTAACACAGCCATTAGTTAATTTGTTAGATTGTGAAGTCCCTAAATCTAAATTTAGAGTTGTCGCACAACTGTCTCCTCAACCTCAAATTGTGAGAGACAATGACCTCCATATAACTCAAGATGATGGGGGCGAACAGCCAATATTGTCAGCAGAGTCTCAAAGAGAAAATCAAATAGAAATTCCAGGCGAAAATTCAGATTATCAGCCCTTTGCGGCTGGCTTTGACGCTTGGAATTCCGATTTAATAGAACTATTATCAGGAGGAGTTTAAATGCCAGCCAATAAAATTCGCAGAAGCGATGCAGGTAGTGATGAAAAATATGATCGTTTGGCCGATAAGCTGAATTCCATTTTAGAACAGAAAATACCAAAGTTCTATGATTATGGTCGTGCTTCTGGCATGAATGATGGTGACACCCTTGAGGTGCCAACTTTTACTTCTAATATGATAGATCTTGCTGTATTAGGGCCACAACCAGAACGAACTGCTGCCAAGGAAGATAGTCCTCGGGAAGCAAGAACCAAGAAAAGGCATTTAATTGCTCAGGTTGAAATTAACGAGTTCCCTTCAGAGGAGATCGTTCAAGACAAAGGTGATATTTTGTCATCTATAGAAGCATTATTGCCTACTTCTAATAATAATAGCAACATGAATAAGACTGCGAATAGTCTAATTCATGGTTTAATTGATACCTTAAAAATCGAAGATGGTCAAAAAGAGTGGTTCAAGGCCCAAGTATCAGATGGGGTAGTAAGTAATCAAGTGTTTTTAAGAAATTTAAGAGCCTCTCTCCAAAATAACGGAGGAAAATAAAAATGGGTAAACTACGTCGCATTGCAGAAGTTGGCGATGGTACATTTGAGCAGTTAATGAATAAGCAAGTCACATTAGAAAATGATGTGGTGAAGGCTGAAAGACGCAAGAAAAAGTATGTCGCGGCTCAAAAAGCAGACCCTCAGCCAGATACATCCATGTGGGAACAATTGAAAGGAGCCTTAAGGGTAGACCAAAGGGGCTTTTCACCTACTGATGTAGATGATTTTAATGAACAAAAATATACTGGCTATGATATGCATGGTCGGTCAATTCGCCGTGCCATGGATGCAGATCCTGGCGACGAATCCACATATGATCCTCGCACAGCAATGGGGTTCCATATGTATGATGACCCTACAGCAGTTATCGAAGAAATATTAATGGAAGACATGCAGGGACACGTCATGGCAGAAGAAGCTGCCAAAGGACGAGAAGTTTTGAAATTACAGGCATCTCAGGGATGGGACGAGGAAGCTAATGCGTGGGCACAGGCCCGCCTCAAGGGTCGCAACGACGAATCCATTTCTGCCAGTCAGTCTCGTGGCAGTATTTTCCGCACAGCAACTGAAAATGTTACCGATTCTGCCTTTGGCCAAATGAACTATGATAATGCTGCTGCCAGAGAACAACGCAAACAAGAAATGGTAGAAGCTATGAAAGCACGGCATAAGTCAATTAGTCGTCCTACAGCAACAAAAGAAGAAAGGACTGCTCAAGTGTTTAATCAGGAAACCATTCGTTCTCAATCCATTCAGCAAAAAATGGGAAGCAGTAAATTAATGAACAAATTATCTAGTTTATTAAATGAGTAGGGGAATAATGATAAAATTTAATCTTAACCAATATGAAAAAAAATTAGCTATCGCTTTGCCTAATGGAGAAACAGTCATCAATTTACCAACCGGGAATGACATGGGACAAGGGGTGCAATTAACAGATAATACTGGCCAGCCCATGGAAAATAATGGCCAACCTATGGATGGTAATAATGCTAAAATACCCCTGCGAGATATAATTGGTGATATTTTATATGAATCTGCTGTTGGTTCAGGAGATGAGGAGGCCATCCGTAGTTTAGCCAAACTGGCCGCTACGGCTGACATCCCCCCAGAATTTGCTAGTAATGATGGTTTAGTAACAAGCGTCATGGCTTTAAGTCGAAGGGCTGATGAAGACCCTCGCAAGGTTTCAGTCAACCCCTCAACAGGCGAAAAAGAGCAGTCTTTGATTGAATTAGCTGAATCAATTGCTCAAATGGCCGGTGAGGAATGGAGTCCAGAATTATTGATTAATGAGGCAAAGGCCAGACATCAAGATAGTGAAGGGGCAACTGGAGTTCCTGCAGTCGCAACTGGAGCACCTGCGGTTGCACCTGGAGTCGCCACTGCGGCCAAGAAAACGCCGGTTCCCTCAACCACCGACGAGGAATTCAAAGAGAAAGCAAAAGAGGATCCTACCAAGAAACGAAAAAAAGGAAACCCTTTTAAAGTATTACTAGGTCTCGCTCGAAAAATGTCAGACCACGGAATGAGTCGGCAAGAAATTGTGAGAAAGATTTTGCGTCAAGAAAAGAACAAGTGGAAGGCCGAAACAATTGAGAAGGCAGTTTCCATTGTGAAAAATATAGGTCGTAAAGAAGAAAAGAAACGGAGTGAAGAAAAAATGGACAAGAAATCATCTAGTTTTAACTTGGCCAAATATGCACAGGCTAAAGATACTTCTAAACCGATGAAAATTGATGGTTTTAAGAATAGAAAATCCATCTATGATATTGACAGGGACATCAAATTAATGTCTACCATGGAATTAATCAGTCGTCTTGCATATTTGACTGGCTCCAAAGACTTCGAGGCCGGATTATATAATGAAAATAATCCTGGTAATAAGACAATAGAAGCTAGTAAATTACAAAAAGATTTCAATATGGTTAAGGCCGAACTGACAAGAAGAAATTACAACAAAGAGTATTTAGATCTCTTAACCAAGGCCGTGCAGGGAAAGGCTTCGGCAGTAAAAACTTCTGAAGTATAAGGTAGGTGCAAAAAATGCCATTGTTTAGTAAACCACAGTTAGAAGAAACAGAGAGGCTTGAGAAAAAAAGAGACCCAAGCTTTTTTACATCAGAAAAAATGAGAAGTTTTGCTCCTAAACATAAGTTGGAGGAAGAAACTCCTAAGTTTAATCTTCAAAAGAGCATGGAGCCTCATGATGAAGAATTGGAATCTGAAGAATTAGAAGGACCTCATGATGAATCTGAGGAAATTGAAGAACTCGAAGAACCAGAAGGTGAGTTTGAAGAGTCTGATGACAACGAGGATTATGACGAGGATGATGATGGTGGCGACGAGGAATCAGAGGAATCTGGAGACACCTTCGGGTTTAATATTGCCGATCATCTCAAGAAAATTCAGAACATCTTGAGTCTTCTTGTCACTGATCTTACATCTTCTCATGAAGAGGAGAATTCTGGCGTCATGTCATTAATGAAGAAAATGATGAATTCTAATATTTTAGATAGCCTTCCATTGTCTGGCGTGGCCCTGGCCCCTGAACACAAAGGAAAATTAGATGGTATCAGGGGCAAAATTACAATGATGACTGGAAAGAAAGAGGGCGACAACCCAATGCACGTTGATAAGAAAGTTATCAATCTGGGGAATAAGCCACACCATGCTTTGCCAGAAGGATGTAATGGTTGTGAAGAGGATCTAGAAGATGTTTCTCATGATGTTGGCGAAACCATTGCAGCCATGAGTCAAATCCAGAAAAGATTCGCTTCTATTGACAGTGACACATACATTTATAATACCAAAGAAGCTTTCGATTTACTAGTCAAATGTGCTGATAATCCAGACCATGTTAATGAATTGGTTGTGTCTGAAGTCATTCGTTATCTTAACCCAGAAAAATATGCCACTACCTTAGACAAAAATACCAAAAAAGTGATTAGTGGTTTAATTTCAGACCTAACTTGTTATAGCGAAACCGCAGAATTCTTTGAAAATCTTTCAGAAAGAGTGAAATATGCTTATCATAGCTTATTACCACAAAAAACCATGTTAAAGAAGGCTTTCTATGAGACGAGAGGTGACGGTGGGCTGAATCGTGGATATAACATGTGTCCAAAATATAAAACATTTAACAGAACCGACATCCCTGTTTCATGGACCTTTTGCGGCAGAGACTGCATTGAGGGGAAGGCCGAAACCGATGGCAGCGTCCTTTGCCGATATGCTTATTGGTTAGAAAATGTGGCCGATAGTCATGCCAAGGTAATGGGAAAACTGGATGTGCAGAAAAATCCTAATAATGAAGATATGAATTTAAGATTACCCGATGGGAAACGAGCGTGGGCACCACGAGGATATATGAAGGGGACCGAACTAAGAATGGAAGAGGCTGATATTCGAGGCAGAGAGTGGGACGATTTGAAAACCTCCAAGAAAACAACCTCTGGGGCTCCTGGCAAAATGCTTAATTATGAATCATTATTAGATGAGGTTTTAACTGATAAAGACATTCATCGCCATGAAACTGGTTATGATAAAAATACCGAAGCAAAACTAAAAGAAATTAATAAAAAAGATGAAGTCGATTCAAATACTGAAGCAAGACTGTATAATAAAAAAGATAAAGGAAAAGAAGTAGATGCTAATGTAGAAAAAAGATTATTAGGGTTTAGGAAGAGTTTTGAGTTTGATAAAGATAAATTAATGGATGAATTATTAGAGAAAGCTTATCCTAGAACAGATGCCATTAGGCCAACAGAGGAATAAACATGTGGTATACTTCTGCTTTTAATAAAATTATAGGAATCGGGGGAGGCATTTTGCCGCCTTTACCAAGAACTAATGAACAGGTTGCTACTCAGCCTGAGGCAGATCAACAGATAGCACAAATCATACAGGAAAGTAAGACGCCCCCTCCTCCAGAGAGAACAACTTTGGAAATGAAATTGAGACCCTTCCATACTGAAGGAAACTTTGCCCCTCCTATGTCACAGAATATCGGCAGAAATACTCCAAGTGCTATTTTAGACCAACATCCTTCTGGCCCAGGAGGATTAGATAATCCAAATAGATATGAAGATTACCGAATTCAAAATCCGGGGGCAGGGGTCTCTGTTTAGGCATTTAATTCTAATAGGGAGACTTCACAATGCTGCAACGCACCGGAACCCCAAGAAGATTATTGGGGAATAATATTAGGGGAGCAAGTTATTTTACCTCTTCTTATACAGACCCAGACCTATCAACAATGAATACAGCAGGAGGAACTCCTGTTTTTGTTAATTCGTCTTTTTATGATAATACCCGTAGAGCAACTAGGGGTAGAACAGTCACGAGTCAATCGCAGACGAATACTTATGGGATCACCCAAACTCCTCCAGGCTTTTATCAGCCACAACATACACCCTCTGCATGGCAAATTCCTACTAACCGCACTGAAGTTTATAAGTGGTCATCATACTGGGTTCAGAATGAAGGACGCATTGCAATGGCCATTGATTTCTTTTGTTTTACCCCAGATATGCAAATACAAATGGAAGATGGAAGATGGAAAGCTATTGATAGTATTAAACCAGGAGAGTTAATTATTAGAGGGGATGGATCTCTTGGTAAAGTAGAAAATACCTTTGTGAGACAAACCTCTGAGCCAATTTTACAAATTCAATCAGGAGGATTATCATCATTTCCAGTTAAATGTACATTAAATCATAAATTACTTATTGGTGATGAAAATGGTAATAAAGAATTTAAAAGAGCAGAAGAGATCAAAGTAAATGATTATTTATTAACACCATGCCCTGAAGCCGGGGACATCAAGTTTAATCCCCAACTAGCATGGTTAATAGGATTATATGCGGCTGATGGATGTCCTATTCCAACGGTTAAAACTGGGTCAAAAAACACTTATAGAACTGTTGACCACAAAGGTATTTATTTTGTACTACATAAAGAAGAAACTGAATTAGTTCAAATAATCCAAAATTATATTAATGATATATATGGATACGTTCCTATATCAGTAAAAACCAAAGGAAATAAAAATATTATTGCTGTTTATTCATCACAGGTGGCGGATGATATCATTGGGTTGTGTCCTGGGATTGCAAAAAATGGAAGCAAAAGACTATCTAGACAATTTAATACCTGGGATGAAAATTCATTGTTACAATTAGTTAATGGATTTTTTTCTGGTGATGGCAGTTTTAGCGTTGACATGGGGTTCCAGGGAGTCGGGGTTTGTCGTACCTTAATGTTACAGATATCACATATTTTAGATATTTTAAAAATTCCCCATTCACTAACAAAACATACTCCTAAAATTTGTAAAGAGGGAATAGAAAGGCAAAGAGTTTATACTGTAAGAATTTCTAGGCGTTATTGTGAGCTTTTAAGTAAAATAAATTATAAGATTAATGAGAATTGGTCTAATGTTAATGAAAATCTTATAAATAATACTCCATTCTTTTATAAAAATGGTTATATTTGGCGTCAAGTAAAGAAAATAAAACAAAAAAATTATAATGGATTAGTATATGACCTAAAAATAGAAGGAGAACATTCATATACAGTTAATAAAATTGTTTGTCATAATTCTGATTTTCCAATGAACCATTTTGAATTGGATTGTCCTAATGCAGCGGTCAAAGAATATTTTGAAAATATGATTAAAAAGATTAATCTTGAGACTTATTTACCGAAGATTTTAAGAGAATATTTCGGCATGGGTGATGCTTTTGTAATGATGGAAATTGACTGTCCGAAATGCAAAGGTCAAGGCATGACAGAAGATGGTGATGAATGCGATCATGCTGGGGCATGTTGGTCAGGCATTAGTATTTTAGATCCATTAACAGTAGAGGTTATCCCCGTCCCATTGTCTCCTGAGGCGGCAAGAGTTTATTTAACACCTAATAATGAATTGAAGAAACTAGTCCAAGACAATAAGCCAAAAGATGTAGTTTCTAGAATTCCTGAACACATTAAGAAATTAGTGCGTTCTAACCAGAAGATACCTTTAGATCCATTGACGATTACTCATTTTAAGCATGGGGCTCCACCTTATGCAACTTATGGTGTGCCATTAATTCGCCGGTTATTTCCAACTTTGGCTTACAAGGATAAACTACGACAGGCGCAGTGGATCGTTGCTGAAAGACATATTGTTCCCATCAAAATAGTAAAAATTGGTAGCGATAATCGTCCGGCAAGTCAACAAGACATTGATGATTTACAAGCCCGACTAGCAGAAATAGCTAATGATCCCATTGCTACTTTGGTTACTTATCATGATTTTGATTATGAATATGTTGGAGCTTGTTATTCTTCAGATACAGAAGTATTAACTAAAAATGGGTTCAAGAAATATACAGATATATTAGAAGATGATAATATTGCTTGTTATAATCCAGAAAATAATAAATTAGAATATTATAAATATGAAGAAAAATATATTTATGATTACAATTCTGAGACTTATGGACCTATGATTAAGGTTAGTGGGAGTGGTTATGATGTTTTAGTCACCCCAAATCATATGATGTGGGTTAAGAGAAATAATGAATGGTCTAAGATTAGGGCCGATAATGTCCAGGAACATGATATTATTTTATCTTCTACTAATATAGATAGTTTTGATGAAAAAGAAATTAATAATATAAAATTAGAAGAATATAATGGTACTGTCTGGTGTTTACAAGTACCAACTGGGTTGTTTATTACTAAAAGAAATGGTAAAATAGGTATCCATGGAAATTCTGGTAAAGTTCTACAATTAACTAATGAAGTTGAACAGATAGAGAATGAGATGGTTGATGGTTTAGGTTTGACGAAGGCCATCTTGTCTGGCGAAGGCCCTACTTATTCTAATGCTCAAGTTGCTGTAGAAATCGTCATCAAACGTTTAGAGAGTGTGAGAAATTTAATTGCTAATTGGTTAGAGGAAAAAGTATTCAAGCCAGTTGCTGAATTTAATGGATTCACTCATAAGAATAGAAGAGGAGAAACAGAGTATATTTATCCAACAGTTCGTTGGGATGACTTAAAATTAAGAGATAATTCTCAAAAATTGCAATTCATGTGGCAGGCGAGGACTAATGGTGATTTATCGGCCAGAACATTCATTGAAGAGGGTCTTGGTCTAGACATGGACAATGAAATTGAGAATATGAGGTTGGAGGAAATGTCAGAAATGTTTGCCAGTCCAAATCTTGGATTAGGGGCAGGCACTGGAGATGTAGCGGGAGGGGGTTATGGTGGTGGAGGGCCAGTAATGCCTCCGGCCATGGGAGGTGGCATGCCTGAGGGTGGGGATATGGGAGGAATGCCTCCTGGTGCAGAGGGCGGAATGCCTGGAGGGGCCATGGGTGGTGCTCCTGGTGGGGCTCCTGGAGGTGCCCCTGGTGGGGCTCCTGCCGCAGCAACAGCTAATGTTCTCAATGAAAATTATAGAACAGTAATAGCCGCATCACAACATATTGGAACAATGGTTCGCACTGCAGGGACAACTGAAACCATGAATGTCTTTTTGCCAGAAATGAATAGAATTGCTGATGGGAATGGGGCTAGGGGAGAATTGCCAGAAGAACCTGATGTTATTGCTCTATTAGATATTACTCCAACGTGGGGAGCCCCAGGCTATCCATTATCATATTTGTATGCTTCCAACTCAAATGTTTATGACAATATCATCCAAAATCATTATAAGACAGCAGGATTGATGGGAGTTCAAGATCCCAAGCAAAAAGACAAAAATATTGGTTACAAACCACCAGTGACATCCATTGAGGCGAAGTTATATCAAGCGGTTATGTCACAGAATTATCCATTGAAATTCTTCATGCAGTATTTAGTCAATGGTAATCATCAATTTAGAGTTGATGGTGCTTTTCCAGATATTAAGGTTGCGGTCGAAGCCGATGGTGAAACTTGGCACATAGATGATGAAAAGATACAAAAAGACCGTTATCGTGATACTCAGCTTGCTTCACAGGGATGGTTAGTTTTAAGATTTACTGAGGATGAAATCGGAGAAAAGATTCAGGATGTAATAAAAGTCATTACAAATGCAATTAATCAGAAGAGTCAGCCAACCAATCGAGCAATTGCTCAAGATGAACCTGAAATGACTAAGCAGGGGGCCGTTTCCCCCAAGCAGGCACAAACGAATGGAGAAGCTATCATGTAACGTGGAAGAATATTTAGAAAAATATTCAACATTTTATTTAATGAAAATTATAGAAGAAATAGATGCAAAATTAGAGTTAAAAAATGATATTTGTCTATTATTGTCTAAAGAGAAAATAAAGAAGATTCTTAGCAAGAGAGAAACCTCATCATAGTGAGGTTTTTTCTGTTATTTGCAGGTTTAATATCATGCTAGTGTTAAAATACATATTACTATTTTAACGACTCCTCATTTTGGAGGTTTGAGACTATGGCATTTGAACGTAAGGAAATAAAAATTCCTATCAATAGTATGAAAATTTTACATCCAGATGGGAATTTGGTTCGTTCACAGATGCTTCGCACGGCTGATACTACAGGTAGAATTGGAAAACAGAATTTATATGAAGAGCCCGAGGATGTCATTGAACATTACAAGAGCGTTGGGTTTGACATTGTAGATGAGATGAAGAAAAGAGACACTGACTTATTATGGGTCAGGGCCAGGGCTATTGATGCAGATGTAGTGAATGAAAATGGAGATTATTTTTCTTGGGAAGAGATTATCAAAGAGCGAGAAACTCAGAGTGCTCGTGATAAGAAGAAAGTTGCAGCATATAAATCTTTTGAGGGTGTTCCAGTTTATACAAATCATGACAATGGAGATATCCAAAAAGCCAAGGGGAAGGTTGTTTTTGCAGAATTAGACGAAAAAAATAAATGCGTCTGGTGTACTTTTTACGTTGATATGGCTGCTTATGGTGATATTGCTAGATCAATTCAAATTGGAACTATCAGTGATGTGTCCATGGGCGCACAAGTTGATCACAGTTTATGTTCTATTTGTGGTCATAAGGCGGAGAAGGAATCAGAATGGTGCGTTGTTGGTGAAACTTTAATAACCATGTCAGATGGTAGTTTGAAAAGAATTGATAAAATACAAATTAACGATGAAATAATTACTCATAATGGCAATGTTAAAAAAGTTTTAGATGTAATGTCAAGAGATATAGATGAAGAAATTGTTCAAATTGCTTCGCCATTAACATTTTATGATCTAAAAATTACTAAAAATCATCCATTGTGGTCTATGGGTGCTGATAAAGCACAATGTAGTAGATGTAGTAGACAAAAATGTAGACCTGGAGAAATTGGAATTTGTTATGCTTCTCAATTAAAAAATGTTGGAGAGCAAACTTGTTTTAATAATAATCAAACTATGGATTTTAGATTTACAGATGCCGGTCATCTGGGTCTGGGTGATATGGTAGAATCTCCAGTTATAAACTTGGATAACACTGGTATTGATAATCAATTATCTAAATTAATAGGATATTATTTATCTGAAGGATCATTAATTTTTAGAAAAAATGCACCAGCAGTTATATGTTTTGACATTGCAGATAACGAAGTAGATACATTAGGCAATGATATTATTAATATTTGCAGATCTATTAACAAAGAATATGATCCATGCGTTTATAGACAAAGGGCTAATGGTAATTCGGCGTCTATTAGATGGACTAATTATGAATTAGCCCAATATTTTTATGATAATTGTGGTAATAATGTTAAAAATAAAAAAATATCTAATAATTTATTTAAAAAATTAAATAAAGAAAATGTTTTAAATATGATAGGATCTTTTATCGATGGAGATGGTTATCAAAATCATGCCGCCCGCCCTGGAGCCATTAGGATAGATATTGCGTCATTTGATTTAGCATCACAATTAATATTATTATTACACTCTGTGGGTATTAGATCTACATATTTACACACTAAACAAAAAGGAGGCCCAACAAGTAGAGACAAATGGTTTGATATATATTGTATTTCCATCCCGTCTGGGGATGCAGAAATAATGATTAAATATAGTCAAAAAATAATAGAATATTCAAAAAATGCGAAAAATAAAGGATATTGGACAGAAAGAGGATTAGCACAGACTATTACTAAGATAGAAAATGTTAATTATAAAGGTAAAGTTTATAATTTAGAGGTTGAAGATGACAATTCTTATGTAGCTAATGGGTTATCTGTTCATAATTGTGACCACTTAAAAACTCGCAAAGGGAAAAAATTTAGTGGCGTCATTGATAAAGGGAAGAGGAAAGGCCAAAAGGTAACAGATGAAGTTGTTTATGAAGAGAACCATGATTTGAAATTTATTGAGTTATCAATAGTTTCCGATGGAGCTTTCGCGAATTGTGAAATTGACAAAGTGTTACCACATCAAGAAGTTATAACATATGCTGATAAATTACGCAGAACGGCCAGTAACATTAGTAGTTTGGTAGACCAAAATATCCAAGGGATTATGCAGAGGCGGGCAACGACTGCCAGTCTTGAATTAGCTCATTACCTGGACGAGTCCAAGGAAATTTTGGGAAAAATTGATGTCTTTTCTGGAGCGGTCATTCAGAACATGCATAAGACTGCCGGAATGGAGAAGACAGCGTTTAGCATTTTAGATACATTGAATGATGTATTGAATAAAGTTGAGGCTGTCATCATTAATCTATTAAGCAGAAAAGACAATATTGATTTAACTCATGTTGCCAAATTATCTAAAGCCATGGCTGACATCCAGCAAGAAGTATCCGATATGATAGATGATGGTATCGGAACTTTATCAGAAGCTGCCACTCTACCTCCTGGTGAGGCAGGATATGGTCAACCATCAGGACAACAGCAAGTCGCATCCCCTAATGACTATACTGCCGCTGGAGATGTAGGAAGGGCTATGGGACAACAAACAGCCGCCCAACCACTACAGACACAACCCGTTGCAAATATACTTGGGAACGCAATAAATAATGTTCCATTTCAAGTGAGTCCAGATTTAGAGCCTCCTGGATTTTTACAAGCAGTACCTGCTAGCATTGAGGGAAAATGGAATAAATTTTCTCAAAATTTAAATAATGCAAATATTAGATTAGGCTCAATTTTAGATTCTTTAGATATTTCTAAAGAACAACCGTTTGAATCAATTATTCAAGAAGGAGGAGTATCAATGAAAAGTTTAAATGAAAGAGTAGCTAGTGCAATCATGAACAAAATGGCTACTGTTGTAGAACAACCAATCATCGCCAGTCGTGATAATGGCCGATATAAGGTCATCATTAGTGACAAAGCAGATGAAGAAATTCTTGGTTATTACAATGACAAGAAAACAGATTGGGAACCAACTACATTAAACAGTGATGATGCCGATGCCATTCGTGAGAATCGCATTGCTTCTGTTACTGACAAATTAATGAATGAATTTGTTGGTTTTGTTAAGACTGCCGCCGTCTCCGTTCAGACCCCTAGTGACGTTCAAGAAGAACAAATCTCACAGAAGCGTTCTGGCAACCCAGAAGATGTCCAAGAGGTACAGATTGGTGACAAACGAAAGGGGAATCCTGAAGATGTTCAAGAAGAACAGATTTCTGCAGTTCGCACGG
>Ga0315291_10005550_pt1 | contig 15811 bp, 9 predicted proteins | sample YL17G12_20_MG_FD_203070 | JGI IMG/M metagenome (GOLD analysis project Ga0315291, IMG submission 203070) | Sediment microbial communities from Yellowstone Lake, YNP, Wyoming, USA - YL17G12_20 | ecosystem: Environmental > Aquatic > Freshwater > Lake > Sediment | place: USA: Wyoming | collected...
GCCCCGGCGCCGCCTTCGGTTCACCCCCACGCGCGTGGGAACAACCCGATGGGCGGAAACACGCTCACCTAATCTGCTCCGCTACCGCGGCGACGCTGCGCGTCGGGCGCTACAGCGGCCCCAAAACAACTGCTGATGGCCGATTTCGCCATTATGCGCTTTCGGTCTGCCGGATGGGTGCCCGTCTCTCTCCGCTTATCGCCCGTCACGCGCTGCTGCAAATGCTCGGGATCGTCGAGCACTTCAGCGGCGTAATGAGCCAGGAACCGCCAAGTTCTCCGCCGAGATGGTCGCGCCAGCACTGATGGACCACCCGGCGAGCCGTGTAGCGTCTGGAACCACCGCTTGATTTGCGGTTGGAGCCATGAGCGTCTCGGCTGTATGCTTGATCCATAGGCCCATGCTCAGACGGCAACGCACAACCCTCGCGGTCCTCACTGCGGCACAGCAGCCCGTGCCGAGCACCGAACTCTTTAAGCTGATGTTCCTTCTTGGTCGGGAGACGTTCATCGGTGGCGACGACACGTTCTACGAGTTCGTGCCTTACAGGTACGGACCTTTCTCGTTTGCGCTTAACCGGGAACTGGACGCGCTCACCGCTTACGGCTATGCCAAGGCCGAACAGTCCGGGCCGACAAGCAGTTACGCAATCACGGACCTTGGGGCGAAGGAAGCGAAGCTCGCCGACAGCGACACCATGCGGGCCACGAAGGCGATCGTTTCAAAGTATGGAAAGCAGGGCTTGCGCGTGCTCCTGAAGGACGTTTACGCCCGGTACCCGTGGTATTCGACCCGAAGCGAACTGAAAGACCTCATTCCCGCGAACGCTCCGGTCCTGCCCGTTGCCCAGCCCGCAATTTACACAATTGGCTATGAAGGCCGCTCGGTTGACGGATTCTTGGACGATCTTCTTCGCGTGGGTATTCGACTGATCCTCGATGTTCGCGCCAACCCCGTCTCGCGGAAGTACGGCTTCGCAAGCACCGCACTCCGCCGCATTACCGAGAAACTTGAAATTGGCTACGAGCACTGGCCTGCGCTTGGTATCCCTTCCGAGAAGCGTCATGGGGTGGAGAGTTCAGAAGATTTTCGGCAGCTTTTTATGTATTATCGGCGTGAACTCCTGCCGAAGCGAACCGCAGAGATTCGCAAAGTGGCGGAGCGGATAGCGACGACGCCCGCTGCGCTCCTTTGCATGGAGAAGGACCCAAGAGATTGCCATCGAAGCCGACTGGCGGCGGTTCTGGCAGAGACGAGCAAACTGAGCATCGTTCATCTGTGATATGACCGAGCACCTCAAGGTCCTGATTACCGTCAAGACGTATCCCATCCCGTCCTCGAAATACGACGAACTGGTATGCACAGCCGGGGTCACCGAGACTGGAGACTTCATTCGTCTGTATCCAATAAACTTCCGCGATCTGCCTTTCAGCCAACAGTACAGGAAGTATCAGTGGATGGAAGTCGAGGCGACCAAACACACGGGGCGAGATTCGCGAAAGGAAAGCTACCGGCCCAAGTTCGAGACGATCCGGCTGATTGGCGAGCCGATCAGTCCCAAGAACAACTGGGCAGAGCGGGCGCGATACGTCCTCGCAAAGAAGTCACAGTCGATGGAGCACCTGCGCGACCAGCAGGAGCAAGACCGCGCGTCTCTCGGCATCTTCAAACCGAAGTACGTGGACGATCTCATCGTCAGTTCCGACGATGATAAATGGAAGCCCGCATTCGAAGCCGCGCTGCGCCAGCAGCGGCTGTGGGAAACCCGCACGGTCAGCCAAGAGCCGCCGCGAAAGGTGCCGTTCAAGTTTCAATACCGTTTCGGGTGTGATGATCCACGTTGCAATGGGCACCAGATGATGATCGAGGATTGGGAAGTTGGTGCGTTGTACTGGAATTGCATCAATGCTGGTGCTACTCCCGATGAAGCGTGCGCGAAGGTGAAGCAGAAGTTTCTCGGCGAACTTTGCGCTGCCGACCGGGATACACACTTCTACGTTGGCACTATTCTCGCTCATCCCAAGTCTTGGGTGGTGATCGGCGTCTTCTGGCCCAAAGCGATGCCGCAGATGTCCGCTGCGACCCCAAGCTTGTTCGACTGACGGCCAGCCACCAGCAGCCTGTGGTAAAAGTCGCCGAATCGATTGCAGATGGCCGGCTCGATAAAACCCAAATCTGCGAAAATGTTTTATCGGATTCCGGAGGGCAATCGCATGGCCATGGGCACACGACAGCAGCGGGAGCGCCAGCAAGGATTGTGGATCCCCGCGGCCGATATTCCCCGCGGCGGCGGGCATCCCTTGAAGGAATTGATTCGGAACGAGGCATCGCCTGGCGGGCGGCGTGCAGATGGTCGTAAACCTGATGGCGCGCCACATCGGCTGCTCGGGATTCCGACTCCCCGCGAAAACCCAGGGGTAGGGCGTTGGGCAGTGCGCCCCAACTGTGCCTCTCGCCAATCCCGAACAATCCGAGAACACGGGGCTTGCGCATTTTCCACAAGCTCCGTGCTTGTTGGGACGTCTCCGCACACCGCATCTCCGTGCTGACGTGGCTCGATTGACCTCATGTTCCCGGCAGCGCCAGCTTGTCGTTCGCTTGTTTCTGCCACCCCTCGATTTTCTTCCGCAGTTTCGCCTGCACAGCCGCGTATTCCGGCTTCCCATAAACATTGCGCAGTTCCTGCGGGTCCTTATTGTGATCGAACAGCATGGAAACGTCGCGGTCGTGCAGCACCAGCTTGTAGCCCTCGGGCGAGATGATGGTGCGGGCATTCGGAGCGCCGGCATCTTCGTTTTTGTCGGAGTTCCATTGCACGATGACATTGCTGTCGGCACGCGTCCCGCCTTCGAGCATGGGAACCAGGCTTCTCCCGGAAAGCCCAGGGTTCTTTTTCCCCAACAACTCAAGGACCGTCGGCACGATATCGATGTGGCTCACCGGCTGCGTGACGTGATGCGGCTTCAGTTGACGGAAGGGCGCGCGCACCAGCAGCGGCACGTGCATCGCCTCTTCATACATGATGCTCTTGGCCATGAAGCCATGCGCACCCATCATCTCGCCATGGTCGGAGGTGTAGAAGATGACGGTGTTCTCCGCCTGTCCCGTGACTTCCAGCATCCAGAGAATGCGGTTCAGCGCCTGGTCGACCAGCGAACAAAGACCGGCGTAATTGCGCGCCTGGCGCAGCAGCCTGGCGCGGTCCTCGGCGGAAACGCCCGTGCCCTTCGTCTTTCCTCCGGCCGTTTGCTCGCGGCGCAGCTTGTATGCTTCCGGCTCGGGACCCAGCGGCGTGCCGGGGTAGTTCTTCAGCGGCGTGTCCTCTTCGCCGTGCAGGTCGTTCAGCACGCTTGAAAACGGCGTGTGGGGCTCGAGGAAGTTCACATACAGCATCCACGGTTCGGCCCGGTGCTTGAGGATGAAATTGGACGCCTCGTTGGCAAGGAAGGACGGTTTGGAGTGCTCCACCGGAAGCGTGGTCGCGAAGTTCCGGCTGAAGCTGTTGTCCTCCTCCGGCTTGTAGCCGAGGCTGACCAGGAAGTGGTGGTAGGCGCTGCGCGCGTTCTTGTCGCGCCCGGCCGAGTAAAACTTGCGGTAGATGGTGTCTTCGATCGCCTTCCATTCCGCGAAGCCATGCTGCGCGAATACCTCAGGTTCGTCCGTGCCCAGGTCCCGCCTTTCGCCGTCACGCGGCCAGCGTTGTCGTACGTGTACGTCAGATTGCCGAGCTGCGTCTGGCCAAGCTGGTAGGTCATGCTCATGAGCCGCGAAGCGTCGTCATAAGTGTAACTCACGGTGATGCCGTTCGGCAACGTGAGCAATGTGCGCCGGCTGGCCGCATCGTTGCTGAAACCGACGACCGTAGTGAGCTGCGTGATTTGCGTCAAGCGGTCCGCGTTATCGTAGCTGTAGTTCACCGCCTGCTGGCCCGCCACGGTCATCGTGGTTCGCCGCCCCGCCGCGTCGTACCCATAACTGATTGACCCTTGCGGCGTAGTTTCCGAAGCCAGCCGGTCGAAATTGTCGTACGTTCGGGTGATGGTGCCGCCGCTCGAATCGACGAGCTGCGTCAGGCGGCTGCCGGCATCGTAGGTGTAATTAATCGTGCTCTCCCAGCCTTTCTTGCTCGACCCAAAGCCTGCAAACGTGCGCCGGTATGTCCAGAAGAGCTTCTCAGGATCGTCGGCCCTTTCCTAGCTCGTCAAGTAAGTGTTCACCCTGCGCACGAAAGAAGCCAACGGGCTCGGACTCGATGTACCGTTCAACAAGTTCGACTGCCTCTTTCGCAGGGACTCCTCCGCCTGCTGGGGCCCGCGCCTCCTGCAGTAGCATGGCGAAGCGCTGGGCGGCACCATTGCGGGCCGCCCACGCCTCCTGTACAGCCGCAGCCAGGGACACTTCGTCATGTGGGGACTGGGACGGGCCCGGGACGCCCCACCAGTCAGACACCTTCACAAGGAGCGGCTTGTAGCGTACCGGAACCCGCCGGGCGAGTCGGGCATATTCAGCGAGGGCATCCAGAGTATTCGGAACCGGGTCACCGGCTGTTTGTCCCGACTCCAAGGCCGACTCGATCTCCCGGATCGCATCCGCTCGGGTGTACAACTTCTCAACTAGCCGAGCTAGAGCAATCTGGTTGGTGATGTACTCCGAACGCGCTAGGGACTCCGAGTACCCGAACCGACCCGACGGGTGAAACCCAAGCTCCCGCAGGCTCCGGTACTTCTCGAGCGCTTCATTAAGCCTTCCAGCCCGCTCAAGAATAAACCCTTCCTCAGCGAGGATGGCGCCCTTGAGCCAGTCATCTCTATCCCTCGCACGGTACTCCTGCCACGCCCCTTCGAGAAGGCCGAGGGCGCGGTTATGTTCGCCTCGCTCGGCAAGGTCATGGACCTCAAGCGTTAGGTGTTCAAAGTCATCCTGGAGATTCAGACGCTCCGAGCAATTGCGGCAAAGGCGCAAACGTCGGTCGGACTTGGCGTACTCGCCCTGCGCCGGAGCGCGTTGACAGTTTTCGCAGAGGCTCATCGTTACTCTGGACACTTATACGTGGGCCAAAGACCACCTGCATTCTTGCACTCTCGATAACACGCGCCGCAATCCTTCCTCTTACCGAAATCCCAATTCCAGCTCGGCTGCCACGGGTTTTCGAGGCAACGGATCAACGAGTTCTTACACGGGTCGTTTGGGTCCTCGCCTTCGGATGGCGACGGCTTCCTGCCTCCTGCCGGCCGCGCAGGTGCGGGGGAGGGGCCCGGGCTGGGACAGCAGCACGGGGCGGCGGCTGGGCTTGGTGACGGCGATGGCGGAAAATAGGAGCGATAGAGCTTGGCAGCCTCGCCGATGTCGTACCGTGCCAAGTAGAGATCGACAAACAGGAGGGCAAAAGGCCCGGTATCCAGGATCGGAACCGCCGCCACCGCCGCCGCCGCTTGTCGCCCACTCGGGTCGCGCAGGTTGGTCGGGCTGCTCAGGGCGTAGCCGTATAGGTCACTGCTTCCGCCGGCAAATCCAATCGGATCTTCGCTGATGAATCGGCCGAAGACCGGGCTGTAGTACCTCGCGCGGTAATAGTACAACCCGGTGGCGTCGTTCTCGCGGCCGGTGAATTGGAACGGGCTCGCGGAGCTCGCGCCGGTGAAGGTCGTGTTGCCGAACGGCTCGTAGGTGTACTGCGTCTGCACTGCGCCGGTATTGTCAGTCAGCGCGAGCGTGCTGCCGAGCAGATCTGCAAGCAACGAGCGCGCGCCGCCCGAGTCGGTCCGCATGAAGAACTCGTCCAGACCGCCGGCGAGGGTGTTCGCGGTAACCGTCGAGCCGGAGAGCTCCTGTACTGGGTTCAGACCGTCGTAGAGGAACGACGTGGTGCCGCGGACCTGGCGGCGGCCGAAGCCGTCGTACTGGAACGTGGCGCCAGGGACCGAAGTAAGTTGATTCCGGGCATTCCAGGTGTAGGTGACGTGCTGAGCGGGGCTGCTGATGTTGCCGTTGGCGTCGTAGCTCATGCTGGTGCCGCCCCAATTGGTCAGCTCGTTGGCCGCATCGTACGTGGCAGAGGCAACCGCCGCAGGCAGGTTCGTGCGCGCCCAGGTGCCACCCCTCGCCAACAGCCTGCCTGCATTGTCGTACGTGTACGTCAGGTTGCCAAGCTGTGTCTGGCCAAGCTGGTAGGTCATGCTGGTCAGGCGCGAAGCATCGTCGTAACCATAGCTGACCGTGATGCCGTTGGGGAGCGTCAGTGAAGTCCGTCGGCTCGCCACGTCGTAGCCAAAGCCGACGACGGTGGTGAGCTGGCTGATCTGGCTGAGTCGATCCGCGTTATCGTAGCTGTAGTTCACCGCCTGCTGGCCCGCCACTGTCATGCCTGTTCGCCGCCCGGCAGCGTCGTACGCGTAGCTGATTGACCCCTGCGGCGTTGTTTCCGAAGCCAGCCGGTCGAAATTATCGTACGTCCGCGTGATCGTGCCCGCCGTTGAATCAACGAGCTGCGTCAGGCGGCTGCCGGCATCGTAGGTGTAGTTAATTGTGCTTTCCCAGCCCTTCTTGCTCGATCCAAAGCCCGCGAAGGTCCTCCGGTTGAGCGCGTCGTAAGTGAACCCATCGATCTTGCCGCGCCGATCGGTGAACTGCGTCAGATTGCCGTTGCCGTCGTACTGGTAGCTGTCGGCTCGCGTCAATGGATCGGTCCGGCTGGTGAGGCCGGTCCGTGTTGTTATAGACGTACGTGGTCGGCCCGACCGTTTTCCGTTTTCGCATCAGTGTGTTGGCGGCTTCGGCAAATCGCGCAATCGGGCTGCTACGGCTTCGCGCTTTTGCGGTGACAGGCTCGGCAAAGCGAGCAGCTGTTCGTAGTAGGATCTAGCCTCAGAATAGCGCCCCAATCGGAAGTACAGTTCGGCAAGCCACCCCAGCACGTCCACACGGTAGGGATCACCCTCTTCGCAGAACGAAAGGGCCGCCTCGTACTCGCGAATGGCTGTTTCTGCGTCCGAGGCATCGCGCGCGGCCTCCGCAAGACGAATGTGGGCGTCCCACAGCGCTGTGTTTGCGCGCTGTCTTTCGTTCTCATCGGTGCTTGGAGAATTCAACACCTGAGTAAGGTGGTCGCGCGCCTCTGAAAGCCTCGCAAGGGCAAGCTCGCAGCAGCCCAGCCAGAGAAGATAGTTCGGACGGCGCGGATCGTCCTTCGAACAGTGTCGAAGCACCCTGCTGTAAGCCGCAGCGGCCTCCTCGTAATCGCCGCATTCGTAGGAAACGGCCGCTAAGTAGGCGTTGATGTCACGAATGAGGTCGTCATCCCGACGAAGGAAAGGATGCATCTCGATTCCGGAAAGTGCCCTACGGAACGATTCACATGCCTGCCGAAGCTGCTTCAATTCACGCTGCACCAAGCCCATTTCAAAGTGCAGGGTAGGCAGCATCAACTCATTACAGGGGTGCTGCAGTGCCTCGTTAAGGACCCGCTCGGCGTCGGCGAGTCTCCCGGAGGCGCTCAGACTCCTCCCGAGGGCCATCAGGCAACGAAGTCGTATACGGTTGTCGGCGTCGAGCCCTAGAGCCCGCTGAGAATAAGCGATGGCCTGGTTGGATTGATCCAAGATATGGTGCATCGTCGCGGCTTGCAAGAAAACAGCGGAGAGCTGCGGCACGTCGCTGTCCAGGTCCCCTGTCGCGATCGCTTTCTCCAACCAGCTCAATGCCTTACTTGCTTCCTCACGACCGCCAGCGGGGTCGACTTGGTGCCCTCGCTCCGCCAGGACGCTGTAAGCCAATCCGCGAATGACGAGCACCTCCGGTGATTCCTGTCTGCCGACCAATAGGTTTATTGCAGCCTGCGCTAACGAACGCGCCTCCTTCCAGTCAAAGACCCCCCCAGCCTTCTCCATGATCAAGCCTGCACGTTCGACATCCGACAGAGGAAGGTCCAAGGCTTTGCTCTGGATCTCGGTCGCCTCATCCAGCCGGCCAGCCGCAAAGAGCGTTCTGGCAAGCTGGCGGTAGTCCTCCAGATTACCGGACCCCTCGGCGATTTTTCGCTGTAACTCGCGTACGTTCGCTTCAGGTGACATGGCTCTCACATTACCCTGCAAGTCGGCTCCGGACAGTGCCATTTTTCGGGATCCGGATGCCGCGGAAGCCGCGGATCGATGATCGGCAATGGGAGTGAAGGCGCGCGTGTCCCCGCTCCAGTCAACTCTCCCACCAGTTCGAGCAGACGTAAGTACCAGGGCAGCTCTCCGGGCGGCGGCGGGGGCGGCGGGCCGGGACAAGATCTCGGTAAGGGCGGCGGCGTGGTCCGAGGGAGCGGCCTCGCAGGCGGCCGCGCAACATTCTGCGGGAGCCAAGGCTGTCTGCGGGGCGGCCCCTGAAGACCCGACGGATCCTGCCAATTGGTTGGGCTATTGTCTACATATGCGTAGAGGTTCGGCCCACCTTCGAATTCAATCGGGTCCTCCGAAATGAATCGGCCGAAGGTCGGGCTGTAGTAGCGGGCGCGGTAATAGTACAGGCCCGTGCCGTCGTTCTCGCGGCCGGTGAATTGGAATGGATTGGCGGAAGTCTGCCCTGAGAACGTGGTGTTGCCGAACGGCTCGTAGGTGTATTGCGTCTGCACGATCCCGCTGGAATCGGCCAAGGCCACTGTGCTGCCAAGCAGATCGGGCAGCAGGGCGCGGGCTCCAGCAGAATCTGTGCGCATGAAGAACTCGTCGAGGCCACTGGCCAGCGTGTTGGCCGTGGGCGTCGAGCCGGACAGCTCTTGAACCGGGTTCATCACATCGTACAAAAACGAGGTCGTGCCGCGGTTCTTGCGCCGCCCGAAGCCGTCGTATTGGAACGTCGCGCCGGTCATCGAAGTGAGCTGGTTGCGGGCGTTCCAGGTGTAGCTGCCGATTCCATCTTTCACTATGTTGCCGTTCGCGTCGTAACCGATATTGGTTCCGGCCCAGCGCGTCAGCTCGTTGGCGGCGTCGTACGTGGCCGAGCTGACTGCCGCGGGCAGGTTCGTGCGCGCCCAGGTGCCACCCCTCACCAACAGCCTGCCTGCATTGTCGTAGCTGTAGGTGAGGTTGCCAAGCTGCGTCTGCCCAAGCTGATACGTCATCGCCGTGAGCCGCGAGGCATCGTCATAAGTGTAGCTGACGGTGATGCCGTTGGGCAACGTGAGCAACGTGCGCCGGCTGGCCGCATCGTTGCTGAAACCGACGACCGTAGTGAGCTGCGTGATTTGCGTCAAGCGGTCCGCGTTATCGTAGCTGTAGTTCACCGCCTGCTGGCCCGCCACGGTCATCGTGGTTCGCCGCCCCGCCGCGTCGTACCCATAACTGATTGACCCTTGCGGCGTAGTTTCCGAAGCCAGCCGGTCGAAATTGTCGTACGTTCGGGTGATGGTGCCGCCGCTCGAATCGACGAGCTGCGTCAGGCGGCTGCCGGCATCGTAGGTGTAATTGATCGTGCTTTCCCAGCCCTTCTTGCTCGACCCGAAGCCTGCGAAGGTCCGTCGATTGAGCGCGTCGCCGAGCTGCGTCTGGCACGTAATACCGTCTTCACTGGTGTCGTACGCCCATCGTCCTCTTCCGGCCCCCTATCGGGCGAGGACAAATTGGATCTCGCGTGCTTTCCGCCTTCGTGCTTGTGGGCCCAGGAACCACAGCTTGGCCTCGCGCCCGCAAACGTCGTAGATTAGGCTTAGCTTTCCGATCGAACATTTCAGGTCGCGTGGACTGGGTGTTGGATCGCTGATTGGATGAGAATGGAACGACCCAACCACACGAAGGCCCTCCTGCCGGCAGGCGCGGCGAATCTTCCCGTACTCCGCGGGATCAATCTCGAAATGGCCTCGCCGAGCGGAGTGGTTTGATAGGAACCGCAACGCGAGCTTGCAGGCAGTGCCAGCAATCAACAATCCGCAAACCTCGCCCTGGTCACACCTTTGTGCTTGCAGCGCCAATCGCTTTAGCGTTCGAAACTGGTCGACGGGCAATGAATATTCTTTACACACGGTTCGTACTGGGTTCCGAATCGTTTATCGCACAACCAATGCCGATGCTGTCAAGCAGGGCCGGGCGATTAGCGCGTAGCGTTCTTTCGTCCGGAAAGAGGCGGCGCTGGCAATGGAACTAGGAGCGGATTTTTGTCTGCGCCGTGCGCCCTCTTTGAAGCTCTGCGACGGAGCTCCTTCAAACGGCGTTGAAGCTTACTTCTCTCCTGCGGATCAAGGTCCGGGTTCTTCAAGTCGTTCTCGATCTCCCTAATTTTCTCGCGGGCGGCCTCGGGACTTGCAAAGGCGGGGTCATCGCCGCCCAGCGTGGAGGAGCGAAGTGGCTGACCGACCGCTGGATCGCGGGACAAAGCGTAGTTTTGGATCAGACGATACAGTTGGTCCGCGTCGTACAGCGCTAGGGCCAAATCCACTCCAGCCAGAGCTCCGAGACCTGCTGCCGTGGCGATCTCAGCAGCGGAGCCGCCGGCCCAGGGCAATGTATACCACGGTAGCGCCACTGCCCCGGCGTAGGTGCCACCCGGGTCGGTCTCATCCGATGGGGCATCCGTGGCGTAGGAATAGAGATCCATGTCGCCACCGAAAAACTCCCATGGGTCTTCGCTGATGAAACGGCCCAAAGTGGGACTGTAATACCTGGCCCGGTAATAGTACAGGCCGGTGCTGTCGTTTTCGCGGCCGGTGAATTGGAACGGGTTCGCGGAGCTTACGCCGGTGAAGGTGGTGTTGCCGAACGGCTCATAGGTGTATTGCGTCTGCACCGTACCGGTATTGTCAGTCAGCGCGAGCGTGCTGCCGAGCAAGTCTGGAAGCAGCGAGCGGGCGCCGGCCGAATCGGTCCGCGTGAAGAATTCGTCCAAGCCACCGGCCAGGGTGTTCGCCGTCACCGTCGAGCCGGACAGCTCTTGCACCGGATTCAAGCCGTCATACAGGAACGAGGTGGTGCCGCGGACCTGGCGGCGGCCGAAACCGTCATATTGGAAGGTGCCGCCGGGGACCGAAGTTAGTTGGTTGCGGGCGTTCCAGGTATAGGTAACATGCTGGGCCGGGCTGGTGATGTTGCCGTTCGCATCGTAGCTCAAGTTGGTGCCGCCCCAGTTGGTGAGCTCGTTGGCCGCGTCGTACGTGGCGGAGGCAACGGCTGCGGGCAGGTTCGTTCGCGCCCAGGTCCCGCCCTTCGCCGTAACCCGCCCGGCGTTGTCGTACGTGTACGTCACGTTTCCGAGTTGTGTCTGGCCGAGTTGGTAGATCATGCTCGTGAGCCGCCAGGCATCGTCATAAGTGTAGCTCACGGTGATGCCGTTGGGCAACGTGAGCAGCGTGCGCCGGCTCGCAGCATCGTAGCTGAAACCGACGACCGTGGTGAGCTGGGTCATCTGCGTCAGCCGGTCGGCATTATCGTAGCTGTAGTTCACCGCCTGCTGCCCGGCGACGGTCATGCTCGCGCGGCGCCCGGCGGCGTCGTACACATAGCTAATCGACCCCTGCGGCGTGGTTTCGGACGCCAGTCGATCGAAATTGTCGTACGTCCGGGTGATGGTTCCGCCGCTCGAATCCACGAGTTGCGTCAGGCGGCTGCCGGCGTCGTAGGTGTAATTGATGGTGCTCTCCCAGCCTTTTTTGGTCGACCCAAAGCCCGCGAAGGTGCGCCGGTTGAGGGCGTCGTACGTGAACCCGTCAATCTTCCCCCGCCGGTCGGTAAACTGCGTCAGATTGCCATTCCCGTCGTACTGGTAGCTCTCGGCTCGCGTCAAAGGATCGGTGCGGCTGGTGACCCGGTCCATGTTGTTATAGACGTAGGTGGTGGCATTGTTGCGCGCATCAGTGACCGTCAGCAGGTTGCCGTTGGCGTCGTAGGTGAACGCCGTCGCGCCGTTCAGCGGATCGGTGATCCTCGTCAACCGGTTCAGTGCGTCGTACTGGTAGTAGGTCGTCTGACCCAGCGCGTTCGTGCTGCTGAGCAGGCGGCCTCCTCCGTCGAGGAAGCGCCTGGCCTGATTGCCGAGCGGGTCGGTGGTGCTGACCAGATCACCGGAGTCATACCCGAAGCTGGTCGTCTTCGACAGAGCATTGGTGACGGAAATCAACTGGCCCAGCGAATTGTACGCAAACGTGGTTTGGTTGCTCAGGGGATCGGTGGTGCTGCTGATATTGCCGTTGCTGTCGTAGGTGAACGTTGTTGTGTGGTTCAGCGGGTCGGTGATCGTCGCCACCTGATTGAAACTCGGCTCGTAGGTGAAGGCGGTGGTCGCCGCATATTGCGTTCCGTACATGCGCGTCACGCTGGTCACATTCCCCATTGTGTCATAACCGTAGGTGGTATTGCGGCCCAGTGGGTCGGTGACGGTGGTCGTCAGATTCGTTCCCGTCTGCACCTGCTTGGCAATCGCGATTTGCTCCGGTTTGCCGAGGGCATAAATGTCGCTCGTTGCGTAGCCGCTGGAATTGAATGTCGCGCGGTGGGTGTTGCCGCGCGGGTCGGTGACGTCGGTCTGCGTCACGTTGCCGTTGCCATCCAGCGTGTAGGCGAACTGCCAGAAGCTGTTGTCGGCCAGCGTCTGCTTGGTTACCCGGTTGTTTACATCGTACTGGTTGGTGAGCCACGTGATGTTGCGCGGGTCGGTAATGGTGAGCAGGTTGTGGGAATTGTCGTAGGTGTACGTGGTGATGCCGCCGGCGGGGTCGGTGACCTTCCACAGGCGCCCGCTGCCATCGTATGTGTAGCCGACCGTCCGGCCGATGTTGTCGGTGGCCTGCGTGACTCGGTTGCTCGCGTCGTATGAAAAGGCCACCCAGCGGCCGTTGGGGGTGGTGATGCGCAGCAGGTTGAAGGTGCTCGGGTCGCGGGTGAGGGACAGGGTATTGCCATAGCGGTCGGTGATGCCGATCAGGGCCGCTTGGGAAGGATTCGTGGCGCCGGCCGCCTCCGGAAAAACGTAGGTCGTGCCGTTTTTCAGCTTGAGGTTCCACCCGTGGCCATTCCAGGCGATGGTGGAACCGTAGAAGCCGGTGGGCGTGGAAGTGTGGGTCATGACGGCGTCCGTCCACCCGGTGCCGGGCGAGGTGCGGACGTAGTGAATCCGACCGCCATCGGCGAGGATAAGATCGATGTAGGTGAAGGTGCTGCTGTCGCCGATCAGGAAGATCTCGTAGTTATGCGTGGCCCCGATGCCGAATGGGCGCGAGCGCGTGTCCTGCTGGCGGTAGGTGCGCGTCAGGCTGATCGGCAGGATGTCGGGCAGGTACAGGTCTGTATTCTCAAGGACAAAGAGTCCGGTGGCAGGATCGACCGGATCGCCGCTCCGCTTCGGCCCGCCGGGGGGCGGGCCGTTGGGCGGCGGAAGGCCGGGTACGCCGACCATGGCGCCCGATAATTCCCAAATCATCACGCCCGGGTCGGGAACGATCTGCTTGCCATCTGCCGACACCTTCCCGTAGCCGTAGATGTACCAGCCCCTAGCATCTGGGTCGTAGTTCCAGAAGTCGTACACGGTTCCCGGCCGCGAGTTGTAGGTGTTGGGGTAGATGAGCCGCGCGCCGGTGCTGATGTAGGCGCCGCCGGGCTGGATGGTGAAGTAGATGGGCACTCGCACGCCGGAGGGCAACGGGAAGGGCGGGCGGTCCAGCGGCACGGCGGTGACAGTCAGTTCGGTTGCGATGCTGCCATCATGTGCCGTGATGACCGAACCGGCGGGAAGGCGCAGTTCCAGGCCGGGTATGCGCGGCGTGGTGACGACGGTTTCGGTGACGGTTGGCGAGGGGATCTTGACGGCGTGGGGCCAGTCCAACGCCTGCATCCAGATGGTGTAGGGCAACACGTTCGTTTTTCCGGCAACGATATCGACGCCGGCCTCGAAGCGGCCATATTTCTTACCGGGCTGGTTGGCGGTGGCGCCCTCGATCACCAGTTCGTGATGACCCGGCGTGAGCGGGGCCAGCAGGAAGCGCCCGGTTGCGTCGCTGCGGGTGCTGGTGTTGTCGATGGACAGCGTGACGTTTTCGAGCGGCTGGCCGTTCAATTGCAGCACCTGGCCGGCCAGCGCGGTCTGACCCGGAAGCGCCTGGAGCGGGGGAAGCGCGCGCCACTTGGAATCGGGCCAGCCGGTGGTCCAGCTTTGGCCGCCGGGAACCCAGTCGGGGCCGTCGGCCGCGTTGCCGCCAGCGGCGGCTGCCGTGGAGAAGCTGAAACTGGCGTAGGAGACCGAGATGTATTCCTGGTCGACGGGGCCGGCGATGGTCAGGGTGTAGGTGGTGGCGGGCGCCAGCGCGTCCTTCGGGGTGATGAAAACGAGCATGCCGGCTTCGGCGGGGACGAGTTTTGCTTCGACCGGGCCGCTCGGGCCAGCTAAACGAATCGCGTTGGTATCCACGCTTTTCACCCATAGCGGCTTGGAGAAGCGGAGGGCGATAAAGGCGTCCAGCGGCACATTCTCGGCGGCATCGGCGGGGATTGAGGCGGCGAGGTGAGGGGGGCCAGCCGGTCCCGCCGCGGCGGGACCAGCGGTACATGGGCCGGCCGCCGAGACGGCGGCGGTACAGGGCGAGAAGCTGCGGGACTGCGGGTCGAAGATTTCGTCCTGCTGCAATGGCGCACCGGCAATGCTGCTGGCGCCACCCGTGAGCAGCACAGTTCCGTCGGGCAGGAGGCGCGCAGTGTGGCCGAGGCGCGCGGCGGCGAGCGTGGCGGACAGCTTTGTTGTGTGTTGCGTGCGCGGATCCCATAGCTCGGCCTGTTGCAGCGGCTCACCTTTCTCGGAAATGCCGCCGGCAATGAGCACCAGGCCTTCGGTGAGCAGCGTGGCACTGTGATAAGCGCGCGGAGTTGAACTTGTGCCAACGAGTGAGCGGAATTGCTGCGTCTCGGGATCGAACAATTCCGTCGTGCGCACCACTTGGCCGTCCGGCCCGATGCCGCCTGCGACCAGCACGGTGCCGTCAGGAAGAAGCGTTGCGGTGTGCCAGGCGCGCGGGTGACGGAGCGCGCCGAAGGTGGTCGGGGCAACAGCCATGCCTGCGCCGGCTTCCCGAAGTGCTGCGGCGGCCACAGGGCCGGCCGCACTGGCCCCACCCAGCAGCAGCCAGCGGCCGTCGGGCAGCAGCGTCCTGGTCTGGCCGGCGAGCGCAGCCGGCTCAGCCGAGGCGCCGCGCGCCAGGGAGGGACCAGGCATGGCTGGGCGTGGCGCTTTGATGGCCGCAGCGCGTGCACCACGCGGCGCTGCTTTACCCGGCGCCGCGTTCGCCCCGAGGCCCGCGATCACCAGCAGGCCGATTGACAAGCAGGCCGCAAGACACATGATCTTCGCTTTCGTTCGTTCCACGGCTTCTCCTCCAACAAGGTCCAAGGTCTAGGAATTGCGGATTTCGGATTGCGGATTTCGGATCTCAAACTATCCAGCACTCCGCATTCCGCATTCCGCATTCGTCAGGGGCTGGTCACCGTAACGGTGATGCTCCCGGTGTTCGCTCCATTCGGATCTACCTTCACGTTGTAGGTTCCGGTTGTTGCCAGAGTCTGCTGTGCCAGGCTGAAGCTGGCGGCGCTCGAATTCGAGGAGGTTGCGGTTGTGCCGTCCGGATTCAGCAGGCTCACCGTCACCCCGCTGATCGAATTGCCGGTCAGCGAAACAGTGATGAGTTGGCCCGCGGTTCCCGAGAATGTCAGGTAGGCGTTCTGGCCCGGCGTAGTGATGCTGACCGGGACGGAAGCGCCATTCGGGGTGATCGTGCCCACTACGTCCACGACGTTGTAGAGGGTCAGCGTCGTGCTGCCCGTGTTCATGCCGCCCGGATTGAAGAAAACCGTGTAGGCCC
>Ga0315291_10005551_pt1 | contig 15811 bp, 13 predicted proteins | sample YL17G12_20_MG_FD_203070 | JGI IMG/M metagenome (GOLD analysis project Ga0315291, IMG submission 203070) | Sediment microbial communities from Yellowstone Lake, YNP, Wyoming, USA - YL17G12_20 | ecosystem: Environmental > Aquatic > Freshwater > Lake > Sediment | place: USA: Wyoming | collected...
GAGTGATGTGTTGGTCAGAATCAATTAGTGTCATATTGGGAAAAGCTCGTCCCTGTTTCATGATGCCTGTGTGCTCAGAGGTGATGTAACCCACTCCCCCTCTGATTCGTTTCACGTAATAGGCAATATGCCGATCATTGATAGACCCATCCTCGCCTGCAAAGTGAGTAGCCATGGGAGGCATGACGATTCGATTTTTCAATTCCAAATTTCCGATTCGGAAAGGACTAAAGAGGGTTTTGAATTGTAGCATAAGGATGCCTCCAGAGGGTCATTGAAAAAAATTGGCAGAATTTTTTAAAAAATGGTATACAAAATTGTATTTAAAAATTTGGTGAACTTAAATAACACTAAGGAAAAATCAATCGAATGTCAAGCGCTAGTTCCTAATAAGATGGGCCGTGAATGGTTTCATGAATTTGTGGCTTGACTCCCGCTGGAAAAAGGTCTAGAAAAAATTTTACAGAACGGAGGACAATATCCATGAGTTCGACTGTGTATCCAAAACTTTTTGAACCCATCGCTATCGGGCCTCTTCAAATTCGAAATCGGCTGGTGATGCCAGCGATTGGAACCATGTTTGGTACAGAGTATGGTGGGATCACTCAGCGGTACATCGATTTTCTGGTTGAGCGGGCCCGGGGAGGGGTTGGGCTCATTATCACTGGCAATAGTTGTGTGGATTGGCCGCGGGGCAAAGTAGGAGGAAACCCTTTACGACTGGATGATGAGAAGTTCCTTGCAGGGTTCAATGAGATGGCAGAGAGTGTGAAATCCCATGGAGCTCGTATTGTAGTGCAACTTCAGTTCTCTGGCCGTTTAACCAACCTTTTGGCTACCGAGGGTATGCAACCGGTAGCTCCCTCCAAAACACCCCTTTCACCCGGTGGCGAACAGCCCAAAGCTCTTAGACCTAGTGAGATTCAGGAAATTATCGGAAAGTTTGTTGGAGCGGCTTTGCTTGCCCAAAAAGCCGGGCTTGACGGGATCGAACTCCATGGTGCCCATGGCTATTTGATGGGACAGTTTCTTTCACCCTTTACGAACAGGAGAAAAGATGCCTATGGGGGGAGTAGAGGGGGGAGAATTAGGTTCGTGGTTGAATTGGTCTCGGCAATTCGAGCAGCGGTGGGTCCAAGGTATCCCATTATTTACAGAATGAGCGCCGATGAGCGTATGGAGGGCGGGCTTCGGTTAAATGAGAGCCAGTGGTTTGCCTCACGTCTTGAGGAAGCAGGCGTGGACGCTTTTCATATCACAGCGGGAATTTACGAAACTCGACACTGGATGTTTCCTGATATGGGGATGGAAAAAGGCTGTAATGTTCCTTTGGCTGAGGGGATGAAAAAGGCGGTCTCGGTTCCTGTCATCGCTGTGGGTAAGATTACTGGGCCTGACATGGCAGAAGAGCTACTTCAGCAAGGACGGGCCGATATGGTGGCCATGGGTCGTGCTCTGATCGCAGATCCAGAGTTACCCAACAAAGCGAAAGAGGGTCGTGTTGATGAAATTCGGCCTTGCATTTACTGTAACGAGTGCATTGGTCGGCTCTATCGAAATTGGCGCGTCAGATGTACGGTAAACCCATATGTGGGTGAGGAAGGAAAACCAAAAGCTTCACCCCTGATGGAAAAGAAGCGAATTCTTGTTATTGGGGGGGGACCTGCTGGGCTTGAAGCCGCCACTGTGGCCACCATTCGTGGGCATGAGGTGACCTTATGTGAGAGGAATGCTACACTTGGTGGGCTATTGCATTTGGCGGGCCGACCTTCCTTCAAAGCCGATATTAGACCTTTGATTGAGTATCTCCTTCGGCGGATATCAAAAGCCGGCGTAACGGTCAAGACCGATACCCGTGTCACTCCTGAATGGCTTAAGACTAACTGTTTTGATACGATTGTCGTTGCCTCCGGAGGCATCCCTGCGTCACCGAACTTTATCGATCATTCAGGAAAGGAAATCCTATCCGCGGAAAAGGTGCTGACGGATCAACCGACTATGGGAGAACGTGTTGGGGTGATTGGTGCAGGTCGCGTGGGATGTGAAGTGGCTGAATTCTTGGCTGATCAGGGTAAAAAGGTTACCCTCGTGGAAATGTTAGAAGAAGTGGCGCCGGATCTACATATTCTTGGGAAGGAGCGATTCATTCGCCAGTTTGAAAAGTTGGGTGTCCAGGTCTGGACGGGTGTCAAGGTTTCGGAGGTGACTCCCCAAGGTCTTCTCCTTACAGATAAGGCATCAAAGGAGCACCTGATTAAGGTGGATAGTGTTGTGTTTGCAGGAGGCTATACCGCAGATGAGAAAACCGTTCAGATGGCACGGGGAAGTGTTCGCGAGGTTTATGCCATCGGTGACTGCAGGGAACCCCACAGTATCTTGGACGCCATTGCCGAAGGTAATCGCATCGGATGGCAGCTATGATGAGAATTGATGTGTCGTCGTAGCAATCGTCTTATGGTTGAACGGAACTCCCCTGATCAATCAAAAGCCTCTAACCTAGATTGGAAAGCACCTTGCATACAGGCTCAGGTCCTCCCATGAATAAAAGGCATAATGGAAACGAGATCCTAAGAATCACGGACCTAAAAACCTATTTTTACGGAATGAGAGGGATGGCCAAGGCGGTAGACGGAGTGAGCTTTGATGTCCTTCGGGGAGAAACGCTCGGAGTGGTTGGGGAGAGTGGTTGCGGAAAAAGTGTTACAGCCCTCTCCATCTTGCGTCTGATCCCAGCGCCTATGGGACGTATCGTGGGTGGTCAGGTGGTGTTCGAAGATAAGGATCTGTTGACTCTATCAGAAGGTGAAATGCGCCGAATTCGCGGAAACGACATCTCTATGATTTTTCAGGAACCGATGACCTCCCTGAATCCTGTGTATACGGTCGGCGACCAGATCGCTGAAGCCATCATCCTTCACCAGAGTGCCAACAAGAAGGTGGCCTGGGGGAAATCGATCGATCTCTTGAGAATGGTCGGCATTCCCTCTCCTGATCGGCGTATCCATAATTATGCCCACGAGATGAGCGGTGGGATGCGGCAGCGTGTGATGATTGCAATGGCTTTGTCTTGCCAACCGAAGTTATTGATCGCTGATGAACCCACCACCGCCCTCGATGTCACCATTCAGGCTCAGATTTTAGATATCATGATGGATCTCAAAGAAAGGCTCGGGATGTCTATCATCCTCATCACCCATAATCTAGGGATCATTGCAGGAATTGCCCAGAGGGTGGTGGTGATGTATGCGGGGAGGATTGTAGAAGAAGGCCGCGTCAAACAGATTTTCAACAATCCTTTGCATCCCTATACCCAGGGGCTTCTCCAATCGGTCCCCCGGGTCGATGTGAATTACCATCGAGAAACAGATCGTTTACGGGAAATCCCCGGGATGGTTCCAAGTCTTCTACGGCTTCCACCTGGGTGTGCCTTCGTCCCAAGATGCCCGAGACGAATGGATATCTGTTCCCAAGAGCGTCCCCCAATGGTGTTGTCAGAAGAATATCACTCTGTCAGTTGCTGGCTCGCCGAAGGCGAAAAGGAGCAATCATCGGATGGATGATCACGCTGCTCCCAAACTGGTTGTCCAAAACTTAAAAAAATACTTTCCAATCCGGGGAGGGCTTTTCGGTGTCCGGGGTTATGTCCACGCGGTCGAGGAGGTTAGCTTTACTCTTCAAAAAGGAGAAACCCTCGGCCTGGTTGGAGAGAGTGGATGCGGCAAGACCACCACAGGTCTGTGTATTCTCAGGCTGATCGAGCCCACAGGGGGCCTCCTTATTTATGAGGGAATGGATATTCTTAAAATGTCGAAAAGGGAATTCCGTCATTTAAGAAGGAAGATTCAGATCGTCTTCCAGGATCCCTATGCATCATTGAACCCTTGGATCTCTGTCCGCCATATTATCGGAAGGGGCCTTAAAGTTCACCATCTCTGCGACCGCGCTGAATTGGAAGATCGTGTGGCTGATATTCTTAGGAAAGTCGGAATGAAACCGGAACATATGAGCCGGTATCCTCATGAATTCAGCGGAGGACAGAGACAGAGGATCGGGATTGCCAGGGCGCTCATCCTGAATCCCGATTTAATTATCGCAGACGAACCTGTTTCAGCATTGGACGTTTCTGTCCAGGCACAAGTTCTCAACCTCCTCAGCGACCTGCAGAAGGATTTTCAGTTCTCTATGATCATTATCGCCCACGACCTCAGCGTGGTGAAGTACATCAGTGACAGGATCGCCGTGATGTATCTGGGAAGAATCGTCGAAATTGCTCCCTCCAGAGTCCTTTATAAGGAAACTTTCCATCCTTACACTCAGGCCCTTCTCTCAGCCATTCCTATTCCAGACCCAAATGTGATGCCAAAAAGAATTCTCCTCGAAGGCGATGTTCCCAGCCCCATTGATCCGCCGAAGGGCTGTTGCTTCCACAATCGATGTTTCAAAAAAGGAATGGATTGCAAACCTGAGATTCCTCCTTCTCTCATCGAGGTCCGAACCAACCACTTTGTGGCCTGCCACCGCTATATGTGAATAGAGAAGAATGTTTATGGTGAGATAACACGAACCTGTGTCAGATGACACCATCTCAGTAGGGGAGTTACCAAATCTCCATATCCCACGACGAGGTGGTGCTCAACCCCTTCTTCAAGCATCTTTGAAATGAGTCGATCCACCCCTGCATCGGGTTTAACGTAGATCACACTTCCCCTGTGCTCAGGACCCTCGACGCTCTCGCCTCGGGCGATGAACATGGAGAAGGTTCCCCCTCGAGGGCGCATCAACTTCGCAAGGGTGACGGGACCCCGCTTCAGTCGGAATTCGATGCATTGACCACCCTCAGGCTCAAGGGCGTATCTCCGGATGAGCACCTCCCGTCGATCCTCAGCCAGACTGGAGGAAGCGAGGCCACAATGGGAAAGGCTGAGGGTTCCCTTGGCCTGATCCATTCGGCCCATGTCGCTGAGAAAGACTGCCTTTCCAGAAAAATGATGGAGAAGCCACATGGTGAGGCCGGACGTAGGATCGTTCTCACAGATTCCCATGATCCCTTGATCCATCAAGCTGGAAAAAGCGAGACAAGGAGAAACCTTAAATTGGGACCGGAGTTCTGGCCAGCATCGAACTCCTACCATCTCCAAGCGCTCGGTTTCAATCTTCTCTTTCAGAGCCAGATACATTCGCGCTGACCGAAGCAATTCCTCGGAGTCAGGCTCGATGGCACTACCAGCGACTTTCACCCATTCCTCCACTGCCCTCTTTGCCCTATCTTCCGGAATGTGAGCGTATGATTCCAGGAGATCAGATAACTCATAACGGATCACTTCTGGGCCGAGAGTTGCGAGGGTCATATCATCGCCTCCTACATCTATCATGCCAGGACAGTTTTGGCCAAATAGACCTATTCGGATCCCCCGTGCCCTTCGTTTCAAAGAAGCGGCAAGAGTGCAGTCCTGAATCTCTTGAAAAATCTCATCCGATTCTTCAGTCCCAATAACGTGGTAATAGGTCCTCCCTATCTGTTGGAGATTGCTGGCTGTTGCCGTGACGCCGGACAAGAGAGAGTGGGCGGTACCCTTTGGGATTGACCAGAGGAATATGGGAATGTCCAAAGAATTCAAAACCCGGAGGGGGAGATATTCCCCCACCCAACTGGTGAAAGAACAGAGAACCAAATCGGAGTCGGCTTTCTTAAGGGCCAAGACCACCTCATCTGTGTTGGATTCAGAGTTGACAGAATAAGTGCCATTGATCTTTACCCCAATTCCTTCCAATCTTCTTAAGGTCTTCGAGCGATGTTGCTCAAGGGTTTTGGAGGCCACATGAGAAGGGTTCTCAAAAAAAAGAACGCTCAGCTTTGGTTGCTCAGCTTTTTTATGAAACTCGTTAGATATTCTTTTCATCTCAGACATGCTTAAAATACCTCGCGGAGTTGGGGGTCTAACGCATCCCTGAGCCCGTCCCCGAACAGGTTCAGTCCTAGGCACGCCAAGGTGATTGCGATGCCCGGAAATAGGGATATCCAAGGAGCATCCCACATGAATAACTGACCGGAACTGATGATGTTGCCCCAACTCGGAATGTGAGGAGGAACACCTGCCCCGAGAAAGCTGAGGGCAGCCTCAGTTAAAATCGAATAAGCAAAAATAAACGTCCCCTGGACAATGACCGGTGGTAAACAGCCCGGAAGCACATCCTTAAACATCACCCCTAGGTCCCTTACGCCCAAGGCTCGGGCTGCTTGGACATAGGCCATCTCCCGAACGACGAGAACTACACTGCGAACGATCCGGGCTGTTCGGGGCATATAAATGGCAGAAAGAGAGAGAATGACATTGGAGACCTTAGGTCCCAATACAGCCATAAGGGCGATGGCCATGAGCATTCCAGGTAAGGCCATGAGCCCGTCCATAGCACGCATAAGAATGTTGTCTAAGAATCTATAGTATCCAGAAAGAACCCCAAAAAAAATTCCAAGGAGGCTCGTGACGAGCATTACAATGAAGCCGACAAAGAGCGAGATTCTTGCCCCATGAACGACCCGGCTGAAGATATCCCTACCAAACTCATCCGTGCCAAACCAGTGTTCTTGGCTGGGTGGCTTCAGCCGATTCATTACATCCAGGTTCATTGGATCATGAGGGCTGAGCCAACCGGCGAATACGGCCACAAAGATCATAAAAACAACAAGGACAGCACCGAAAAGAGCTCCTCTTCTTCGGAGGAGGGTTTCATACCATGTCACCTCTTTAATAGAGACCTCTTCTTCCCAATAGGCATTCAAGGGCTCTATCCTGTTAGTCATAGGTCACCCTGGGATCGATGAGGACATAAACGATATCAATGATCAAATTGATGAAAACGTAGGCTATAGAGATGATGAGAACACTCCCTTGGATCACGGCATAGTCCCTGCGAAGAATGGATGAAATCATGAGACGTTCAGCCCCTGGAATATTGAAGACAATTTCAACGACCGCCGTGCCACCGATCAGGGTGGCAAAAGCCGTCCCCACCGTAGTCACTGTAGGTAGAAGAGCATTGCGGAGCCCGTGTTTGAGAATGACCCATTTCTCCAGGACACCCTTGGCCCGAGCCGTGCGAATGTAATCTTGATGCATGACCTCCAACATCGATGAACGACAGATGCGTGCGAAAAGCGCAGCTTGGTTAAAGGCAAGGGCAAGAGACGGCAATGTGAGAGATTGGAGCGTCTTGAGCACACCATCGGAAAGGGGGACGTACCCGGAGGCGGGCAGCCAGTTGAGACGGATAGAAAATGCCTGAATCATATTCAAACCTAACCAGAAGGTGGGAATGGATACACCAAAGATGGCAAACAGCATCGAAGACTTATCAAGAAGAGAATCAGGACGGATAGCGGAGAGGATGCCCGCTGGGATACCGATGAGAATGGCCAAGGCGAGTCCGATGACGATGAGGAGGATCGTCGGTTCCACTCGTTCCATGAAGGCCTGTACGACAGGACGTTTCAGGAAGATGGAATCACCGAGGTCGCCATGGATTACTCGACCAAGGTATTTGATGTATTGAATGTGGATAGGCTGGTCGAGACCAAGGTGGGTCCGAAGTTCAGCGATCTGTTTGGCCGAGGCGCCAACCCCTAACATGGCGGAGGCAGGGTCGCCTGGAATGAGATGAAGGAGTAAAAAGACAATGGTGACCACGATGAGCATCGTCGGTATCAACGAGAGAATCCTTCTTAACAAAAAACTAATCATGGTGGACCATTTTCCAAACTCGACCCTGCTCCTGGTTTACTGAAAGGAATAGAGAGGCTACGAGGCGAGCCAGACATTCCACTCGAAGGGCTGGACTAAATTTTTAAACCCTTTCACCCTCTTCCCCATGATCCGCATGCTGAAGAAGTCGCCTAACTTGATGACGCCAACATCTTCGTAATGCCAGCGCTGCAAATCCTCAAAGATGGCATATCGTTTTTTGAAATCTGGCTCTAAGGAAAGTTTTTCCAAGAGCTCGTTCTTCTTGGGATCGCACCACCTGCCTTCGACGTTACAACTCAACACTTCTAACTGGGTTGGATCGGGATTAAAACCTTCGCCGGTCATAAAAACATCCCAGGTCTTCGGATCCGTTGTATAGTGTTGAACAACGGTCGCCCAATCGTAGATCTGGAGGTCAATTTTGAAGCCGATTTTCTCAAGCTGTTGTTTACAGACCAGGGCACTGTTGTACATCCACATGAAGGATTGAGAACACATCCACCGGATGGGTTCTCCTTTGTAACCCGATTCCTTGAGGAGGCGCTTCGCCTTCTCAGGATTCTTCTGGTTATACAGGTTGCCGCCTGCATTCGACCACCAGACCTGCTCTTTGAACATCAGCCCCGGATCGAGACGATAGAAATTTTTGTTGCCGAAGGCCGCCAGCATCACCGGATCGCAGTCGATGGCGGCGAGCATGGCTTGACGCACCTTTTTGTTAGTGGAAACGACTCCGTTTCCCGCATGATTCAAGACCCCTTTCAGGTACTCTTTGGGTTTTACGATGAGCGGCTCAATCCGCCCTTCTCTTTTTAGACGATCATAGGCATCGGGTGGAATCCAGTCGCCGAGGTCGAGATCTCCACTCTCTACTGAGGCAATTCGGGTGGCAACGTCAGGGACGGGGATAAAACGAATTTCATCCACGTAGGCCGCTTTCTTTCCTCCATACCCTCTGGCTGGCTCTGACCGCGCACTGTATTTGTCGAATCGGGCCAATTTGATATGCTGGTCTGGCTTCCACTCCACAAAGCGGAAAGGTCCTGTGCCGATATATTCTTTGATCTCTCCGTTGCCAGCCGCATCGACAACCTCCTTGGGGTAGATGCCTGCCATCTGTCTTGGAAGAGCGAGAAAAGAGAGAAAAGCTCCGGAAGGAGTCTTCAGACGCGCTTCCACAGTATATTTGTCCTTCGGCTCAAAGGATTCAATGATTTTGAATATCTGCTTTCCGGTTTGGGCTCTATCGCCCCAACGAAGAATAGACGCTACAACATCAGCAGAAGTCATCTCTTTGCCATTGTGGAAGAGCACACCCTTTCTTAAAGGAAAGGTGTAAACCTTGCCATCTGGACTAACCTTATAACTTTCAGCAAGCATCGGAATGACTTCAAACTTTTCGCCTAAGGTCAATAGGGGTTCAACATAATTCCAGGCCACATCAATGACAAGGTAGGTCGTCACCCAATGGGTGTCTAATGTGGGTGGATTGTCTGGAATGGCGACTCGGAGCATCCCACCAGATTTCGGGGTCTGGGCACGCAGGGGAGAAGGAAATCCCGAGAAGGCCGCAGTGGCCCCAGCCATTGCCGAGTATTTCAAAAAATTTCTACGGCTAATCTTTTTCATAATAACCCTCCTTTTTGGCAGAATTTTTCCTCTTTCATCAAATGTTCTTATTCTTCACCTCCTTCCTTTCCCTTTCCTTGATCAAAAAATGGTCTAAGAAGCACTCGTTTTCGCCATTGGAAATCAAATTGAGGGGGTCAAAGCAAAGACCTGTCAGACGTCAATGCAGACCGAGTCAAAAAATATTCTTCCATTTCAGCTGTTGTTTCAACTTTGGAAAAACCAATCGCAAGGTTATATCGATGGGTCCATTACATGCCTGTGAGATCATTAGATTTCCAGCGGCACCGATCAGCCAGAAAGCCTCAAGGCGATCCACCCCCAGTCCTTTTTGAAGTAGCTTGATCATCTCCTCCGTTGCGATTCGACTTGCTTCATGAAAGGTCGACGCGTTGCTCGTTACACTATAGGCCTTTTCCGTTTCGATAATCGGCCTCTCGATCCGTTTCCCTTTTAAAATATCGAAAGTAACGGTAACGTCGGCGCAAATGTCGATCCCTGCTCCAGGCAATTCGCCATCTCCCATGGTGGCGTGAACATCACCCAGGGCAAATAAGGCGCCATCCACAAAGATCGGAAAGTAAACGATGGCTCCCGGTCTAACCTCATTATTGTCCATATTCCCACCATGAGGGCCAGGGTAGGCTGCTGGGATTTCTCCTTCTGCCGGTGCCACGCCTATCGTACCGATCATCGGGTTGATCGGAAGTTTGATGGTATCGTTGAAACTGGCCAATCCATCTTTGATCTCTATCGTTCTCGTGCGATTCTCATTGATCAGGCCTGGAATGGGACCCATGTTGCGAAAGGCCTGAATGGAGCCGTAGTTTGCCAGCTTGATATCCTCCACCTTTACGACCAAGGTATCCCCCTGATTTGCCCCTTTGATTTCAACAGGCCCGGTCACCGGATTCACTCGGGAGAGGTCTGGATCAGGAAATATCTCATTTCTCCCTTTGGGTGCCGTTCCGCAAAGAGCATCTTGGGTTTCAAAAATAACTTTCTCGCCGAGCTTCACCGCCGCGATGGGCCGTAGGGTTTTAGAAAATGTGAAATTTATTTTTTCTCGCGTCAATTTCGTTACCATCCGATGCTCCTTTCACTGAATCAATGGAGTCTTGTCTTTTCTTGTTTTCCTTGAGAGATGTCCCGTTTCTAAGAAGGTTGACAAAAACTTTTGACAAATGGTATACAATATTGTATTAAAACATAGGTCACTTTAGACAAAAAAAAAGCGGATGTCAAGCATTAATTCCATCAGAGTTTTCAAAGAGATAGAAGAGGCCATTCTTTCGGGCCAATTCAAGCCGAGGGAACGTCTGATCGAAATGGATCTCATTTCGACATTCGGTGTCAGCCGCACAGTTATTCGTGAAGCCCTGAAGAAGTTAGAGGCGAAAGGGCTTGTCAGAGCCACTCCTTACCGGGGGGTGGTGGTGGCTGACCTAACCGTTGAGGAAATTGAGGAGATCTATTTTGTTCGGGCTGAACTAGAAAAAATTGCTGCTCGTCTCGTTCTAAAGCACATCACACTGGCAGAGATTCAACAATTAAAAAAACTTTCCAAAGAGGTGGAGAGACATCTTCGTGAAAAGACCCATCAGATGATCGAGGTGGATTCTGATTTTCACCGAGCGATCTTTAAGGCCTGCCACAACAGTTACCTTTATGAGATGATCGACTACCTTCGTACCAAAGCTCATATTGTGCGATATAACGCCTGGTCGTTGCCCCATCGAATCGAGCAGTCCATCCTTGAACATCGCGAGATGATTCGGGCCATCGAGGATAGGAATTTATCCCAATTTGAGAAACTCATTGTCAAGCATCTTATCTTTTCGAAAGACAGTTATATGTCACAGTTGAAAGGAGGTGATTTCAAAGACAGAAGCCTGCAAATAGGATCACAAAGCCGAAAGTCGAAGTTGATCTAAGGGAAATGGTTTGAAAGGAGGTCAAATTTTATGAAGAAAATGAATTCGAAATCCTTTTACATCGTCCTCATTACCACCCTTTTTATCCTTACTTTATCTGTCAGCCTTTATGCCACCGACTATAAAATTCGAGTGGCGAATCCTGTAGCACCCGATCACTCCTGGGGAAGGGCAGCCGTCGTTTTCAAAGAAGAACTCGAGAAGTTATCTGGTGGAAAGATCGCTGTCGATGTCCATCATGCAGGGGCCCTTGGAAAAGTGCGCGAGACGATGGAGATGGTCAGGATGGGAACCTTGGAAACTGCTCTCGGGGGAGTAGCCCATATCCAACGGAATGTCCCCGAGCTTGGAATTACGGTGTTGCCTTTCCTTTGGAAAGACTTGACCAGGCTCTTTGAGGTTCTGGATGGCCCTCTTGGAAAGGAGCTGGATAAGCGATTGACGGCGGCCGGTTTTTATAATCTTGGATTTTTTGACAATGGATTCCGCCATGTCAGCAACAACCGGAAGCCCATTCAAGCACCAGAGGACATGAAGGGCCTCAAAATCAGAACCCTCCCGACTCCGGTCCATATTGCTTACTTCAAAGCCATTGGCGCTGCTCCGACCCCCTTGGATTGGACAGAACTCTTTGAGGCTCTGAGAACAGGAGTGGTCGATGCCCAGGAAAACCCGCCCTCCATGACCTACACAGCCAAGTTTTATGAAGTTCAGAAGTTCTATTCCCTCACGGCCCATGTGAATGAAGTGGGTGCCTTTGTAATGAGTAAGACCTTCTATGAAAAGTTGCCCAAAGACCTCCAATCAGCGGTGAATGGAGCCGCTCGAAAGGCAACGATTTGGCAGAGGGTGGAAAATGATAAGGACAACCAGAAATATCTGAAGGAGCTTGAGAAGGCCGGGATGAAAGTCAACACGATCCCAGAAGCCGAACTTGCGAAGTTCCGCAAGATAGCCCTTGAGGTCTATCCGGACGCGGTCAAAGACTTCGGCAAGGACGGGAAGGAACTGACGGACCGTTTTGTCGCCGCCAATAAATAATCGATGGGTTCCAAATGGGTAGGGTCCTCAGGAAGAGGAGCCTACCCTTCTCTTTTTAAGAGGAGTAGGATGTTCTATCGTGTCCTGAACAAATCCATCAGAGTATTGACTATTCTTTGCCTTTCTGCATTGACGGTCATTGTCCCAATTGAGGTCTTTCTTCGTTATCTCTTTGGCAAATCCCTTTACGTTACCGAAGAACTTACGCGCTACCTCATGGTATGGGTTGTCTTTTTAGCTTCCAGTCTGGCTTTAAGAGAGGATTCCCACATAAGCATTGGGATTTTTGTCAACCGATTCCGAGGTCGATATCGCTCAGGGTTGAACCTCATTGCACAGGTTCTTCTTCTAACCTTTCTTATATTTCTTATCATAGAAGGGATCATTGCCCTCTCCTTTCAGATGGACCAAATCATCCCCTCATTGGGGGTACCCATCTTCTGGTTCTATCTTGCCATTCCTGTTGGAAGTGCTCTCATGGTTCTGAACCTTCTACCCAAGATGTGGGGAAGCCTTAAGGGCATCTCAGGCAAGGCTGATGTCGGACGACCAGAGGAAAGGACTTCAGTCAGTGAACCAGGAGGGCTTTTATGATCTACCTTTTTATTGCCTTCTTTTTAACCATTTTCTTAGGGGTTCCGGTGGCCTTCTGCTTGGGCCTTGCGGCGTTGGCATTCCTTCTGATTACAGGGCGGGAATCCCTCCTAATCATTCCCACGCTCATGTTCTCGGGGATCGATTCCTTCCCCCTGATGGCCATTCCTTTTTTCATCATGGCAGGGGACCTTGCCGAAAGAAGTGGCATCCTTCCTAATCTTGTTAATTTAGCTAAATCTCTTGTTGGCCATTGGCGGGCTGGGCTGGCTCATGTCAGCATTGTAACCGAGATGTTCTTATCCGGTGTGACGGGAACAGCTGTGGGAGACGCTGCAGCCATTGGATCCATTTTCATCCCCAGCATGATCAGGGAAGGTTATGATCCTAAATTTGCAGCAGTGTTAACCGCATCTGCATCGATCATGGGGCCGTTGATACCACCGAGTGTCGGTATGCTTATCTATTCGTTTGTCCAAGGAGGGTCGGTATCCGTGGCCGCTCTCTTTTTAGCCGGCGTTGTCCCTGGGGTGCTGGTCGGTTTAGGTTTGATGACCATTTCCCATGTATTGGCCAAACGCAGAAATTACCCGATGAGTCAAGAAAGATTCAGGATCTTGAATGTATTTAGAACCCTCAAGGGTTCCCTGATGGGCCTGACAGCGATGATCATTATATTGGGAGGTATTCTTTCCGGAGTTTTTACACCTACAGAGGCAGGGGCAGCAGCTGTCGCTTATGTCTTGATTGTCGGAACGATTTTCACCAGGAAGCTGAACTTTTCAAACATCGTCACGTCGATTTTAAACACAGCGATGACCAGTTCCGTCATCTTCATCCTGATGGCCACAGCCAAGGTTTGTGCATGGTTACTGACCAGTGCTCAGATACCGCAGAAATGCGGAACCTTTTTCATGTCCATTTCAACGAGCCCTGCCTTTTTCATCACCTTGGTCATTCTCTTTTTAGTTTTGCTGGGTTTCTTCATCGAGGCGATTGCCATCATGATTATGTTCGTCCCAGTCTTAGCTCCGATTGCAGCCTCTTATGGAATTGAGGCCCATCATTTTGGATTGGTATTCGTCATGGCGGTTCAAATTGCTCTGATCACGCCGCCGGTAGCCCTCAGCCTTTTTGTCACGACCAAATTGGCGGGGATAGGGATCGACGACACCTGGACAGAAATCGGTCCCTTTTTGCTTTTCTTAACAGTCCTCACCCTTTTGGTGGCCTATTGGCCGGGGATGTCGATGTGGCTTCCAAGATTGTTTGGATATGTACGGTAAAATGGAATTCCAAATTTCAAAATCCAAATGTCAAATGAATGACAAGTAACTAAATCTCAAAAGCTTTCTTGTTTAGGTCATTTGAACTTCGGATTTTGTTTGAAATTTGAGCTTCACATTCGAATTATTTAAAGGAGGTGCGTAAGATGATTCAGAGAGATCCAGAAGCTTATGGGGTGCCTTACGGATATCGTGCAAGAGTGGGTCTAATCGTTGTGGGACCGAATCTCAATCCGACGCCGGAAATCTGCCGGATGTTGCCTCCCTATGTTCAGGTGAGGGAGACTCGGATCCATATGGAACCGGTGGTGAATGTGGCGGAATGTTCCAAATTGAGCGCCCTGCTCCCTGAGCCAGCTGGCCTTTTGACAGAGGGAATGGTCTCACCCATTTTGGGAAACAACAGTGCGATCGCCTTCGCTTGTACAGCAGGGAGCCTCGTTGGGGGACCGGGGTGGGATAAAAATGAGATCAAATCGATGCAAACGAACAGCAAAGGCATTCCCTGCACGACAACAGCCACCGCAGCCGAGGAGGCCATGCGATTTATGGGTTTCAAAAAGATCGTGATCGCCGGGCCCTACATTGACGAAGTCAATCAGAGGTTTAAAGAGTTCTATGAAGCCTCTGGTTTTAAGGTGTTGAAGGTGGCAGGGCTCCAGATTGAAGACCTCTATCAGATGGGAGCGACTCGACCTTCACAGGCTTATCGGATCGCTATGGAAGCGGTTGTCCCTGAGGCAGATGGCATTTTCATTGCCTGTACCAATTTCCGTTGCAGTGATGTCATCGAAGAAATAGAGAGAGATAGTAGAAAGCCTGTGGTGACAGCAAACCAGGCTACAGCCTGGCACCTGATGAAGCTTCTAAAGATGAATGACGTGATAGAAGGATATGGGCAGTTGCTTCGGAAGGCTCCGAGGGTTTAAGAGAGCCACAGAAGGGGAGATGAGCATTGAAGACACTCGGTTTTATTCATACGGCTTGGATTATGGTGGAAGTGATCAAGAAGGAACTGAGCACGTTAGGTCTTCAGGTCAATGCCTTCCATATTTGGGATGAAACCCTGCTGATCGACTTTATGAGGACAGGTGGTTTGAGTCCCCAGATCATCAGGAGGTTATCCCATCATGCGGTTTCTGCGGAAGAGGCAGGTGCTGATATCATTACGGTTACCTGCTCAAGCACCTCGCCCGCTGTAGATGTCGTAAAGAGATTAGTGAACCGACCTGTCCTGAAGATTGATGAACCGATGGCTGAGGATGCGGTGAAAAAGGGGAGAAGAATTGGGATTGTGGCGACGGTAGCAACGACATTGGGGCCAACATCCAACTTGTTGAAACAGAAGGCATCAGAAGCGAGGAAGGAGATCTCAATTTCCACGGCTCTCTGTCAGGAGGCTTTCCAAGCTATCCTTCAAGGAGATACAGAGAAACATGATCGAATGGTGATGGGAAAGGCGATGGCATTGGCTCGGGAAGTCGATGTCCTTGTTCTTGCCCAGGGCTCCATGGCAAGGCTTACATTGCCTTTAAGTCAGCAGGTGACCGTTCCCGTCGTTTCAAGCCCATCCCTCCATATGGAG